>Ga0208695_1000132_pt1 | contig 102033 bp, 102 predicted proteins | sample AD_UKC111_MetaG_FD_184449 | JGI IMG/M metagenome (GOLD analysis project Ga0208695, IMG submission 184449) | Active sludge microbial communities of municipal wastewater-treating anaerobic digesters from Hong Kong - AD_UKC111_MetaG (SPAdes)... | ecosystem: Engineered > Bioreactor > Anaerobic >... | reverse complement strand
TGTGACTGCGTATTCGTAATTATCCAGTTCCGCGGTGCCGTCCATTTGAGCGGAATCGCCGTTGACCTCGGTGTTATAGAATGACCACTTTGGGAAGTTGCGGATGCTGGTCCATTCTGCCCAGGCCGTTTCACTGCCAACCTCGTCCTGGATGCCGGGAGCCAGCAAAACCCACGAAGCAGCGTTGTCGCCCGTTTCGAGCGCAGACATGAACGCTTTCCCCGTATCACCGACAGCCTTAATTTCGTTGACCGCACCGCATGCTGTCAACAACAAAATCGATGCTGTAACGATGACCAGGATTGCCAGTATTCTTTTTTTCATAATCTCCTCCAGATAATTCTAGTAACACTATCATTGAAAGAAGATTGAAAAGCCTTGGAAATTTCCTCCGATTACATATCGATGATTTGCTTTGATGGGTCCTGGTTGGCTTCCCACGTGAGGAATTTATCCAGGTCCGAGCGGATTTGACGGATGACAAAAACCACTACGGCAGCATCATCGATGAAACCCAGCAGCGGAATCCAATCCAGGATCAAATCGACGGGTGTAACAAAGTAGATGATGGCTGCCGTGATCATGACGATCGATCCCCAGGGGATGACAGTATATTGACGATTGGTATATGCTTTCAGCAGCCTGAAGAATGCTTTTAGGTGCGACCAAAAATCAGTCTGCGGGATGCGCGCATCCTTATGCTGGTTGGCCTTCTTTACCGCTTCCTCCAGTAATTGTTTCGATTTATCAGGGTCGTGAAGGTATTCTTCGGCACGATTCCTGGAGCGGTTGAGCGCATCATTAATCTGCTCATCCGATGGTGTGAAAGGTGATTCTGTCATTGGTAATATTCATCCTATAAATCAAAGTGTGCCAGGTATTCGATGGGTCTGAACGCCACGACACCAATTTGTATGATTGTACCTGTAATTGGTTTGAATTGCGCTTTGCTGAGCAACAGCGCCCGGCAGAGATCCTCCTCCGGTAGATTAAATTCCAGGGTGCAATGAGGCACCCATTTTCCCGGCAGGTAGTACTCTGAGACGGGCAATCCCTCTTTCTTTAACAGGCGGTGAAATCTGCCGTGGATGGAAAGCATCGTGCGGCTTGGGACGGGGATGAGGAAGAATACATTCTCAGGCGTTGGAAAAATGCCCAACGCACTTAACTCGAATTGGAAGCTCTTCACGGACCTCGAAAACTCACCTGTCAGGTCGATCAATTTCTCTGACGCGTTTTTAGGGAAGACTCCCAGGCTGATATGCGGTTTATCATTCAACAAACCCTGTATGCGGCTTATTCCCTGCCTGTAAAGAGTGTCGCGAAAGGCAAATACCTTAGCCTCGGTTTCCGGGTCGAAATAGAATTCAACTGCGAGGCCTTCTGGGTAGCTCCGGTTTTGATTGCTCACCTTATCCATCATACTATGTCCTCGACCACGGAGTTCTGAATCTAGTGACTCCCAGTCTGCATATCATCCATGTAGGCTTTAATGGTGGGCATTGCAGCCAGTTTATCATAGAAGAAATTGTTGACGATGTTGATCACCATATCACGTGCAGCTTCAGCTTCGGTGGTGAGCATTTCATGTGCTTCCGGTTGCGATAGAGCATCGCGCAGCTTCAACAGATGCTTGACGATTTCTGTTTCCTCATCGCCTTCAAGGACGCGTATCACCTCGATGATGAGGTTGTCAGCGGAAGCAACCATCTGTTCGTGCGTGATAGATGAGCCTGGAACGTACGCATCATCTATGGTGCGGATCAGCGACCAGATCTGGTATAGGATGGTGGAAGGTTCGTCGAAAAGTTCGCGTAAAAAGGCGGCTTCTTCATATCTGCCGGTAAGGCGGAAAATATTGTACATGCGTTTTGCCACCTTGCCGTAATTCAAATCCTTGGTCAGGTATTTGTAGACTTCTCTTTCCAGCGCTGCAACATATTCATCCAATGCGTTGGATGAAACATGCTGTGCCAACTTTGAGAAGATAGGTACTGAAGCAGCTTCAAGGTAGACTTCCTGGAAATATGGATCGAGATAGCCATCCAACGGAGTGATCTCTCCGTCTGGTGCTTCCCATGTCACATCCAGCATATTACTCGCGTTGGCCAATTGCCGCCTGATTGGGTCAGCAACCACCCAATCCAGCTTGCACCAACCGGGATCGTCCTTGACCTCATTCCAACCGACACTGATCTGGGTGCCGTCTTTGGCAAATCCGTCGATCTTCCCGGCTTTGATCTGCTCAGGTTTCCAGGCGATTGGTGAACCGGCTTTGTATTCGCGATTGCCGATGACAATGTCTCTTGGATGCGATCCGAATTTAATCTCGATCAACTGATAGGTTGGCCCCTGGAGCGCATCGAGGGCTTTCTGGCGCATGATCTCTGCCAGGATGCTGCAGGCTTCGGCGCGTGTGGGGGCGATGATGTTGATGCGTTCAAAGTAGTCACAATCGCCAGGGTACGTCTGGATTTTGGATTGAGCGGACGAACCAGAAAGTGCCAGTGCAGTTTCCACCTTACCGGGGATGTCTTCGAACTCTACGATCTTGCCCACGCGGCGGAAATATTCAAGTTCTTTGTCGCTGAAATCGAGCATGGTGATGTTATGGCCGAACACCCCGCTGCGGGTGTCCATTGTGATCTGCTCGCTTCCTTTATGTGCCGCCATGCTGGCCAGCCATTGAAGTGCGTCGTTCTCTTCCACCTCCACGCCCAACCGTCGGGCGGATTCCATGATCCGTTCCAGATCTGTCTGCTCATTATCTTTCTTTTGTGCCACGTTTGCCTCCCTGCAGTATAGGGTCAAAAACACAATCTAGAAATCAGTATAGCAAAAACCAGTCTGGTTTTGTTGTGCTTATTCCTGCTGGCTAAACCTGGGATTCTGCTTAAGGATCATCTGGAAGATTTCAGCCTGGTCCTGGGCATCGCGCAGTGCATTATGGGTGAGGTGTCTTTCTTCAACGAAATGGCTGGAGAGGTGTTTCATGGATGTTTCAGACCAGTCCACCCCGGTCTGACCCATGAAGTAAGCCTTGATATCCAGGGCACTGTGCCCAAACGGATTGTAGCCCAGGTAGCGGTGGAAGTAATCGTTGACGAACATCCAGTCAAAAGGTGCATTTAACGCTACGAATACTGCACGCGACTCTTCAGGTACCACTTTTTTAAGCCAGGCTGAAAAATCCTGCAAGGCTTTGGCAGGTTCCACTCCATTTTTCTTCAATTCACTCATATCCAACCCGCTGATGGCCAGGGCATCCGGTTGAAAGTCGTCACGGTCAGGTTTGAGTTCTACGTAAAACGTTGTTCCGGTATCAAAAACCGGGCAGGCCCCAATCGAGAGGATCGAATACTGGCCGGGGTTTGGACCGGCGGTTTCCACGTCTACACAAATAAAAGTTTCTTCAGTCATTGTGTTAATCTTTCAATAATTGGGGAATTAAAAGTGAGATTAATCCTGGGGTTCTTTCTTAATAACGAGTTCACACTGATCGGATCCGGTGAGACGGCATATTTTTTCTCGTACTTCGTAGAACCTGCCGTTCCCAGCCCAGCGGGTGAATTCCTGAAAAAATCCCCAGATGTAGCTGCAAGGAAGAGCATCCGGTGAGTTGCCAAGATTGATTTGCCAGATCTCGCGAGTTTCATCAAGCATCATAGGTTGTTTCGAAGTGCTTCCGAGGTTAATGCAAATATCATTCAATCCTGAAGAGATTTTCTTTTTCACCGGTTGCAGCCGGTATAGCGGATCGTTCCATCCCAGGGCATCCAGGTTTTGCCGCAACCAATAATTAAATCCAGCCCGGCCAACTTTTATCAAAATGCCGCGTGTCTGGGGATTGTTTCCCCAGTCTTGCTTTGAAGAAATAAAAGCTTCGGCTTCTTTTTTGCCCAGGATTTCCACCAGTCCCTCAAAAAACGGGTTGAATGTGGAAGGCTTTTCAGCGGTTCGTTCGGGCATGATCAGGCACCCTCTACTCGTCCGGATTGGGCAGCATCCATCTCTTCCAGAATACCGTATAACAACTCGAGCAATACGGTTTTCACTGCACTTTTCTTTTTAGCAACACAGGGCAATATTTTGATGGATGGATCGAGTCGTAACGCAACGCGCATATCTTCAACATCCCAGGCGTCGATAGAATCCTGTTTGTTGGCGGCAACCAGGTAGGGGGTCGGAGCGTAGGCACGGAAGGTCTCGAGAATACTCCGCGCTTCTTTAAAAGTCTCCGGACGGGTGCTGTCGACCATAACAATAAAACCGAGCATTCCTTCCGATAAGATTTCCCACATGAAGTCGAAGCGTTTTTGACCGGGTGTGCCAAACAGGAAGAGCACAAGGTCATCATCCACCGTGATGCGGCCGAAATCCATGGCAACAGTAGTAGATTCTTTGATTTTTTCCGCTTCGGCAGTAATTTTCTTCTCGGTTGAGACGACGTCGATTTCACTCACAGACCGTATAAACTCGGTTTTCCCTGAGTTAAACGGCCCTGTAACGACAATTTTGACGGTCTGTGTTTGCATGATTCAGCGTCCTTTTTGTTTCAGATGGAGCGGATGCGGTGGATCAAGCGATTCACCAGGGATTTCTGCTCATCGGGATTTTGAGTTGGGAACATCTTTTCAGGCAGCCTGAGCGGCATTCCGCCAGGTCTCACAATTTCGATCAAACCGGCCTGCAGCAGTGTATATACCACGCGCCGGATTTCGACCTCATCCATATTTACCGCTGCCGCGATTTGTTGAATGGTGTTCTTGGGGTCTATATAATTGATCACGCGCCATTCTTCGACACTGAGATTGAAGTTGCGCATTTCCGTGTCGGGGCGGTCGGTGAATTTCAGCGCCATGTTCAGGCTTGGAATTTCTGATTTCAACTCCTCGATTTCCTGGAGCCTGCGCGCGCCTTCGACGATCAGGTTTTCGAGATCCATATGTACCGGGATGCGCCCATCCGGTGTCATTTCTCCAGCTTCAAAACGGAAGAATCCATCTTCCCATGAAAAAATCTTCCGCACGACTTCCTCAAACCTGGTGATCAACAGGGTTGAAACCTGCGCCTGATCAACATAGTTTGCGCTGATCAGGAATACACCGGCGGCTTTCTCATTCATTGCGCCTGTGCGTGCGCTCAAGATTTCTCTTTGTGCTGATGAAATAAGTCCGGCATCGTAAAGGATGGTAAGTAACGGAATCTGTTCGCTTCCTACTTCTGCAAAGGCTAATTTCCCTTCTCTGAAGATGAGCCTGGAGGTTTCATCAGGACGCTCAATATAAAGAGCACCTGATTTCTTCGCGAGGTTGATCAGGTTCAGTAATTGAATGAAGGAAAACTCTTTAAGATTGCCCTTGAGGGTCATCGACTAACCTGTGAAATGTGAATCCAGCTTCAAGAAATTATACTGTACAAGCTAAAACTGCGTCAATTAAATCCGGCCTTGGGTATCTGGTGTGAGGTTGTTCATGTTTAGTATAATCTTATTTACTTTGATTCATGCGAGTGATCCATGCCAGGTATTCGAGCCACATTAGCCAACCATGATCTGGATTTCTTGAACCGTACTGCGCGGTTTTGGAGGGTGGAGGTCAGTCAGCGTGATGCTTCGAGCGCCAGCGATGATCTTTTCATCCACATGAAAGACCTGGATCATCTTCATTCTACTCTCCAGCAGCTTTCTCCACCGATACAGGATGCCTGGCAGGATTTGGTATCGAAAGGTGGAAAGATTCCGTGGGCTGTTTTCAGCCGTAAATACGGCGAGATTCGTGATCTTGGGCCGGCAAGCCGCGAACGTGAAAAGCCGGATGAAAATCCGATTTCGGTATCGGAGTCTTTATGGTATTCCGGATTGATCGGGAAGGCTTTTTTGAAAGTTTCAGCGGATCTCGTAGAGATGGTCTACATCCCGGATGAACTCTTCAATCTGATCGCCCCAGCCAAAAATGAAAATGGTATGCCTTCCATCCGTCCGGCAGTCAATCAGAAACCCAGGTTTACCGCGCTGGCCGGAACCTCTCTGTTAGATCACCTCACTGATCTGCTGGCGGCAATGCGCATGTCGCGCAGGCTTCCGGATGGAATCTTTTTAGCCTGGCGGATCCCGCAGCCGTTTCTACAAATGCTGCTTTTCGCTTCCGGTTTAATCGACCGGGATGGCCATCCGCTCCCCGAGGAACTCAAAACATACTTCCGACAGGATCGGGCTGCGATTCTCTTGAAGCTCTATCAGATATGGATGAATGCTAAAGAGATCAATGAGCTGCGCATGCTGCCTGGTTTGGTTTGTGAAGGCTCATGGGTAAATGATCCATTGTTACCGCGACGGCTGCTTGTGGATATTCTGGCAGGGCTTGGGCAGCGAACGTGGTGGAGCATTTCCTCTTTGACCTCTATGATCAAAGAACATACACCTGATTTCCAGCGGCCGGCAGGCGATTATGATTCCTGGTTCATCCGGCAGGATGGAACAGAAAACTATCTGCGCGGATTTGAACACTGGGATGAAGTGGATGGTAAACTCCTGTACTTTCTCCTGACCGGGCCGCTGCATTGGCTGGGGATGGTGAACCTGGCAAGCGGAGAAGCTGCAGGTGCTTTCACCGCTTTTCAAATGACTGAGAACTCTCATGCCTTTATGCAGGACAAAACAGTTGATTTGCCTGCAGCAGAACCAGGTCTTTTGGAATTCAAAGGCAGCACGGGAATTGTGATGCCGAACGGCACCTCGCGGGAATTGCGTTACCAGGTGGGAAGATTCTGCGAGCTGTCCACTGTCACGGCTGCAGAAAGCTTCTACAAGCTGACTCCTGCTTCTCTTGAAGCAGCCTCCGCACAGGGGCTGCAAATCGGTCAACTGGTTCAACTATTGGAAAAACACTCTCCCAAACCATTGCCTGCAGCAGTGAAACGGCTGGCGCAACGCTGGCAGGAGTATGGTCTGGAGGCCAAATTCATTACAGGACTACTGCTGAAATTTACCTCAGAAGAGGCATGCGCGATATTCACCGGGGAACCCAGGGCATCCCGGCTTGTTGCTGAAGTGCTCAACCCGCGCACTGTCCTCCTGCACCGGGATGCCGGGGAGGCAGCACAGCGAATGCTGGCCGAGATGGGGATTTTGGCACAGGTTGAACCGGGATTATAATCACACTGGTGATTGAATTTCCATAATCAAATATTCAGAGGTGATCATGGGTAAAAGGTTAGATTGGGTCCAGGAAGAGCTCGATTCTCTTAAGGCATCCGGTTTGTATAACCGTATCCGTACACTGGGGTCTGCGCAAGGAGCCTGGCTCATCGTGGACGGCAAGAAGGTGTTGAATTTTTGCTCCAATAATTACCTGGGTTTGGCAAACCATCCGCAACTCGTGGAAGCAGCCAGAGAGACACTGCTCAAGTACGGGGTGGGTCCCGGCGCAGTACGTTCCATAGCCGGTACGATGGATCTGCACCTTGAACTTGAAAAACGCCTGGCACAATTCAAAGGAGTTGAGGCAGCCATCACTTTTCAATCCGGCTTTAATGCCAACGTTGCCACCATCCCTGCCCTGGTGGGCAAGGACGATGTCATTTTCTCAGATGAACTAAACCATGCCAGTATTATCGACGGCTGCCGGCTTTCAGGCGGGCGCATTGAAAGATTTGCCCACGCAGACGCGGCTGACCTCGAGAGGGTGATCCAGAAGAACGCTGGAACTTACCGCCGGGGTCTGGTCATTACCGATGGCGTGTTCAGCATGGACGGCGACCTGGCACCCCTGGATCAGATCTACGAGGTGACCAACCGCAACGACGTGATGCTCATGGTGGATGATGCGCACGGCGAAGGTGTGGTCGGACGCGGCGGACGCGGAATTGTGGACCATTTTGGACTGCACGGTAAGGTGGATGTGGAAGTTGGAACGCTTTCCAAGGCGTTTGGAGTGGTGGGCGGCCTGGTGGCTGGCAATTCCAAGATCATCGAATGGCTGCGCCAGCGTGCGCGTCCGTTCCTGTTTTCCTCAGCCACACCGCCGGCTGATGTGGCAGCCTGCATCGCTGCGGTTGATTTGCTGGAAAGCTCCACCGAATTGGTCGACAGGTTGTGGGAGAATGCCAAGTACTTCAAAGCCCAGATGCGCGATATGGGCTTTAATACCGGGCAAAGCGTTACTCCGATTACACCGGTCATGCTTGGCGAGGCTCCCCTTGCCCAGCAATTCAGCCGCGAACTCTTCGAAGAAGGTGTCTTTGCCATGTCGCTCGGATTCCCGACTGTACCGCAGGGAAAAGCCCGCATCCGCGTCATGATTTCCGCTGCGCATTCGCGTGATGACCTGGACCAGGGATTGGCAGCGTTTAAAAAAGTTGGTGAAAAACTTAAAGTGATCTAGGTATGTTTTAAAAAAAGAAACGCTGGCGAAAAAATTGTGCCAGCGTTTTTGATTTAACTCTCAAACATGCGTCTGCGCTTTCGGTTGATCAGGGGTGAGACGAGTTTGCGGATGTAATACTTGGCCACAATTGCTGATAACCAGCTTCCGCCATCGCGGTAGTGCACGCGCAGCATTTCCGGCCAGCAGCGGTCGTCTGCCGTGACGGTCTTCCCGCTTGAATGCAGGCGAAAGTTCGCCCAGGCTTGACCGGGGATGTACTTTAACCGGGTGATACGGGCAAGCCTGACCCACAAATCATAATCCATGGCGAAAAAGAACGACGGGTCCAGGGGACCGACCTTTTGCCAGTCTGCAGCTCTAAAAAAGGCAGCCGGCTGGGGGATATGCACATATCCCCGGCGCAGCTTGCGCAAGTCAGTCTGGGCGGCGGCAAACTTGCCCACGATTCGGTCTTGTTCGTCGATGAAGTTTAGATCACCGTATGCCAATCCGATATCCGGATGAGTGGTGAGAAACTCAACAGCTTCGCTAACAGCACCGGGGTTGTACGTATCATCCGAATTCAGCCATGCAAGGATGCTTCCGTGAGCCCGGGCGAAGCCTTTGTTGATCGCTTCAGTTTGCCCGCGGTCTTTCTCTGAAACCCAGTAGGCAATGCGGTCTGAATATTTTTGAATTATTTCAATGCTGTTGTCGCTTGAACCACCGTCGATAACGATATACTCGATGTTCTCGTAATCCTGTTCGAGCACCGAAAGAATGGTTGCTTCAAGGAATGGTCCTTGATTGAAAGAGGGTGTAATAATGGAAACTAACGGACGGGATGGCACCGGATTATCCTTCATTCAAGGGATTCAGTAGATCAAAAATATAATACCCGTCACCTTCCTCGTACGGGAAGTTCGCGAACAGGAAATCGTGAAGTTCGGGTTGATTTTCAAATTCGTTCTGCAGCGTTACCAGGAAATACTGCATTCCCTCCGTCTTCAGGTCGAAATACTGTTCAAAGGCTGGATCAGTGGACCCCTGAAGTTCTTTGACAGTCTGATCGCCTTCCGTAGGCCAGATTTGAGCATTGATAAATCCCCAATAGCTCAATCGATAGCCATAATCGTGGGTAAGGGCGATCACCGAAGAGTTGTGGCCCAGCTTGTCGCCAAGATCTGCCCAGTATTGAGCCTCATGGCGGTAATTATCTGCCACCAGCACGCCGCGGATGCGCTGCACGGCGAGAGCCAGTGAAAGCAAAACGATCAGGAGCACAGCAGCGCGTGACAGCCAGGTCCTTGGAGACTCCTCAAGTTTCTCATAGAGAACAGCGATAACGGCCCCGAATCCCAATGCAACGATGGGGATGAGGGGCAAGTGATAGTAGCTATGCGTATAGATATGATAGGCGAACATATATCCATAAAGCAGATATCCCAGCCACATGCAGAAGTAAAAGACCTTGTCACCTTTTTTGCGCATGAAGAAGAATCCCAGCAATCCAAGGACGAATGGAAATACCTGGGTCATGTATGTTGCCAGCTTCAGCCAGTCTAAATACCACCTTGGACTGATGAAAAGGTTGGGGAACCACCGCGCACCAAAAATGGAACCGGAATTGCCGCCAACAGTGGCGCTGAGGGTATAGAAAATCACGGCCGGCAGCAGTGCAAGGGCAGCGATGAGATAGACGCGGCCGTTTTTGAGAGATTTAATGAATCCCTTTTGTAAAACCAACCCGGCTATTGGGAGACCGACAAAGAATGCCGCAGGAGCTTTGACCAGGATTGCCAGGCCTGTGAATAACCCGGCGAAAATGGCGTTGCGTGTGGTGTCCTTTTCCCACCACAGATATTGAAAGAATAGCGCCCAGATGATCAGCATGACCATCAACGGATCAGGTTGGAAATTGCGACTGAAGATGGCCGCCTGTTGATCAAAAAGGTAATACGCAAGCACAGCGTACGCCCCCATCAGCGGCATGAGTTTACGCGCCAGCAGGAATAATCCGAGTCCGCCAGCAACCCAGAAAAAGATGGAATACAACCTGGGAACGAGCATGTTTTCGCCGCCAATGATGCGGTAGGTATATGCAACCAGGTATTCCAGGATCGGGGGTTCAATGGATGGTTCCCTTTTTCCGGCCTGGATGCCAAACTCGCGCAAATCCTGCGGGATGGCATTTGTTTCAGGGGTATCCATCTCGTAGTAATACTCGCGCGCCATGAGGAATGAGTGCAGACCGCGAGTCACGGCTGAGTCCAGCGGTAAATCGGTGACGTCGATCAGCCTGACGGCAAACCCACCCAGGAGCAATATGACCAGGATGGCGATGACGACCGCTTTCGTGGATTTCATGAACATAACTGTGTCAGACTTCTGCTGGACAGACATCATATACCTCTGTGAATTATTTTAATTTCCATTTCTTTTTACGGTTCTGCAGGTAGGATTCTTTCAATTTTTCCAACCCCAACGGTGCAAATAGGGCAAAGACCATGCGATACCATTCGGGCATGACCGTGGCAGGATTAAGCAAGAAACTGCGCCAATATGCCTTGAAAGACGCATTGTATTCCTTGGCATCCAACAGGTAAAAGGCATTCAGGCGCTCTGCACCTGCGTCCACTTTACGCTGGTACGTCCGGAGGTAAGGTTCAAACGAGGGCTCTGATTTCATCCATTCTACGATCCGGCGAGCTTCCTTGCCGAATTCGGCAGCCTGTGCCAGGTTCTTGCAGCCTTCATGATAATGTGCTCTTGCCCAGAGGGCAGGGACGTAGCAGTATCCGGCAGTGAGCCCCATGCGCAGCCAGAGCTGATGATCGAGCAGGAAATGGTAATTTAAATCAAGGTACCCGGCTTTTTCCAGTATGTCGCGCCGCATAAATACAGCCGGTTGACCGATGATATGAAACGTCATCAGGTCTGGCAGCTGCCAGTCTGCATAAGAGAGGGTGTTGAGGATTGTTTCATCCTGATCTACGACCTGCACATTGCCAAAAACGAGGCCAGCTTCAGGATGGTCCTGCAGCGCCTGGACGGCCTGTGAAATAGTACCTGGAAGATAATCATCGTCCGAGTTTACCCAGGCTATGATCTCTCCTTTTGCATGGCTGAATCCCTTGTTAATCGCGTCAGCCTGTCCGCGGTCTTTCTCAGACACCCACCATGCCAGTCGGTTTTCATACTTGCGGATGATTTCCACGCTGCCGTCATTCGAGCCTCCGTCTGCAATCAAGTATTCGAGATTGGGGTAATCCTGCCCAAGAACCGAGAGGATTGTTTTCTCGAGGAATTTAGCCTGATTATAAGAAGGCGTGATGATGGAAACCAGTGGAGTGGAAGTCATGATAGGATCGAATCGAAATTGACCTTGGGGAAGATTTGCAGTTTACCGTCGACGGTGGCGTCCAGAATCTCGCGGCCGTCCTTTTCAAATGCTTCCTTGGCCATGGCGTATCCAATCTCTGATGTTTCAAGATCGGGCAACTGCCAGCGGAAACCCTTGCCAAAATACCCGGGGTGAAAATGGTTGGGATCGTCTCCATTTGAAACAACCGTCGTGTTGGCGGTGCCCTTGGTTGCGAAATTGTGATCCACGCCGATCAGGATGACCTGTTTGAATCCCATGAAATATGCCAGCTGCATGGCTACAAAGGTGACAGTGGAACTTTCCCAAAGCCTGCCGGTGGCGTTGCCATTGAACCCGGGCAGGATATAAGAAGTGTACAGATAATGTAGATTGGGTGCAGGTTGGATATACTTCCGTCCGCGCCAGGAGATGAAAGTCGGGATCGGCAGTGCACGAAGATCAGCTGCGCATTGTTCGATCACCAGGCTGTTCACCGTCACCAGGGTGGAAGTGGTGAATCCAAGATCAGGGAACGCCATGTAAAACCGGTTCATGCCAAAGGTGAACACGTTGCGTAATTTCTGCAGGTCGGTATTTTTCAGGCTTGGGCCGTTGCCAATGATCACGCAGCGTTCTCCGGCGTGTGAATCGCGCAGCTTCTCTAGTTTGCGGATCGACTCAACGCGCCAGGGGTGCAAGCGGGCAGACGGCCATTCACGGGCAATCTTACTGTAATCCAGTGTTGTTTTCAGTGCATTGACTACCGGTGACGGTAGTGTCCTTTTAATGGTGTCACGCATTACGCTTACTCCGTGCTTAATCTGGCCGTAGCCCCGCCATCGACGATCAATGCCTGACCGGTCATGAAGGAAGATTGTTCCCCGTCTGCCAGGAAATAGACAGCATGTGCGATTTCTTCCGGCTGGCCAATGCGGCCGTTAACTGTTTTGCGCGCCAGGTTATCCAGGCGTTCCTGTTCGGTCGGACCGTTCAAATGCCCGCGATTCAGACCGCTGCGCAGCATGGGGGTATCTACCGCACCGGGCAATACGGCATTTACGCGAATGTTGAAAGGAGCAAATTCAATGGCAATGGCGCGGGTCAGCGCCAATATGCCGCCCTTGCTGGCGGCATATGCAGCAATGTTCGCTGATGTTTGAACCGCATGCACTGATGACATGTTCACGATCGCGGCATTGCCGGCTTTTGCGAGCAGCGGCTGAAAGTAACGCGCGTTCAAAAATGCCGGCCGCAGATTGGTGGCGATCACCTGATCCCACTCTTCAACGCTGGTTTCAATCAAAGGTTTTGAAACCTGAACTGCAGCATTATTGACCAGGGCATTGAGAACCCCGGTGACTGATTTTACTTTTTCAAGAATCACGGGGAATTCTTCAGCTCTGGAGATGTCGGCTGAAATGAAAAGTCCGTCTTCGGGAAAACCCTGGCCAAAATCACTTTTATCGACGCCGATCACTCTCCAGCCCATGCTGGCAAACAGGGCGACACATGCCCTGCCGATTCCTCCGGCGCTTCCAGTGACCAATACGGTTCGTTTGTTTTCTTCCATGTTCTGATCACTCCTCATTGGTTGCGAAATTTTTCCAGGTCTGAAGGATCGATTTGTAAACCGACCAGCAGGTTGCGGATCGTATTCCAGTGGACGTTCTCCCATGCTGCAGGGCTCGAGTTGGAATTGTGCGGAGCCAGCATCACATTATCCATTGTTAATAGCGGTGAGGTGGATGGGAGCGGTTCGTTCTCGAAAACATCCATGGCTGCCCCGGCTATCTTTTTCTCCAACAGGGCGTTCACCAGTGCCTTTTCATCCACGATTGGTCCTCTCGCCGTGTTGATCAATACGGCGTCAGGTTTCATCCGGTCAAGCACCTTTTGATTGATCAGATGAATCGATGTGGGATTTAGATCGCAATTGACACTCACAAAATCAGCCTGGCTGATGAGCTCGTCAAGTGAAACGCTTTTTACATTGTTTTCGAGCAGAAAATCCCTGGCGATGGGGACGATATCGTTGCCCAGCAGGGTCATGCCAAAGGCTCGTGCCCGCCGCAGAACTGCTTTACCGATGTTTCCCACACCAATCACGCCCAGGGTGGATTCTGATAGGGATCTGCCGGGAATCTTCTTCCACTCGCCGGCTTTAATTGCCCTGTCCATCCAGGGCTGGCGGCGTGCAAAAGCCAGGATATACCCCATCACGCTATCGGAGACAGGCAGGGTAAACGCGTTGGGAGTGTTCTTAATTTGAATACCGAGATCAGCACAAGCGGCATGATCGATAGAATCGGTACCTGTGCCCCATTTCGAGATAACTTTCAACCTGGGGCTGCACGTTTGCAGTACCTTGCGTGTGTAGCGATCGTCCCCGCAGATTGTTCCATCGAATTGACCGGCATACTTCAGCAGGTCAATTTCTTCCAATCGTTCGTTTACCACCGGGCAGATCGTTTCCACTCCGAAATGGGTGAGAACAGGTTTGAAACGATCCAAAAAGGGGATCATATAGGGAGCGGTTAGTAAGACAACAGGCATCATATACCTCTGAAAAATCGATTTTCTGGCCTAATTATAACCGTCTCTTTCCAGGAATATCTAATCGTAAAATTAACGCGACGAAATGTACCGGAAAAGCGTAAAAGCGTCTCCCCCGTGGATGTAGCCGATCTCTTTAAGGCGGGTAGTGAATATTTGACCGTAAGGCTCGGTATCAAAAAGGATATAGGGTTTTCCATAGACATAATCCAGCGGAAGCCTATCCAAAAAATCACCGGCAGTTCCCGTTTTCAGAGCCTGAAAATATTCAGCGCTATTGATCAGTCCATCCAAATTAACGATTGTGCGATTTTCAATGAAATAAGCCGTCGTTCCGCCGCCGGTCATTCCGATCAATGATCCTTCATCAGTATATTTTTCAAGTTCTCGTGCCGTCTGCAAATAATTGGCTTCGTTTTCTGGTGCGACAACCTGTGGGGATAAATTTAGAATGAACCTGGTATGAAGGAATAAGACCAGTAAGATACCAAGCATCAGAAGAATCCGATTAGGGACTTCAGTTTTTGTCCACTTCTTAATTTTTTCAAAGAAGTACGAACTGAATATGGCTCCCAATATAACAAGTACAAAGCTTTCGATGATCCAATACCAGAAGCGGGTATGGGCATAACTGCGGGCGGTGTAATTGGTGATGTGTAAAAAGCAACCTATGATCAATGCAGGAACGAGCAATGAGAAGGATTTACGCGCCAGCAGGCCGTCTTTCCGTGACAGTAGAAACACCAACAGGATAAACACCAGCAGGTTGAGTGTCAGGAAAAGGCGGGTAGGCAGTTCGTTGGCACCAGGTTCAAATATTTTGGTAATCCCGATGGACGTTTTTGCGATCAGAGATGTCAGCAGCGACCATGGACCGTTTCCGCTGGAGGGACTCATACCCAGCAGATCTACCAGGGTAGTGGTGGTGGCATATACCGTATTGGAGAGAACACCCCACCATGCCTTAATCTGTCCACTGACGGGTGTATAAATGCCGAAGATAACCTTATTGATCCCCATGTATGTACCGATGAGGATTACCACTGGAGCTGCGAAAATCAACCCATCCGTGATGATCCTGCCCAGGTCATTCTTTACCCAGTTGAAAAAAAGCCGCCAGGGTGATGGGGGAGTTTGAGTGGCAGATTGTTTCTGGAAAAAGAACAGCCGCAGAAGGCCGATCAGTATAGTTGTAATTGCTGCATCGATGAAAATTACGGATCGGGACAGGAGCAGGTTAAATCCCAGGGATTGCAGCAATCGCTGTAGTATATATTCAAGCACCAGGAACGCCAGGCCTGAGATGCCCAGGCGAAGGATGAACTTAAACAAACTATCTTTAATTGTGGGGGAATAAAATCCCATGAAGTACAGGATAACCGGTTTGATCAGCAGTCCGATCAGCAGCATAGGGTACATCGAGTATGCATTCAAAGCCGAGGGGGTTGTTCCAAATCGGACGATCCATGAACACACTGCGGCAATCAGGATCGCAACCAGGTCGAAAACCAGCAGACGATTCATGCGCTGAACTCTCAGGATTAGAAACATCCCGATAGTGAATGCTACGAACACATTATCAAGACGGCTCAGGATGAACAACGCAGCAAGTAGACCAGCAATCAATAGGCTGGTGATCCGTTTTGATCGTGATTGGTGTTCCGATTGGATAATATTGACAGACTGCAAGAGAAACAATACCAGGAAGAAAGCACTGAGGATTGCTTCCATACCATGAACAGCCGTTGTATTGTATACGGATGGCAGCAACATCCATACGACTGCACCAAGTACCGCAGCAGCTGGATGGAGAAATTTCTTCAATAGTCGGAATAAAAAGACGCCAGTCAGGCCGTTGAATGCTCCGCTAACCAGGATCAGGACGCGCAGCGGCAGCAACAGGTTTTGCTTGCTTAACCCGAATACACAGAGACAAACGATCATCCATAATGGGTGAAACCCGTTGCTCAAGTTGATCTGGTCGAAAGTAAAGCCGTACCCGCCGATGACATTTTGCGCAACTTTATAATAATAGAAGGCGTCATCGATGCTGTACCAGTTCATCATGCTATTCGCGGGGGTCAAGGCAACATATAAACTGCCGCAGAACCCCAGAAGAAAAATTCCGAACTGTCCGATCAGATTCTTCCAGCGCATATCGATTTAATCCAGATGCTTTCTGGCAGCCAGGATCAATTCAACCAGCTTGAAATCGATCTCTTCATCGATATCCCAGGATTCATCGGGATCTGTCTCAAAAAGTATCGGCCGTTCCCCAATACGGGTACGGTTCTGTTGCAGGGTTGAGGGGGGGAAGATATAGATGCAGGAGTTTTCTTCGTAAACTGGAGGAAGATCCTGTGTTTGGAGTAGAACCTTGGGGTCATGATTCATTGCTTTGCCGTGGCAATCATACAACCGTGTTTGCAACCGGGTAACCGAGAACAGGGAATCCTTTTCCGGCAGGGCAGCCATCAACGTTTGGATGGCACGGGTGATGGTGGCGGCCGTTAATAGCGGATTCGTCGAGTGTGTTTGCAGATAAAGATCAGCCGGAACCTGTGAAATATCATATAAGAGGATGTCATTCATCGACACGGTATCCGCTCGCAGAGAATCAGGCCGGTTGATGACATGAACTTTTGGAAAGGATTGCTGCAATCCAGAGATGATTTCCTGACTGTCAGTATCGACCACGATTTGATTGATTTCGGGTACCAGTTGCAGGGTGGAGAGGATGTGTTGGTAAAGCGGTTTACCGTCCAGCAAACGGTAGTTCTTGCCGGGCACACGCTGTGAATGATGTCTCATGGGCACGAGGGCCGTGATTTTTGGTTTCATACCTGCTCCAGGTTTTGAAGTTTAGCCGCCGGTAATGACAGACATCAGGTGAATGTGTTCACCATTTTTGGGCTTCTGGTCCATGATCATCACGGGATTGGCAAGGTCACCGTCGATGACAAACATGTTGGAACTGAGAAAGGTTTCTCCATCCTCGGCGATTAGAATTCCAATCAATTCGGGATGAACCTTGCCAAGTTTGCGGACCACCTCATGGTATGTCGTACCCTCCGGAAGTGACAGGGTAATCTCCTGGGTGCCGGCAATGGCTTTGGCGAGACCGGTAAATTCCACTACGATTTCGATCATATTCTTCCTGATGATTACATCTTATTATACTGAATTGGTTCGACATTGCGCCGCCGGGGAGTTTTTTCTACGTTGTTTGTTCCGCCTGGATAATAGAAAGCCTTTTTTAGCTGCCAGGTCAACGGACCTGACTGCTGGTATCCGCGGTAGGTGCCGTAAAACTGTCTCCATCGAAATCCAACGATCTTGAACCAATTCTTGACGAAAACTCCCTGCCTGAGTGCTTCGTCCCAGTCACTTTTCACATTTTGTGTAAACAGCCGCACCAGGTCGCGTTTGCGAAAAGTCTCGTGCGGATAAATATGCTTAAAAGCCATTGCTTCACGCTTGTAGCGATTGTAAATACCAGCAAGCGATTCGTTATGCACGTGGATCACTTCAGCGTCAGCACAATAGGCAATATTGTAACCCTGTTCCTGTACCCACTTTCCCCATTCCAGATCTTCCAGGCCGGGGAGGGATTCATCGTAGGTGTGCTGTTCCCACAGCTCTTTGCGGATCGCAGAATTGGCATTGTTGCAGAAAGGGGTCCGTTGATAACGTACTGATTCATCCGGATACCAGTGATGGAAGATCTGGTTTTCAGAAAAGTGGGTTGTCTCCGCACCGCGCTGTTTGCCGTAGGTCAGGCCAGTCTTCGGGTCGGAGAAGGGTTCGAGAAGTGTCTCCAGCCAATCAGGATAGACCGGGTAAACATGGGCGCTGGCCATGACGATTAGATCCGACCTGGCCTGCGCAATTCCGCGGTTCAACGATCTTCCAAAGGTAAAATCCTGTGGCTGTATCTCAACGATATCAACCGGGTACCGGGCAGCAATCTCACGCGTCCCGTCCGTTGATCCAGAATCGACCAACACGACCTGTACATTTTTTACAGATTGCTCGAGAATACCCTGAATCAGGCGGCCGATGTGTTTTTCTTCGTTATATGCGCGAACGACAATGGAACATTCAGGCTTCTTCATAGTGGATAATAAAAATCACCTTCGTGCAGAATTCCGTCGATCAGTGCCTTAATGGTCACTGACTTCTCAGGCCTCAGATCCTCAATAGGGAACGATTTCGGAATGACATAGCCTTTCCAGAAATTATCTTCTTTGAGGAAATGGCTGAAATCGAGCGAGGTGGCGTAAAGCTGGAAATAGAGGAATCGCCTGGCATTGTGTACAAATTCAGACGGAACCGGGATACTCTCTGCATCAAGCATCTGCTTAAGCTGCAAACGATAATCCTCAACTGAAGAAGGATAAAAAGCAGTGGAAAGCTGTGTAAACCGGGCCTTACCGCCTGCCAGTACCGGTTTTCCAAGCAGGGAAGCTTCGAGACCGATGGTCGAATTGTAGACCATCACCAGGTGGGCGCGCCGGATCAGTTCATAAGAACTGACGAATTGATTGGAGTCAATAAAGATAACGTTGGGTAATTCTTTGATGCCCGATTCTTCCACCCAACCGGCCACGCTCTCCAGGCTTTCTTTGCCAGGCCGGCATTCATCAGGATGGGCGCGGATGACAAAGAGCACATCCTGATGTGCGTTGGCTGTTTTCTGAACATCATCCAGCCAGGCGAACATGTGAGGGAATATCGTGTTTGCATGTACCTGGCTTGTGTCGAAGATCACGTTGGTGAAGACTGGGACGAGTTTTTTGAATTGCGCGGTTTTAGCGAGGATTTCACCATCCAGCGCGTTCATTTCTGGCCAGAAACGGATTCCAGCCATAGAGAAATTACCCTTGAAACGTGAATCAAGGTATTCGTCCAACTTGTGTTCCATTTGCGGGGTGAGCTGAAAACCCTCGTCGATTTTCATCGGATAAGCCGTAGCTTCACCCGTGGTGAAAAACGCAGTGAACGGCCGAAGTCCGACCTCATGCGTGATCACCCGGATTCCTCTTTCGAGGCATACCTGCCGAGCTGCAGCTTCAGGGTAGAACATTCCATTGAATAACACGACAGCTTGAGGATTTTTCGCGTCGACCAACCTGCTGAATTGTTGGTACACGTTCCAGGCTGAGAGAATGAAGGCTTTGAAGTATTGGCGTGTGGATTCGTCGTCCTTGAGATGGTGCCTGCGCAGGAACCATCGAAGGGAGTTGACCGCCCAGAACCCCAGCGGTTCACCATGATATTGATACTGCTGCATCTGGTCAGTTGTTAGGGGCTCAATTTCTGCAGCAACCACAGGATCGTTACTGTGTTCGAACCAAACGGTATTGATGTCTCTAAAAACAGCCTGACTCTGTTTGATACACAAGGAACAGGGTGGTGGTTTAGAGAAATCCCTGCGGTTGCTTCCCAGTACGCAGCGGGTCAGCCCCGAACGGCAGGCAAATTGGATCACCGGTACGCACTGCATCCGCAGGCTCATTGCAGCCAGCATGGAATATGCCGCGTTTTGACTCATACTCTGCAGCCGAGTGGATGCGTTGAACAAGATCACCGGACGCTGATCTGGATCGATTTTTGTTGTTTTATTAATTTCAGAGGTTAACGATTGCCAGCGCTGGTTGCCTTTTCGGTGCTCCCAGCGCTGCATTAATCCTCGTTGAATTCGATTGACCAGATCTTTCAATCCTGAACTCGTCTCAACTTTCTCAATGATGACATTTCACTATCGTAAACTTTCTTAACACCATCTCCAATAGCCATTTCGGTCACGCGGATGTATTTAACCAGGCGCTCAAAACCACCCGGTTCAACGGAGGCGGCCTGGTCAGATCCCCAGAGTGCGCGATCAAGGGTAATATGGCGTTCAACCATACAAGCGCCAAGGCCTACTGCCACCGCAGAAGTGACCAGACCTACTTCGTGGCCAGAATAGCCGATCGGGCAGTTGAAAGTGTCGCGCAATGTTTTGATCATGTTCAAGTTCAATTCATTCGGGTCGCATGGATAAGAGCTTGTGGCATGGGTGATGACAAGATTATCTTCACCAATCAACTTGACCGCCGATTTAATCTGTTCATAGGTCGACATGCCGGTAGAAAGGATCAGGGGACGGCCAGTTTTACGCAGGTGGAGCAGCAGTGCATGGTCGGTCAGTGAAGCCGATGGAACCTTGTAAGCGATGGGATTGTATTTTTCAAGGAAATCTACTGAAGGTTCATCCCATACGGAGGCGAACCAATCCATACCGATTTCCTTTGAATACCGGTCGATTTCATCGTAATCCTTTTCGGTAAATTCGACCTTGTAACGGTAATCCAGGTAGGTGATATATCCCCAGGGGGTTTCGCGCATTTGATTGCGTTGTTCGGGGGGGACGCATAATTCGGGTGTGCGTTTTTGGAATTTTACCGCATCGACACCGGCATGCTTGGCGGCTTGAATGAGATCCTTTGCAATGCCAAGATCCCCGTTATGATTAATGCCGATTTCCGCCACGACATAGGCAGGATGTCCATCTCCAACTAGCTTGTTACCAATACGTACTTCTCGCGTCATATCGTTTCTCCAGATATCGAAGTTTATTTCAGATAGGTTTGAAGGATCAAATCACAGAATTCTCGCACCGCGCCGTTACCACCGTTGCGGTGGAGGACAAGGTCAGCACTGCGCTTGACTTCTTCTTCGGCGTCGGCCGGAGCTACCGCATATCCTGCCGCTTGAAAACATCCGAGATCGTTAACATCATTGCCGATGAACACGACTTCCTCAGGTGGGATATTCTTCTGCTGCAAGGCGTCGCGCAATACGTCAGCTTTTTGCCAGATTCCCTGGTAAACCTCAACACCGATCTTTTTGCAGCGTGCACTGACTACGGGATTGGTTTCAGTAGATATTACCATGAATTCAATGGGTAATGCTTTGCGTACCAGGTGCATGCCCATACTGTCGCCGCGCGAAGAGGCCACCCGTTCCAATCCCTGTTCGTCCACCCATACGCGGTTGTCGGTGATGACCCCGTCAAAATCCATCACAACCAGTGAGATTTTTTCAGGCATCTTGCGCCGCTTGCTGGCAGGGTCGACCATTTCCAGGCCGCCGTTGCGCACCAGCCATTCATAACGTTCCCAATCGAAAGGAGTGTCGATATCTACCGTGTAACGGGAATCGATGACATACGGAAGAATTACCTTGCCGCTCATGCTGTTCTGGTTGAGGATCGCGCTTGGACGGATGACATCGATGTGCCCTGTCTGCCAGTAGGTGGGCGGAAGGATCTGGCGCGGCGAATTGAAAGGTTCTGCGACACCTTCTAATGTTAGCAAGGGTGTCATTGGTTGATCTGTGCCGTTCAAACGCCACATTTTGTAAGGATTCTGCCCGCTGGAGACCACTCCGCGTACCGAGTCTGCGTCGGGATGTGCCAGCAGCAAATCAACAGCATCATCGATACAGGTTCGCGGGCGGATGGGAGAGGTCGGCCGAAGCTGGATCACCAGGTCGGGTACATATTGCTCGTTTTCCTTCAACCAATTCAACGCATGCTGGAAGACTGGCAGGTCGGTGGTGCGGTCCTGCGCGAGTTCAGCCGGACGCAGGAAGGGAGTTTCGGCTCCCCAATCACGCGCCACCTGCGCGATTTCTTCATCATCTGTCGATACGATGGTGCGGGTCACATGTTTTGACTGCAGCCCGGCAGCGATGCTGTAACTGATCAGCGGATACCCCGCGAATAGTTTGATATTTTTCCGCGGAATTCCTTTAGAGCCGCCGCGGGCAGGTATGACTGCTAGGACTTCAGGTTTTTTTACCACGCCGTCCATCCTCCATCGACAATCAGGTTGCCGCCGGTCATATATGATGAGGCGTCGGATGCCAGAAACAATAACCCGCCGTTCATCTCATCCTTGTGTGCCATGCGTCCAATCACCGTACGGGCTGAATAATTGCGCACGAAATCGTCATCATGTCCATTGAATACGCCGCCCGGGGTGAGCGCATTAACCCGGATATCGGTGCCGGCATAGTAGGTTGCCAGGTATTTGGTCAAACCCAGAATACCCGCCTTGGTTACCGTGTAATAGACGGGTTTGTAGGTTTTTGGCTTACCGGGTTTATCGTATATGCGCTGGTCAGGGCCGCCAAGACCGTAAGTGGAGCAAATGTTAATAATGGAGCCTTTCTTCTGTTTGACCATTTGCCTGGCGGCGGCCTGCGAAACCAGGAATGGCCCGGTGAGATTCACATTGACCGCGTCCTGCCAGGATTTTAATGGATAATCTTCGAAAGCATTGCTGTTTGTCTGTGCATGCTGCGGATCGAACTTGGGGTCCATGGCTGCGCTGTTCACCAGGATATCGAGATGTTTCGAGTGCGAAACGATTTCCTCTACCACAGCCGCAGCCGAAGCCGGGTCTGTCACATCCAGGCGAATACCGTAGGCTTCAAAACCTTGCCGGGTGAGGTCATCTGCCACAGCTTGAACTGCTTCCACATTCAAGTCGGCCGCGTAAACGGTTCCGCCTGCTTGTGCCAGGGTAAGGCAAAACTCTTTGCCCAGCAGCCCTGCTCCGCCGGTAACCAGTGCGACTTTTCCTTTAAGTGAAAACTTTTCGAAGATCTCCGACATACTGCCTCCAATAAACCTTTAGAATTTTACCAGACATCCTTCTTGTGCCGAGCTGTGTACCGCTAGCGCAATTTGCAGCGCTGCGATCCCGTCCTCAAGCGTACATAAGGGGGCTTCCTCATTTTTCGCAACCCGGATGAAGTGCGCCATCTCTTCCAGGAACAGATGATTGCGTTCGAAATCTGACGGAGGATTGTAATCGTCCCAGATTTCGTGCATTGAATCGTAGCACCGGGCTTTGGCAGTGGCATTATCCCAAATGATTCTCCCCAGGGTTCCTGTGATTTCAAGAGTGTGTTGGGCGGGACGCTGCAGGTAATCCAGATGAAGATTGCCGCAGGTGCCCGAAGCAAAATTGAGCAAGATATCAGCGGTATCTTCCACCGCCAGGTTGAGCCCTCGATTTGATGTAACGGCGAACAGGCTGTCCACATTGCCCGCCAACCACCGAAGATAATCGAAGGGATGGCTGAGCGTGTTGACCACACCCCCGCCCAGGTCAGGGCGCGCACTGTAACTGTTGCGGTAATCTTCCCAGGGATGCCAGTTGGGCAGGTATTCGCCCCAGTGAGATTTGACAGATGTGATCACTCCAATTCTTTCATTCGAAAGCCACTGCTTGATCTGCCTGAGAGCCGGGTGAAAGCGGAATTGGAAACCGGTCAGGAATTTTCCGCCGCCCTTTTGCAGGGCTTGCTGCAATTCATCCATTCGTTCCATCGAATGCGAGACCGGTTTTTCCATCAATATGGAACACCCGGCTTCAGCGCAGGGGATGGCGACGTCGAGATGCAGTGCGGTGGGGTTGGCAATAATCACCGCGCCTGGTTTGTGAGCGAGGGCGGCGCTGAGATCGGTTTCCACCGGAATTCCCTGGATTTCATCATCGGAAAGGGTGGAATGGTGGGTACGGTAAAGGATGAGGTCGTTTTCACCCAGCGCACGCAGGTTGTTGAGATGGCGTCTGCCGATTGAACCAAATCCAGCGATGAGAAATTTCACTTCTTTATCCTTCTATTGAACCACTGGCTTGACGGAGTACACATAAAGTCCATCGTCAAATATTAATTGATTGATGGAATATTTTTCAGAGGTTATGTCCAGGATACTCTTTACATTTTCATCGATGACCAGGTAAAAATCAGTGACCGCAAATGAAACCAGAACATGATCCAACACGCAATTGAGCGTTTCGCATTTTTTATCTATGTCTTGGTTGAAAACCTGGATCGTCTCGCGTTCCTTCACATCCCATTCTGTACCATAGCGTACGTTTAACACCGTACGTTCCGTTAGAACAGGTGACCATTCGATAATATCAGGAGTGCTTATCACAACGATTTTCGCATTTTCTGAAGTATTATCCCTTATCCACTCTAGCACTTGCAGTTGCCCCTGTGTGGGCAAGGAATCGATCTGCATTTGAATGTAGTCTCTTTGATAATTGTACAGATAGATCAATTTTCCACCCACAAATCCAACCAGCATAAAGAACATCACCAGGGTTGCCACCAGCTTCTGCCAATCCTTGAGCGAAAATCCACCCTTTAGGAAAGATGCAATCTGCTGGGTGCCGAATCCAACCATCAAGGCTGCTGATGGGCTAATCAACCAGGCAGATTCGCGTGGAATTAGATTTATTGTGATGAACCAGAAGGGAATGAGTGGTTTGTTTTGCCGTAGTAAAATAAAAAATCCGATGATGCCGATAATAAAGAATAGATTGTCCAGCGTCAAATACTGAAATGAGAACGTGTATTTCAGCTGTGTGATAAGCGAATCGGAGCCATGCTGGCCTACGAAACTTTGCGTGAAGACTGCTAAAGTATGGTTTTTGATGACTGGTATGAAATATGGCAGAGAGACGATCACTGTTGTGATTCCGGCAAGCATCAGTCCAATCAGTGCTTTCTTAAATGGTATTTTTTTACTAATCATCAGTACAATCAGGGAAAAATACAAGTAAACCATGGCATAAGCCGTCCCTGGTGAGGACATGATACAAATGCCACCCATGCAACCGATAAAAAGGTAATCGCGGATATTGTCAAATTTGCTCTTCACGATTACGATCAAAATTAAGATCAGGATAACTGTTCCGAAAGCTTCCGCCACCCCCGCAGCCAGGGTTTGCTCAATATAAGCATTCGGTAAAATTGCGAAAATCAGTAAAGAAAAGATCTGTGCCAGACGGTTGTTTGGAAAAATAGTTTTTGCCAGAATGATAAATGTAAACAGAGATATGACCAACAGAATGGGGGGTAAAACGTTAACCAGCAGGAATTTGTCTGGATTGAAGAGCTTTATGATGACTGCTTCTAAATAGAAAGGAAGCGGTGGATACGCAAAGGGCATGCCACCATCGGAGAAATATGGAATCAAATTGGGAATTTTAAAACCATTCTGGATGATCTGTAGTGCAAATTCATAATACAGAGCGCCTAATTTGTAAGGTATTCCCTCTGGAATACGAAACAAGTGGCCGATCCTCAACCAAATACCAGCCAAAAGAATCACGACCTCGCTCAACACTAAGATCAAACGGTTGCCCAATAAATTCTTCAGCCCTTTCTTGGCAACTTTCTCTTTATCCATTTTTCCTCGAGATCATCACAGTTTGAAGTATCTCCACGATATGCTTGCCAGCGCTCGCCCAATTCAATTCTTTTTCATAACGTGCGCGGGTCGACCGGCGCAAGGCAACATATTCATCCGGGTGATCTATAAAATACTTGAACACTTTCACATATGCTTCAGCGGGGCTCAGTGTGGGTAATACCACACCCGAGACACCATCCTGCACGGTACTGCCAATCCCCCCGATATTGTTCGTGACCGTGGGAACTCCAAAAGCTGCAGCTTCGGTGGTCACAATGGGAGCTGCGTCATACCTTGCCGGGTGCAGCAGGAAATGCGGCCAGGTGTACTGATTGGCGTATTCACGCAGCTGGGTTTCATCGGATTTCTTGAACGATCCTATGAATTTCACATATGGGCGGTCTTCGCCTTCAAGACCCACGATGCGCAATTCTGCCGGAACCCCGGATTCGTTGAGTTTATCCACGATATCGATGGCAATATCGATGCCCTTCAATTTGTACACGCGTCCCACCAGCAGCAGGCGCAACACTGAAAAATCAGGCTGCGGATACTCGATCGATTGCGGAATCACCGAAGGAGGAAGGGAGGAGGAATTGTGTACGATTTCAACCTTTTCAGCCGGGTAATGGTAATCGTTTACCAGGGATTCCTTGGTCCATTCACTGCGCGTGATGATGCGCGTGGCAATCTGTGTGACTCGTTTCTCCCATTGAACCATGCGCCAGTTCTCGAATGTGGAAAAAGTTGGCCATTGCCGGTTAAAGGCTGCCACGGTAGAGTCAAGCATATACACCACAGGCAGATTTGTTTTGAGATGAACCAGGGGAGCAAGGTTCTTTGAAAAAATCAAATCCGGTTTTACCCGTTCGATGGCGAAGGCGAGGTCACGGGCGCCGCGCCTGAGCATGGCAGCGGAATACTTGGCGGGCCTTCTGGAAGAAAACAAGCGGTGTAACTTCCGATAAACTCTCTCAAGTAGAGAGGCCGTGTCTTCGAAAGGTCCCACAAACTCGATCTCAACACCCTGCTCGAGTATGGAATGGTACAACTTGTAATCGGTACCACTTCCGTCGTCGTGTTTGAGCGGGCTGTAGCGTCCGGTAGCATACAGGATTTTCATTTCAACAATCTTTCAACGCTCGTAATATAGTTTAAAAATTGCGTTATAAATCCGCATCAGCGGGCTGCGGATGATCGGCAGGTCAGCCACTCTCTTCCACAGCGATCTGGATCTGGCGGTTTGTGCACTGCCGCCAGAGTTCGATTCAAGCGAGTTGCTCAGGTTCATTGTGTACGGTTCGGCTGTCATCAGGCGCAGATAACCGTTCTGGTCGATCATTTCATCCAGGCGCAGTACCTGTCCCAGCGGTTTTGATAGATCGATGGGCAGGAACTCCTGCAGGGTTTTTTTCCAGGCCAGGAACTGCCAGTGGGAAGCGCCAGCGAAAGTTGTCACGCCCTTGTATGTCAGCCTGACATCTTCCTGGGCAATATCAGCTTGAATTTCATCTTCTGAACGTCCAACGCTGAGCAGGAATTCGCGGATCCACTGTGGTTCGATGAAATGACCCTGTTCCAGTATCACATCAGAATTGGAACCTGCCCATTTTACATCAGCCGTATATAATTCCGGTTTGGTATGAAAGGGCCGTGAAGTAACCATACCCACATTTGGATAAGTTTCCAGGACTTTGACCGATTCTTTCAGCCAGTTTGAAGCATAGATTACATCGTTATCGGCGTAAGCAATGATCTCGCCTGCTGCCGCCTGAAGCATCACGTTCCAGGCTCCGCCCTTGCCCACATTTTTATCCGACAGGATCAATTGCTGGATCCGGCCCTGTTCAAACTCGTTCAACAGGTACTCACGGGCTTCCTTGCAACTGCCATTATCGAAAACCAGCAGATCGAATGGCAATCCTGCATTCTCTCTCAGTGTACGCAGGCTGGTGTCCAGCACTTTCAGCATATCTGCGTAGAATCCTTCGAGAAATGGGATGTGATTCAATACGGCTGCGGTGATCCGTTGGGGTTTTGCCACTGAATTCAATTGTTTGACGGGATTCTGACCTTTTCTCATTACGCTTCACCGGTGGTCTTTGTGATTTCGGCTTTCATTTTTTGGTCTTTCTTGCGATCCGCTGCCGCCCTCCTGGGATTCAGGATGGAATACGCAGCCTGTGCCAGCCAGGCTGGCTTGAAATGCAGCAGCGGGAAAATGCCGATTTCCCTGATGAGGCGGTGACGTGAAAAAACCGGACGTACGATTTGAGCATCGACTATTTTATGACTGACCTCAGCGAGCGTAAACATGTTTGACCGTCCTCCGGCCAGGATCATGTTTTCCAGGGACTCAGGCTGTTTGCGGTGAATCCTGCCCTGGGGCAGATGGCTGAAATCATGGTTCTGATGCACGGCTGTGATGGCGTTTGTCGCGTTGATGCAGGCGATGCCGGTTTGCCTGGCATGGAAGATCATCCAGTTATCCCATCCCGCTCTTCCCACAGAAAATGGAGGAATGTCTGTGAAACAATCGCGCGGGAAGATAAAATAATCGCTGCCCGCAGGGGCATGCATCTTGCCTTCCTTGAATACTCTTTCCAGGAAACCTGACGGCCAGTTTTCATTGATGTTCAAATTATCCTTGACGTTCATATCCCAGCGCTGACCAACCAACAGAAAGCGCTCTTTCTTTTGCCGGACTAACTCAATGGTTTCGATCATGTCGGGGAATAACAAAATATCTGAATTGACATAGCAGCAGAATTCGGCTGAACTTTTCGAGCGCACGGTATTGAAAATCGAGTCGATTCGCGGGGTTCCGTACGAGTTGCGTTCCACGTCTAGAATGAAGTTGACACCCAGGTCGCGGGCGGTGTCTTCCAAGCCCGCTTCCTCACCCACCAGCCATATTTCCACGGATTCACCCAGTGCCTTCCAGCTTTGTATGGCGTTTCTCTGAATCGTTTTGATATGAGGATCAAGAAAGGGTTTGGGTGAAGTAAAAATTGCAATTCGTGCCAATACTTTTTTCGCCTTTCATGAAAAAATGAAACAGCCCGATACTGTCACATTCGTGTGATCGAATCGAAGCACCTTGTTGAATTCTACTATATTTAGGCTCTTCCTGGCAGCCTGATCTCTTATTAATGAAATACATGATTTGTTATGTGGAGAAAAATGCTGGAATCGTTTTGCACCCAGCGATCTGAACTGTGATTCCCCTGTATAGTTTGGTAAAATAAACTTCATCATCATGCGCGCAATTTCCAGTTTTCTGTTCTGCATTAAGATGATCACAAGACACGAACCTGGTTGAAAAATCCTAAAAGTTCGATCAAAGGCTGCATACCGTGAAAAAACCAAAAGTACTGATCCCTGTAATGCTGCATTTTTCCATCCGGTATATCCTTCGGACCGGTTTTCTCAAGGAACTTTCAGAATTTGCCGATCCGATTATTGGTATCTCCTGGCACGACGACGAATTGGAGGAGGAGTTCAAATCCCTGGGAGCAGAGATTGTAAATATCCCCGCTTTTAAATTTGGCAACGATTTCAGGCATTCACGAGACCTGATCAACATCTGGCATAAAAATTATCGGAAGACGCCCACTACAAGTATTGATCACCGTCGGGAGCGTTCGTTACTTGGTGGGAAAGACCTGATCTACCAGGAGTTGAAGTATCAAATCGATTTGTTAAAAATTTGGTCATATTCCGATAAAAGCCAAATGCTTGAACGCAACGAGGAATTATTCTGGTCAGATACCAACGAAGCAGAATTCGAGAAGATACTGGATGAAGTGAAGCCCGATTACATTTTCTCGATCACACCTTTTGTCAATCGGGAAGAGCCATTACTGCGTGTCGCTCAAAAACGCAATATTCCCATGATCACTTCCATTCTCTCCTTTGATAACGTGACCAGCCGGACATGGATTCCTGTTACTTTCGATCACTATTTTGTCTGGAACAAATATAACCAGCAAGAATTACTTCGATCGTACCCAATTTCTGGCAGAGAAAAAATCTCCATTTGCGGCCCTGTCCAGTTCGATTTCTATTGGGATAAATCTTACTGCTGGACTGAAGCCGAATGGCGAAAATATCTCAAGATACCTGATTCTAGACCAGTAATTCTATTTGGCGGCGGAACGAACCGTATTGTACCGAATGAACCGTTATGGCTGAAGGAGATCGACGAGGATATCACCAATGGAAAGATATCTGGCAATCCGGTCATTCTATTCCGCCGCCACCCCGGCGATATCGCTGAGAGGTGGACGCCAATTCTTAAGGAAGCAAAGAACGTAGTGGTTAGTCAAATCTGGTCAGCGAATGAGAAACATGGCCAGACAGATATTTCACGCGAAGATATCGAGTTACTCATCTCGACCCTGGCTTATAGCCACGTGCAAATCAATGCCTCATCCACTTTGACCGTGGATGGCGCAATCTTTGATCGCCCGCAAATTGGCGGAGCTTATGATCCGGGAAATTCCAAGAAATATGACCGTATCCTGAAGGATTTGTATATCCGTGAGCACTATTTGCCGATTACCAATTCCGGTGGCTTGGATCTGGTATATTCCCGCGACCAATTCGTTTCTGCAATCAATACTGCACTTGAACATCCCGAGCTGCGCGCCGATGGGCGCCGCAAGATCGTTGAAGAAATCTGCACTTATGCGGACGGCAAGAGTAAGGAAAGATTACTGCAAGGACTAAAAGAGCTTATCATTTGATAAGCTCTTTTCATAACGTAATAATTTGTTTCCTTCAATTTCATTGCGGGAAAATTATTTAATAAAGATACACTGGTATCCCAACACATTGGGATTTGCTTCTTTATCGGCAGGTGCTGTATATCCGTTCCCCAGTAATTTCTTCAGGTAATTCGAAAATTTTTGCGAACCAAAGATGCCAGCCTTGGTCAGAAGTTTCGCAAAACCACTAGTCCGGGGAAGGCAGTATTCCCATACATTGCCAATGCCTTCATCCATAAGTGCCAGGGGGTTGTAATACCCGTCCAGCACTTCCGCGGTTAATCCATTTTCGCTTCCGAGCTGCTGCAAGGCATAACGTGTATAACGGTGATAATCCACAGGCTCCTGGTGCAGCTTCAGCAGGAAGGGCACGGTGATCAACAGCCTCCCTCCAGGTTTAAGCAATTTTGCTGCCCGGGAAACCAGCTTACGGTACTCAAACACATGCTCAATGACGTTTGCCATCACGATCAAATCGAAGGATTCTTCTTTGAAGGGACATAATTCAATGAGGTCTACAGCCAGATCGAGCTCAGGGTAAGGATAAATGTCTAATCCCGTGTAACGGCAGTGAGAAAAAATTGTCTTGAAATCGCCTCTTCCGGCACCAATATCGAGTACTTCTGCTTTAGTATCAAGCCTGGATGCGGTTTGTTCAAGAAACTTCCAATTGAGACGTCTCCAAGCGGACCCTTGTTCAGCGCACCTTTCTATTTTTTCAGATGGCTGTAGATCTTCCGGATATCCGGTAAATGCCGGGATTCCGTTCACGATTGGAACCTGATATCCGCATTTTTCACATTTCCAGAACGATTCTTCTTGCTGATCAAAATTGGAATGACACTGCGGACAAAGGATTATTGTATTTTGATTGTTCATAGGATGCTGGTCATTTCTTCTCATAATCGAGATAGGTTTTATGTTTTACCGCGGCATTGACCTGAAACAGTTCAGGCCTCTGCCGGTAAAGATCAAGTACATCCAACCAGGAGAAATCATTACGGCCATCGAAATGAGCATAGATCGCCTGTAGTACCTCCAGGTCTTCAGGGGTATCTACCGTCCAACGCAACGTTCCAAGGTCTTCGGCATAATTCAGTTGAAGAATCTTGAACCGTCCTGGTTCTTCATATAAATACGGTAAGACGTGTTCCCGTTCATGCTTTTCAACGGCATTTTTCCAGGCGGTTTCCAGCGCTGCAAAACTACAAACCTCAATATCCATTCCGATGGGATAGGTCCGCGAGAACGGCGGCGGCAGGCGGTTGCAGGCGAAATCGACCCTTTCTTTGAAAAATGCTGAAATCACCTCATCAATCAATTCGGGATCGATCAAAGGGCAGTCGCCAGTGAGCCGCACGATTACCTCTGCTCCAGCCTGCTTTGCCAGTTGGTAGTAGCGGTCGAGCACATCGAGGAGGTTACCGCGATAGACGGGAATCTGATGTTTACCGCAAAACGCGTATAGCTCATCATCGGTGGGATCAGTGGTCGTGGCCACCCAGACCTCGTCCACCAGTTTTGACTTGCGCACGCGTTCCACCATTCTTTCCAACAGCGGGCGGCCGGAGGCGATCTTCAATACTTTACCCGGCAGGCGGGTGGAACTCATGCGAGCCTGGATGACAGCGATGGTTTTCATATGGATATCGACGCTTTCTCTACTTTCTTGTTTCTAATGCTGCCTGGTATGCCTGGAGGAGGACTGGGAAGTTTGTGGCCCAGTTGGCTCTTTTCTCAGCCGTGATCCGGGCTGCTTTTCTCATGGCATCCAGGTTCTGTTTCTCATATGCAGCGCACATCTTCTCGGCAAGCTCCCGGCTGTTATGATCCTTGAATGTCCAACCATTCTTGCCTTCGTCGATCCATTCAAGATTGCCTGCAATATCCGATACCAATGCGGGAGTTCCGCAGGCCAGCGCTTCCATTAACGAAACTGACGATCCATCGCTGTGCGAAGCGCTGAGGTAAACATCCGCGCTGCGGTAAATATCCGGCAGGTCTTCGCGTGCAGTGAATGCGGCAAAGTGAACTTTCCCGGTAACGCCAGAATCATCCACCAATTTCCTGAGGTGCGTTTCCAGTGATCCCCGGCCAAGCAGCAGCAGCCGCATATCAGGACAGCGCTTTACGGCCAAACCAAAGGCACGGATGATCACATCCACACCGTAGATCTTTTCGAACGAGCGGCTGCTGAGAAAGACAAAATTCTTCTGCCAACCCAGTTTTTCGCGCCACGAAGAACTACCGTCAGGGGTAAAATGCTTCAAATCCACTCCCCAGGGGAAGAGGAAAATGTGTTCCCTGGAAAATCCCATGTTCATCGCTCTACCTGCAACCGCCTGGCAGTCACCGACAAAGATGTCTGTGTGATTGAGGGTATACCGGCATTTCAACCTTGCCCGGATTGAACGGTTCGCATCGTAAAGCAGATCAGAGCCCCAGGACATGCTGACAAGGGGGTGAATACCAGCCCTGGCTGCAATGTATGCCGGGCCGTGAACAGGTCCGGCATGCACGAGATCAGGCTTGAGAACCTCGACAAGGCGTTGCAAATTCCTGGTTAGAGTTCTGATCCTGCTGGAACCATGCGGAGCAGCGAGGAGATGCATTTCGTGGATGCGGGCAGGCAACTGCGTAGCTGGATTCTCCTCCAGGCGCAGGAAGTAAATCTCGTTTTCCGTGCGTGAAAGCGCCTTCAGAAAACGCTCATCATGAGGAGAATACCCGCGTGTAAAATACAGAACCTTCAACTTACTCTCCGAGATCGGTCCAGCGCAATTCTTTTCCGGAGGGGAGGTCGTGCAGTGCACGGGTGCCGATGACTGCCTGTATCTCGTACGGTTTAATTGCTCCGGGCGTTGCCGGTCGCAGCACATCGATCATCTCGCGGGTGAAGGTTTCACCAGCTTTGATATCCCTTGCCGCCCGCAAGCAGCGCCGCTGAACGACGGTAGTATCCATTTCATTCCCGCTGATCTTTTTATCCGGGGATCCGAGCGCTTTTTCAAGTTCACGGGTGCGATCAACCATTTCACGCCAGGTGGCGGGGGTCATGGAGAACGGATGGTCGGGTCCAACACGGGAGGTATCATCGGTAAAGTGTTTTTCAATCACCCTGGCACCCAGCGCAACAGAGCCGAGGACGGTGGCATGCCCGTGGGTGTGGTCAGAAAGACCTAATACCACGCCGGGGAACATCGTGCGGTAGGTATCTAATACACGCAGGTTGATATGTTCGAAGTTGACCGGACTGGCGGTGTAGTTTGTGTTGCACTGCATCAGTACCAGTTGTTCGTTGATGGCCAGCACGCAATTTACAGCACGGTCGACATCGCCGATGGTGGCTGCACCGGTGGAGAGAATGACCGGTTTACCCTTACGGGCAATGTGTTCCAGCATCTCGATCCAGTCCACATCGCCAGAGCCGATTTTGTGCGCGGGTACGAATGGATCGAGGTAATCCACGGCTTCGAAATCATACGGCGAGGAGAAATAATCGATGCCAACCTTGTCGCATTCTTCCTTCAAGATGGGTGTCCAGTCAAAGGGGATGGAGGCATCAGAATAGACTTCGAAAACCGACTTCTTCCAGTTTGCCTGGTGAGAAACCTGACCCTGCATGGCTTTGAAACCGTAATCTGACACGATCTTTGGCGCGCGGAAGTTTTGGAATTTGGCGGCGTCTGCGCCGGCTTCCTTGGCCAGCTTGATCAGCATGATCGCTCGTTCAAGGCTGCCGTCGTGGTTGGCAGAAATATCGGCAATGAAATACGTGGGATGGTTCAGGCCGATCAGGTTATTTCCGATCTTAATATCCATTGTGTCACTCCTTGATCTGAAAGAATACCGTTCAAATAAGGGTCTTGATATATTGCGGGTAACCCCGGCGGAATTGGTCATAGAATTTTTGCAGGCCGGCATCAAATGCGGGCAGATCATGTCCCAGTGCCTTTTGAAGTTTGGCGGTGGAAAGGCTTAAGTTCGGAGATCGTGCAGCTTTTAAATTGCCGTCATTTACTGAAACTGGTTTAATCAGCGCGGTATTAAAGCCGAACTTTTCGGCGATGCGCAACCCGAATTCGTATTTGCTCATCGGTTCGGAACCCACCACGTGGTAAATACCTTTTAGTTGAAGATCAGTGGCTTCAACCAGCAATTCTGACAGGTCAAGTATATTCATCGGACAGAAAGTCACATCGGTAAACCCGTTCATCTGGTTCCCGGCCTGCAGGTTGTTGTAAAAGACCTCGGCCAGGCTGCGGTTACCGGCGGCGCTCCACCCGTAAAAGTTAACCCTGGTGACCAGCGCATCGGGGTTAGCCGACATCACGGCATTTTCACCGTCACGTTTGGTGAGAGCGTAAACGCTCAACGGATTTGTCGGGTCGTCTTCGGTGAAATTACCCTTAACACCATCGAAAACTGCATCCGTGGAGATCTGGATCATTTTTACTGAATGACGGCGGCAGGCTTCTGCAATGCCGCCGGGCAGGTCAGTGTTCACCCTTTTAGCCAGTTCAGGTTCAGACTCGCAGGCATCGACGTTGGCGATCGCCGCGCAGTGCAGGATCACATCGGGCTTGTGTTCCTCGATCAAACTCTCGATCACCCCCGGCTGGGTTAACTCTGCCTGTACATTCTTAAAACTCGCCCAGGCCATGGGCAGCGTGTTGGCGACACCGGTGACCTGGTGTTTCTTACCATCCACTGCCAGTGCGAAGTTAAGGCCGAGCAGACCGCTGACACCCGTAACCAGGTAATGCGTCATCGAAGTTTGCCCGAGAGATAATCAGCTTCGATGGGAGAGATGATCTTTTTGATTTCTTCCACACCGAGCCACTGGGTATTGGTGTTGGATGCGTAGCGGTATCCGTCTTCGAGCAAATTTCCTTTGGTTTCCCAATCGCGACCGAACCAGAGCGATTCAGCGGGTTGAACGACGTACATATCGTCCAGTTCAACCGTCTGCCGCGCTTCGTCTTCGGAGATCAAGACTTCGTGCAGTTTTTCACCCGGCCGGATTCCGATATATTCTATGGTGGCGTCCGGTGCGATGGCTCTTGCCAGATCGGTGACAGTCATGCTGGGGATCTTGGGAACGAAAACTTCGCCGCCGTGCATGTTTTCAACTGCACGAATGACGAAGCGTACCCCGCCTTCCAGGCTGATCCAGAAACGGGTCATGCGTTCATCGGTGACGGTGACTTTTCCCGAAGCACGCTGTTTGAGGAACACCGGCACAACGGATCCGCGGCTTCCGACCACGTTTCCATAGCGTACACAGGCAAACCGTGTGCTTTTAGCGGCCGCATAGGCATTGGATTGCACGAAAAGTTTTTCCGCAGCCAGCTTGGTGGCGCCATAAAGATTAACAGGGTTGACGGCTTTATCAGTGCTGAGGGCGATCACTTTTTTAACACCCGCATCGATGGCTGCGTCGATGACATTGCTGCTGCCGAGAATGTTGGTCTTGATGGCTTCCATTGGATTGTATTCACAGGCGGGCACTTGTTTCAAGGCTGCTGCGTGTACAACGATGTCGACGCCTTCAAAGGCACGGCGGCAGCGCTGAAGGTCGCGGATATCGCCAATGAAATAGCGCAGAGAAGGATCGTTGAACCCAGAGGCTTGCATCTCATGCTGCTTCAATTCATCGCGGCTGAACACGATGATCTTGCGAGGATGATATTCCTTGAGCATGATTTCGATAAATTTCTTGCCAAATGAACCAGTTCCTCCGGTTACCAGAACAACGCTTTCATTCCAATTAGTAGTCATATTATTTTCCAATCGTCTCTAAAACTTTTTATTAAATGTTAAATATTCAAAAGTTGTACCGTATTGTTTTTGACCTTCATTTGACAGCACGTATTTCAAAGGATATTCTGCAAAGTCCGACCCCTTGGCGGAAAGATGCCAGGGATAAGGCTTTGAATACTCGAAGAAGAACAGGTACGCATATTTCCAGGCTGTATCCACCTTACCCTGTTCCAAAGCTGACTCTTTGGCAGAAGAAAGGAGTCGGGTTAATTCCTTGAAATAATCGACCCAGGTACCGGGATCATACGTGAAACCTCGATTGCGATAATGTGTCTTTCCAGCCACCATCACTGGAATCCCGTGCATTGCCATTTCAAGGCCGACCGTGGTGGTGTATACGAGCCCAAGGTTTGCCAGTTCCATGATGTCATAGGTATTGACATCTTCTGTCGGGGCTACGAGGTGGATGTGATTGGGCAGCTGGGGCAGTGTTTCGCGGACTTTATCGTAGATCGAACCGTGCTTGACGAGGGCTTCACCGGGGTGAATGCGGATCACCAGCTGCACGTTGGGAACTTCCACAAAATACTGGATGGTGCGGATGAGCCATTCCGTCATGGACTTCGAGAAAACCTGGCGTCCAAGGGTAAGTGAATCACCCAGCACATTGGTAGCCATCAAGACAACCGGGCGGTCATCCAGGCCGAGCCTGGCTTTAACTTTCTGCGCCCCCTCCGAGGGAGCTTTCTGCCACTGTCTCGAAAAGTTGCCAAACAGTGATCCGTTGCGGCGTGAAGTCATAAGGGTTTGGATCTTCTTCAATTGAGAATCGTTTAATTTTACAGATTCATTCTCTTTCCAGAGGTGATCTGTGTTTTGAAGCATGACCTCGTCATTTTGCGCCAGCCACATTACCTGCTTCTGATCGCTGAATTCGTAGGTGACGGTAGGGATCTTGAGAAAACGTAAAACACGGTATGCGATGCCCAGTTCCATAACAGTTCCGTTGGGAATGATTGCAGAATCCGGGCGGTTGTTCCGTAGATAATCGAAGAGAACCTGTGCAGCCCGGTGGTTGCGGGCATAACGGAACCTGTAGAACTCGTTGTTCTTATCCACTTCCTCTGTCTGGTAGGCATACATGTAGTCGTAACCGGTCACCTGGTTGACAGCTTGCTGCAGTTCCTCCGGAATTGTCAGATATGAGGAATTCCATTGGGTAAAATCGATGAACTTCACCAGGCGTTCAGCCGGGCGGAGGGCATCATGAGTGTAGATCGCCTGGCGGCGCACATCGAATTTCGTTTGTTCGATATTCCATTTGGCAAAGGGGAAATATCCCACCGAAACCTGGTGCCCCATGCCTGATAGAGCCAGTGCCATCATTGAGATATCTTCCAACCAGTAGTGCATCGAAGCGAACATGAAAATCTTTTTGCCAGGTGCAGCATTGTTCCTGGCTGACTCAACGGCTTGAATGGCTTCCGGCAGTACCTCTTTCAGCCCCTTCAGGCTGTAATGTACCTTGGCAGGATTTTCTGACCGGCGAACCAGCCAGTAGAGTTCGGCAGTTAAGGGGATATCACCCAGTAGTCGCTTGACAGCTTCTTTTTTTCCTGTTTTCATATCACCTTTCTACGATGGCCCAATCCAGACGCGGACGGACCGGTCCGTGGCGCACTTCCACCCACTGCATTCCAGGTGCGCCGGTTGCGTTGACATTGAAATTGATCGCGCGTTCGTCTGCGAAATAACGCTTGACCATGTATGAACTTGCGTTCATTCCAATCACAAACCTGCCCGAGTTGAGCATATCGGCCGGGATGGTACAGCGGCTGATGTAATGACCAGCTTTTCTGACGCTGAATCTCTGATATTGTTCAGGTTCGTCGGTGTCGAACGAGGTGAACACAAATTCACCGCGTGAAGTCATCAGGTAGATGCCCACCCGCAGGCCTGTAATGTCTTGTGCCAGGGAATATTCAACCTCGATGGTGATCGGGTCGGTCGATACAAGGCTGTCAGTAATGTGTCCGGCCTTGTCGATCGTTCGCACGGCAATGGGTTTAAACGGATGGGCTGACGTTGGGATTTCATCAGTTGAATATTTGCGTTCGCCGTCTCCGGCGAAATCATTGGTCAGGTAGTAATCGACAGCCTGCGCGGTCGGGGCGCGCATCACCATCTTGCCTTGGTCGAGGATGATGCATTCCTGAGTGAGGCGCTGGATGGCAGACATATTGTGGCTGACAAACATGACTGTCCGGCCTTCGGAAGCTACGTCGCTCATTTTGCCCAGGCATTTTCGCTGAAATTCGGCATCGCCTACAGCGAGCACTTCATCGACGACCAGGATTTCGGGCTCGAGATGGGCTGAAACGGCAAAAGCCAGGCGCATATACATGCCGCTGGAATAGCGTTTGACCGGTGTGTCGATGAACTTTTCGATTTCAGAGAACGCCACGATTTCATCGAATTTGCGGGTGATTTCTGCCCTTCTCATGCCCAGGATGGCACCGTTGAGGAAGATGTTCTCCCTGCCGGTCAGTTCCGGGTGGAAACCGGTGCCGACTTCGAGCAGCGAACCGACCCTGCCATGGATTTCAGCAATGCCCTCGGTGGGTTCCACGACCCGGGAAAGGATCTTGAGCAGGGTGCTTTTGCCCGCCCCGTTTTTTCCGATGATACCCAACACCTGGCCGTGTTCGAGGGAAAAGGAAACATGCCTGAGCGCCCAGAATTTTTCACTTCCGGTGGGGTTGAACAGCGTTTTTACAGGCTTTTTGATCGTTTCCACGATTTTATCGCGCAAAGTAACATACTTTGCGTTTTCGGTAAAAATATTGTATTGCTTGCCGATGTCTTCGACTCGAACAGCCAGGTTACTCATGCGGATCCTTTAGATCATATCGGCGAACTGTTTTTCCATGCGTCGGAAGTAGAACAATCCGGAAATGAGAATGAGAATGGCGATCCCGGAGGAAGCCAGGATCATAGAGATTGATAGAGATGAGGTGGATCCCAGCAGCGCGTAACGGAAGCCCTCCACAACGCCTGTCATGGGGTTGAGAGCATAGAGCACGCGCCATTTTTCAGGGATCATGCTTGCGGGGTAAACGACCGGGGTGATGTACGTCCACAGGCTGCTCAGGAAGGGCATGATGTACCCAACGTCGCGGTAGCGCACCATCAAGGCGGATGCCCAGAAACCGATTCCAAGTGCAGTGACGAGCGCGAGCAGGATCAGCAGCGGCAGCCAGAGGATGGCGATGGTGGGGGTGATTTGATAGAAGAGCATCATGCCGATGAGGATGACGAATCCGATGAAGAAATCCACCACGCTGGACATGACCGATGCGAGCGGCACGATCAGGCGCGGGAAGTAGATCTTGGAGATCATGCTTCCGCTGGAAACCATCGAGCGGCTGGCAACCGTCATGGCATTGGTGAACATTTCCATTGGCAGGGTGGCGGTATAGGCAAAGATCGGGTAGGGGAATCCGTCCGAGGGAATCTTGGCAAAGTTACCGAAGAAAATGGTGAACACTACCATCGACATGAAGGGCTTGAGGATTGCCCATAAAATCCCCAGAACCGACTGCTTGTAGCGCACTTTAATGTCGCGCCAGGTCAGGAAGTAGACCAGTTCGCGGTAGATCCACAGGTCTTTCAGGTTGAGACCAACCCAACCCTTGGTGGGTTTGATCACAACGGTGGCAGGCTTTTTCTTTACGTCCAGAGTGGTTGTGGCCATACTTATGCGGTCATCCCTGTTTTAGCTTTATACCAGTCGATTGTTCGGCGCAGACCTTCTTCAAAACCGACCTGGGCCTTGAAGCCGAACTCCCGTTCAGCGCGCTCCACGCTCAGGCGGCGGCGCGGCTGGCCGTTGGGTTTGGTGATATCCCATACCAGCTTGCCCTCGAACCCGGTGAGCCTGGCGATCAGTTCCACCAGGTCCTTGATGCTGATTTCCATCCCGGAACCGAGATTGACCGGTTCGGGCGAGTTGTATTTTTCAGTGGCCAGGAGGATGCCTTCGGCCGCATCTTCCACGTAGAGGAATTCGCGGGTTGGAGAGCCGTCGCCCCAGACCTCGATGTGATCCGCACCGCTGGCCTTGGCTTCGAGGCATTTCTTGATCAGGGCGGGGATCACGTGCGAGCTTTCGGGATTGAAATTGTCGCGCGGACCGTAGAGGTTGACGGGCATGAGGAAGACCGAGTTGAACCCGTACTGCTGGCGGTAAGACTGAGACTGCACGAGCAGCATCTTCTTGGCCAGACCGTAGGGGGCGTTGGTTTCCTCTGGATATCCCATCCACAGGTCATCCTCTTTGAAGGGGACGGGAGTGAACTTGGGGTAGGCGCAGATCGTGCCCAGGGCAACGAACTTTTCGATGCCGCGCTTCCAGGCCTCGTGGATGAGCTGCACGCCCATCATCAGGTTGTTGTAGAAGAATTCCGCCGGGTGTTCGCGGTTGGCGCCGATGCCGCCCACCTGGGCCGCCAGGTGAATGATGATCTCGGGGTTGGAATCGTCGAGCATCTTGCGGATGGAGTCTTGCTGTACGAGGTCGTATTCCTCGATGGTGGGGATGAAGATGTTTGCCCCGCGGGCCTTCAGCTTTTCGGTGACAAATGAACCAAGGAAACCGGCACCGCCGGTGACGCACACTCGTTTACCCTGCAAATTGATGGATTCAGGTGACATTTAGGATTTCTCCTGTGTTTCAAAGATGACTTTCAATCCTGCCAGGCGCAGCACGGGCGCGTTGCCGTCATTGACCACCGCGATCTGCTGTTCCATGCAAGTCAGGCAGCAGATCTCGGCCACGTCGCCGCTGCCGTCGATCTGGACTGCGCTGTACCCTGCGGCCTTGACCTCGTTGATGGCGCGGGTGGCACGTTCACGCACCAGGCGGTAGAGGTTGAACGAGTTCTGGATGTAGTCCATGGCCAGGCGGGTGCGCAGGGCGATCCCCTCCGGGGTGATGATGTATTTCAGTTTTTTTCTTTCCAGCCGGCTGACTTTGACATAACCCTTCTCGATCAGGCGTTTCAGGTGCCAGTTGACGGTTCCTACTGCCACCTCAAGCTGCGAGGCGAGGGCTGCCTGAGACGTATCCGGGTCCTGTTCGATATGTTCCAGAATGATCAGGTCGCGTTCGATGTTATTAGGCAGGCTCATTAAACTCCAATATTCAATCGGTGAATTATAAACCAGCGCCCAAGGATGGTCAAGGGGAAGAAGCATATTGAGATGGAAAGACACTCGCAAAGACGCAAAGGACGCAAAGAAAAATGATATAATCTGATCTAGAAGTGGGGCCCGTAGCTCAGTGGTTAGAGCGCGCGGCTCATAACCGCTTGGTCGCAGGTTCGATCCCTGCCGGGCCCACTATTTGGGGAAATTTATTGGTTGTTCGCAGGTTCTCTTTCAGAGCGCTTCGCGGCGATCCCTGCCGGGCCCACCTCGCTTGGCAATCCAGGATTTGGTCGCAGGTTCTCTTTCAGAGCGCATCGCGGCGATCCCTGCCGGGCTCACTGTTATGAAACCAAAGATTCCATGAAAATCAAAACCTCCCCGATCTCACTCAGCCGGGGAGGTTTCAGTCTTTACTTTGAATCGAGCGTAAATCTTACGGGTTCACCGCTTCGATGCTCACGGGCAGTGTGCAGAGGGTCGTCGCGTCGATCGCCAGTGCCCAGGTGGCGGTGTATTTATCGGCCTTGGAAGGCGTTTTCATGTCCACGATGAGGGTGAGTTCTTCACCCGGCGCGACCACTTTGGAGACATCAAAAATATCCGCTACCGTCTGCATTTTTGTTCCGCTGACGTATTTCAGATCCAGGTAACCTACTTCCCAGGTCTTGACGCCGATATTCTTGACCACCCAGGTCGCATCATAATCGGTGTTGATATTGATCTTGGTTCCGGCTGCCGGGGACGTGCTCTTCAACTCGCAGACATAAGCGGCACTTGTTGCGGTGGCAGAAGGTGTCTTGGTGTATGGTATCCACGTGGCGGTGGGAATGAACAGCGTCGCTGTCGGCGCAGGGGTGAAGGTTTGAGTCGGCTCCAGGGTTGCGGTGGCTGTGAAGGTGCTGGTGGGCAGCGCTGCGGCGGTGCTGGTCTGGTTTGCCGCAAGCGTCTGGATTGCCTGGGCAACCGCTGCATCGATCGTCGCCTGCTGTACTGCGGGGTCGACGGTGGGTGTGGCTCCAAGGCCGCAGCCGGAAAGCAGCAGGCCAAAGGCCAGCATGATGATCAGGGTAAAAGTTCGTTTGTGGTTCATAAAAGAGTCTCCTTATCAACAATTGAACAAGTCTTAAATATGACGTTTGATTTTCATGTTAAGTTCCATTATGATAACACTTCAGCGCGATCTCTGCCGGGTCGTTACAGGATTGATGCCTGCGATTTGTTTTTGTGTTGAAATCGCTGTATATTCTTATAGAATCTTATTTAAGGAAGAAAAAATGGAAAAAGAAGCGGTTCAAGTGCAGCGTGCAGGCAATTGGCTCAAATGTCCGGTGTGCGGCGGTGACACATTCTGGCACCGCGAAGCGCAACTCAATACGCGGGTGATGACGTTGTTCGAACTGGATTGGCTGAATCCGCGGGGCGACTGTTACATTTGCGAAAAATGCCTGCATATCATGTGGTTCTATTCGGAAAACGAACAACCATAAACAGGAATGTGAGCCTGTTTTTCTGCTATTAAGAGTCAAAAGAGGGAAAGATGAAAACAATCGTACTCCCGGAACATCCCGATGCGCAGTCCCCTGCGGGGGCCAGGATCCGCTACCTGGTGGACGGGAAGACGGGCAATATGATCCACAGCACGGTTCCGCCGTACCAGGTGAACCGCGCCACTGTGCACGCCACGGTCAGCGAGTTCTGGTACATCCTGGAGGGTCACGGTGAGATCTGGCGCGACGACGGCGTCGAGAGCTGCGTCGTCGATCTCATTCCGGGCACGGCTATCGATATTCCTGTGGGAACGAAGTTTCAATACCGCAGCGTATCCGATACAGAACTGAAGTTCATCTGCATCACCATGCCGCGCTGGCCGGGGGACTCAGAGGCAACCTATGTCAAGGGGATCTGGGAACCGACAGTATAAGTAATAGCGTTACTCATACTGACACGAAATAAATCCATTTTGCTGTAAAATCCATATTATCTCGATTTTGGATATGGAGTCCAGGACATGACCTCTTTTCCCTTTCTTTATGAAGTTCCCTTCGCCATTACCGTGTGCGATAAAAATGGCATCATTCTGGAAATGAACGAGAAATCAGAGCTCACCTTTGCCAATGACGGCGGAAGGGACCTGATCGGTAAATCGCTCCTGGACTGCCATCCCGAGGATGCACGCAGGCAGATTCTGGACATGATCAACAAGGAATCGACCAATGTGTACACCATTGAAAAAAAGGGTGTAAGGAAATTAATCTACCAGTGTCCGTGGTACCAGGACGGCAAATTTGGCGGCCTGGTGGAATTATCCCTCGAGATCCCGGTGGAGATGCCTAATTTTGTGCGCGGGTAATCTGCCGCATCATTCTTAGTAGGACATTCTTTTTGGAGGTAAGCAGTCTTTGTCTGAGGATATTTGACAAAGGCGTTAAAACTTCCCCTGTCCTGGGAATGAAAAGAGAAGAACTCTATTGATGGATGATGCCTGATGGACTCCGGGGGTGTAAATACACCAGAATGGTAGCATCGACGCGAATAGATGAATTGGTGAGTCATTCACATACCGTATGGCAGAGAGTATAATTTTCAAATTATGCGAAAACTTATCCGTTTCCCGTTCTTCGGCATTCTTGCCGGAATTTTCCCGATCATTGCTTTATGGAATATCAATAAAAGTCAGATCTATCCGCGCGACGCAGTGTTTTCCATTCTCGTCACGCTTGGTTTTGTGGCTCTGATTTGGGGACTGGCCTTTGGCATATTCAGATCGCCAATCCGCTCAAGTATCGCGGCTTCGCTGATTTTTCTGCTTTTCTTTTCATTTGGTCATATCTACAACCTGATCGAGGACAAGACAATTTTTGGTTATTCGATCGGATTTGTCAAACTGCTGATCGTGTACCTGGTGCTGCTGATCATATTCTTTGTGATTATGATCAGGGTTAAAGGGCTCTCGAAAGATACAGTCTTCGTGTTGAACGGTTTGCTGACCTTTCTGATCCTGGTGAATCTGATACAAATCATCACTTATGAAGCTGCAAGGTGGAAAAGTGCACAGCCAGTAGAAGATACAGCAACATCTGCTTCTGTTTCTGCAGTTCAACCCGGGGATCAAAAACTGGCTGATATTTACTACATCATCCTGGATTCCTATTCGCGTCCGGATATACTGCAGGAAAAAATGGGCTACGACGATTCCGGTTTTATCGCTGATCTTGAAAACCGCGGGTTCTACGTGGCTGATTGCTCAAACTCCAATTATGGAGGGACGAAGGATTCTGTTACTTCTTCATTAAATTATTCCTATCTCGAAGAAGTATCCAACGCGGAAGACGGCGAGGGTGAGATTCCCCAGGAACTGCTCAATAATCGAATCCGTCAGGATCTGCATGATTACGGATATCAGTTTGTCAGTACACGGGCATTTTCTTCCGAGACAGACATCAACAATGCGGATATCTATTTGAACGTCACAACTGATAAGGGAATGAAAGACACGGTGGCTCAATCGCAGTTCGCACGACTGTATTTCGAAACGACTTTGTTGCGCCCGATTTTTGAATTGTATGAGATGAACCCGTTACAGTTCGATCTTCTCCCTGACTGGTTCTTCCTTTCGGATACCCGGGAAAGTGCCATTGGCTATGCCAGTTATTGGTATATGCAGACCAACTACGTGCTGGATTCGCTGGAAGAATTCCCGAAGCGAGACGGCAATTATTTCGTATACGCACACATCAATGCTCCGCACGGGCCGTATGTGTACGACGCAAATGGAAATTTTCGTTACACGTATAATCCGGAGACCGCTGAGGGCAACATTGCTCCGTACCTTGACATGGTTACCTACATCAACAAACGGGTGCTGAAACTGGTCGACGCCTTGATCGCAAAATCTGATGTTCCGCCCATCATCATTATTCAGGGTGACCACGGTGCGCACATGATCACCACAGGCGTCGATAAGCATAAGATCCTCAACGCGTATTATCTTCCAACGGATGCTCAAAATGATCTATATGAAACGATCACCCCGGTGAACACATTCAGGCTGATCCTGCGCGATTACTTCGACGAGGATATCGAGCTGCTTCCAGATATTATGTATGCGAAGATCACCAATGATCTGGAACCCGTACCATCCACCTGTGAGGTTCCGGCCAATTAACTCTCTTGTTCTGGCGGGTTACACAAGCCGTTACTTGAAGGATGTGAACAGCAGGGTGAAAGGATTGGTTGATTGAAATACGATATAATCCGCTTATACACGGTATACCACTGCCTAGTAAGCATTATTTGATGGACGACTGCCTGACCATGAAGCGACTTCCTCAACCTGTGATCGACCTGTTGTTTTCCCTGATTGCTGCAGCAATCCTCTCTGCGGCGTCCGCATTCTTACAACCCGCCCCCTATTTGAGTGCCTGGCTGGCGACCGGAATATTGCTCTGGCTCGGATTCTTCATTGGAATACGTGTTTGGCGCGGATTAGGCAGTGTAAAATCGCTGGCTGTATTGATGGCCGTTGCATTCCTGCTCAGGTTTGGATTGGGCATCTTCCTGCACACGGCGCTGCCGGTACTGGGTTATGATAACGAAGTTCAGAATGCCGGTTTCGTTTTTTCTGACGCATTTACCCGCGACTCACAGGCTTTCAAGCTAGCTTCAAGTGGAGAATCCCTTTTTACAGCTTTTTCAAACTCGCTGCAGGGAGATCAATACGGCGGGCTGCTTTTTCTTTCAGCGTCCATTTACCGCTTTTTAAGCCCGGATGCATCACGGCCGCTGCTGATCACCATCCTTGGCGCTTTGTTTATGGCTCTTGGACTGGCATTTCTGGTCCAATGTGTGCGAGAACGCTGGGGGCGTACTACAGCGCTGGTTGCCGGGTGGTTCTATGCGCTTTACCCGGAGGGCGTGTTGTTGGGAAGTTCACAGATGCGCGAACCTTTCCTGATCGGCCTTTTCTGTATTGGCTTTTGGGCGGCCTCCAATTGGCGGCAAAAAACCATGCAAAAAGTAGTGATATTCACATTAGCCATCGTAGTGGCAGCACTGATCTCTGTTCCATTCGGTGCTGTGATTGGCGGTGTGTTGGTTCTTTTCTTCATCATTGACTGGTTATCAATACAGGAATCGAAACGGAACCGCGTGTTAGGCTGGACTGTATTTGGGCTGATCTTGATCGGTTTGGCTGCCGGTGGTTGGCTGTGGCTCAAACCAACAATGTTCTATGATGCCTATCTAACTGAAAGGGCATCCGGTCAGATCCAGTTTCTCCTTGAAAAATTAGGTGGAGCTAAATGGCTGATACCGTTTACGGCGCTGTCAGGGATTACCCAGCCCCTGCTGCCTGCCGCAATACTGGATAAATCGCTGCCCGTCTGGATGACCATTATGAGCGTGCGCGCCATTGGGTGGTATTTTGCGATACCGTTTATTGTATATTCTTTATTCGCAGCCTGGCCGAAAAAACAAGTAAAGAAAGACTGGGTAGTATTTCTGGCGGCAATTATGATGGCTGCCTGGGTATGTGTTTCAACACTGCGAGCTGGCGGCGATCAGTGGGATAACCCCCGTTACCGGGCGATTCTAATTCCCTGGCTGGCATGGCTGGTGGGGTGGTGCTGGCAGTGCATCCGCAGCGGCCGGGGGGCGTGGTTCTTCCGCTGGCTGGCCGTGGAGGGTATCTTCCTGCTGGGAATGTTTACCTGGTATCTCAGCCGTTTCCCGGAAGTTGATCTGAAGATTCCATTTCTGTCCCTGGCGGCTGCCATCGTTGGTCTGGCAATCCTGATCATCCTCGGTGGTGCGATCTTCGATCTGGTGAAAGCCAGGAAACACCGCAAGCCTGAAAACGAGTTTCTTGACAATAACACTTCCCTCAGGTAGAATTATCGACGCGCCGAGATAGCTCAGTTGGTAGAGCACACGACTGAAAATTGTGGGGTCGCCAGTCCGATCCTGGCTCTCGGCACCATGCACTCCCGATAAGGGAGTGCTTTTTTTATCCGCAGCCGTAAAAACACCTTACATTTACGTTAAGTAAACTTAACAGATACTTAATGCGTAATACTACGGATATATGTTAGTATTACATACGTAAACTCCAATAACATTTTTACAAAGGAAAAGAAAATATGAAAAAGTCATCCAAGGTTTTGTTCGTTTTGTTGTTGGCCCTGATCCTCTCAGTTGGGGCATATGCTTTCGCAGCTGGCAACACTGTTGATGCATCACGGGCAGGCGACGGCGAAGGCGCTATCGCAGGTTATGGTATCAGTGATGTTCACTACACGCTTGACGCCACCAACCCAGGACTCATTCAATCTGTTTCTTTCACCATCAATCCAGCAATCACTGCCACAACAGTAGTAAAGATCAAGCTTGTCGCTGCCGGTTCAACCTGGTACACATGCACAGCTGGTGCCGGAACTTCCGTATCCTGTCCCACAACTGGTGCGACTGTACTTTCCGCTGACATGCTGCGCGTTGTTGCAGCTAACTAACCGACCTGGATGATCGGGGGCGTCAGATCATTACTGACGCCCCTCCATCTAAAATGAAAGCAGTAGTCAGATTCTTCAAACCCCGTGTCATCCAGTCCGTACTTGGATTATTGTGTGTCCTTGTGGCCTGGGTGATTTTTTTGCCTGTTCAGGTTGGCGGGAATCTGACTTATATCGTCATCACCGGTACGAGCATGGAACCGCTTTTTCATGAAGGGGATTTTGTGATCGCCGATGTACAGGCGGATTATAAAGTCGGAGATATTGTTGTTTACCTTCATCCGGATGTTGGACGCGTCATTCACCGCATCATAGACCGTGAAGGGGAGCGGTATGTCTTGAAGGGTGACAATAACAGTTGGATCGATGGATATTATCCTTCACGGGATGAAATCATCGGTAAATACCGGTACTCCATTCCGAAGATTGGAAAAATCTTCTTTAAACTTAGGCAACCCTGGTTGTTTTCTTTATTCTCAGGCCTCTCGGTGTTCATCATAGGAGTTTCCATGGTCAATCCTCCTCAAAAAAATAAGAAACATCAAACTGGAAATTCAGATTTTCTCCATGAATTTGGCGTCAAACTAAGCCAGTGGAAAGAAGGTTACTGGTTTCCGGTTTATATCATCGGATTGGGATGTCTGATTTTGGGAATCTTTGCATTTACCAAACCTGTCGAGAACACAATCACTGAAGAAATCACTTATTCACAAAATGGTCAGTTTTCTTATTCCGGTTCGGCTGTTGAAAACATCTATGACCAGAATCTAATTCAAAGTGGCGACCCCATTTTTACCAGCTTAACTTGCGACATCCATCTTACATTTGACTATCAGGTATCCGCGGCCGGAGATATTGAGGGCGGCGGGACATATCAATTGATCACCGCACTCACAAGTGCGAATGGCTGGAAGCGAACGATCTCTCAAGTGCCCTTAACCTCATTTGACGGGACTTCCTTCCAGGCTGATCAATCATTGAACCTCTGCGAAATTCAAGACTTTATCTCTTTTCTGGGTGAGACAACCGGTGTGGACGGTCAACAGTATATGCTTGAAGTGACTCCCGAGGTGAATTATGCGGGTACAGTGAATGGAAATCTTTTTCAAACCGTTTTTTCTCCCGTACTCGCCTTTCGCGTAGATGAGCAGCAGGTTTATCTTGCCAACCTCTCAGGATTGGAAGAAGAAAACCCGTTATCACCGGTTGAGGTCGGCATCCTTCCTGTTGAAAAAACTGTCCCTTCAACGATGACGATCGTTGGACTAGATTTACCAGTCAGCACTGCAAAGGTGATTTCGGTGATTGGGATCCTGTTGTGTGCGGTTGGTTTGGTCATCCCGGCCATGAGTTACAGGCATGCAGAAAAACGTGATAAAAGATTGAGCGATCGATTGACGTTTGGTCAGCTGCTCGTGGAGGTGGACCAATCCCCCGCGGGAATCAATGACAGGTTGATTGAGGTATCCTCCCTTGAAGATCTGCTGCTTCTGGCTGAAAAGGCGGCCAGCGTTGTTATGGCTTGCCGGCTTCCTGATGAGGAAACTGATTATTACGTTCAGGTTGAGCGTAGATTCTTCCACTTCAAGAAACAAAATCATTAAGTTCTGGAGAAAAATACTCGTGATGCGTCACAACCGACTTCTGAAAGGATTCCTACTGGCTGCCATGCCAATACTGGCGTTTGCGGTCATCGGGGCCTATGCAGCCGCAAACACCGTGCCGCAAACTCGTACAGATGATATTTCCACCCCAATTCCGATGATGGTCATGATCCCTGAAGAATGCAGCAGCCTGGGAATTACCAGGTTCTATGACGTTGCAACCGGGCAAGAGACGGGAACCGGCACGAACACCTTGTTTCTGGGAACATCAGGGGATGACGAAATCACCGGGCAAAACGGTTCAGATTGTATCGTGGGCGGCGGCGGAACCGACATTTTGATTGGCGGTCCGGGCGACGATGTGCTGATTGGCGGCGATGGAAATGACGAACTCAGAGGCCTGTCTGGAAATGACATCTGCTACGGGGGAACAGGCAATAATGTATTTTTTAAATGTGAAAGTACTCCTTGATACTGTAGCTATCATTATGATTTGATATGGAGGTAAAAATGTGATTTCAGGAGAAATCACATTTTTATTTATTTACAGGGTATGATTATGGGCTAGAAATGAAAACCATCAGGTCAAATAATTTTTTATTTGGTATTGTGTTGTTAATCCTGGCTGTTGCCCTGCTTTTTTCGAGCATGGAAGGCCAGGGGAGCAGCAGGCAGGCATATGTTGATCTCGATCAGGTTGACGAGATTGACCTGAGTGTTACCCAGACACTGGCTGCCATTTTCAATGCAACACAAGCAAGCATTATCAATATACCTGGAAATACGCCCTTGCCCACTGTTACTCAAACAAGCCTGCCGTCACCAATCCCCACTGAATTCATTGTTCCTGATTCTTTTTACATTACAAACATCGGCGGGTCGCGCCAGTACTTTGCCCTGGGTTGTGAAGCCAGCGCGGCTGCCGATTGGGCGAACTACTTCGGTGTACTGGTCTACGAATACGACTTTCAGCATCAGCTGCCTTTATCCGACAATCCAGACCTGGGATTTGTTGGTGACGCCAAGGGTCCGTGGGGACAGGTACCTCCGTATGCCTACGGGGTGCATGCAGCACCGGTGGCTGCGTTATTGCGTGAGGAATATGGTTTGCCTGCGGTTGCAGCCAAAGGGTTAACGTTGGAACAGGTTCGCGAAAAACTGGCTCAATCGAAGCCTGTGATTGCCTGGGTGATTGGAAACATGACCGGCGGTGTTCCAGCAGAATATACAGATTCTCAGGGTAATACCACTATTGTTGCTGCATATGAGCACGTTGTTATCCTAACAGGGTACAATCAGGATTCCATCCGTTATATGAATAACGGGAAGTTTTATGAGGTCCCAAACGATGTATTTCTCAATTCGTGGGGAGTTCTAGGGAACATGGCCGTGATGTATGAATAGGAGTGATTTATTGGTATGAAAGAATATTCAGTTAATCAGATGGGCATCATTGCAGCTGAAATCCTAGAGACTGCCACTTCAGGTAATGTGATCGGAACTACATCGAAGGGTGTGTTTATCAGAATCGATGATCGAATTCTATTCCTTACCAGTGCGGATTATCATAGCCCATTTAACCTGATGATAACCGATGCAGATCACCATCTCTCGGAACTTCAGCCTGGTGATCTGGTCGTTTTTCGGAAGGGTGAGCTTTATATTCCTGATGCACGGATTACGATACATTTATCGCCCGCGGTAGTGTGGACACCGACTGCACCTGCTCCTATCAAGACATCCATCACAGACCAATTTGAGTTGGCGGAGCAATATATTGATATTCTTCGACGTAAGGATCCCGAAAAGGGTTTTTTATTCCTTGCAAATAAATCCACAAATCCCTCACGGTCATCGATTGAGCTGGAGACGGTGAACTCGGTACAGTCCCTTCTGGAGGGATTCCAAAATGAAGATTTGGATCAATTCATGGCTGGGGTTAGAGTTTTACTGGGCCGAGGGGGAGGATTGACGCCATCAGGTGATGACCTGGTCACAGGCTTCTTTCTTTATCACATCCGATATGGTCAGGCTGCGAGCGAGGAACGAAGAATTGTAACAGAATGGTTGTCAAAGGTCACACAGCTGGCATATGAAAGGACAACCACTATTTCGGCCAACAGGCTGGAGGCAGCCAGGAGGGGCTGGTCGGAGGAGTTATTCCTAAAGATTATTGATGCACTTTTTGACCCTGCAATCATATTGGACGGCAAGTTCTTTGAACGCTTGATCAACTTTGGTCATTCTTCCGGTGTTGATACCTTTATGGGAATTTACTTTGCTGTTAAGGGTTTACTAAAGTAGGGTCATTAATTTATATGAAAACAGGAGCCGAAAAGGCTCCTGTTTTTTTTACTGCTAGTAAGAACTAGACCAGAATTTCTTCCGGGACGATCATTTCTTCGTTGGCTTTGCGGATGGAATCGGGCACATTGAAATCGAGATCTGCACCGGCCATCTGCTGGACGTACTTCTTGACCAACTGATCCCAGTAGGCTTTGGTCACATAGTAAACACGGGCGCCACCCAACTCGTGCTGGACTTCCGGCCACGGGTAGGAAGGCTGAGCCATTCCAAGTCCCCAGCGCATCCAGCCATTGTAGGACTCGTAGGTTGCCCACCATTCGGTGTTTTTGATCATTTCGAAGGCATAGTAGGCCTTGGCGTAGTACATCACTGCGCCGATGCGGCCGCCGCGTAGAAGAGCCATAGTGTGCAGGCTGATGTTAACTTTTTCGTTCATGACACGACCATTGGCGAAACCAGCCCAGACGCCGTCAATCAAACCAACGAGCTGATATGGATCTTTCAGACGATGGCGGTACCAGCCGAGGATTTCAGAGTAGACGCGAGCGCCAACGATGTCATAGAAGTCATGATCGACATCCATGAGGCGTTTGACATATTCCATCATTTTGGGGGCTTCTTCGCGGCGTGCTTCGCGGATGTAAAGGGTGCGGCCGTCTTTCAGTTTCACCTGGGCACCTGGCCACTTGGGCAGGTCCATGGCGGGACCCTGGAGCATTGCCTCAACTTCGCGGGCATCGATTTCCAGGGTTTCTTGACTTGCTTTTTCAGGAAGTTCGAATTTCACAGTAATTCTCCTTAATAAAATATACAGCCACTAAGCCATATTGGCTGCACTTAACTTGTTCAAACGCTCAACGTGTGACAGATCGTACACATCGCCGAATTTGGTCTTGGGCATGGTTGCAGCTTTCTTCATCAGTTCGTCGTATTCCTTGTCATCGACAAAGGCCACGGCGCGGCCGATGGAGGCTTCACCGTCAACAAAGCGCCACGGGAAGAAACCAACCTGTACACGGCGGTTGAGCAGAAGGTCAATCATTCCACCAAAGCATTCGGCGTGGATGATCTGTTTCGGGAAGAGATCGATGTGCATGAGCTGGTATTTTTCTTCGGTGAAGAATTCTTCAATGGTCTTGTTGAATTTCTTCTTGAATACATATTCAGCCTGTTTCGTCTGGCGGGGCATCCAGGTGCGGATGATGGTGTTCATCGGATGATCGGCAGAACCGCAGTCAACAGCGATCCAGCGCAGTTTCATCTTTTTGGCCCAATCGGCAAATTCCTGATCGGGACCCGGATGTTTCACCATGTAGCGGATTTCATCAGCGGTAGGCTGATCCCAGCCGAAGTGATGGTAACCGGTATGGATAACGAGAATATCGCCTTCTTTGACCTCAACACGGTCGGTGATCATTTTGGAGGTATAGACATCATAGTCACCGCAGACATCGCTCAAGTCAACGATAGCAGCATCATGCACAAGGTAATCCATGGGTAGCGAAGCCATGTCTCTACCGGGGGTATAGAAATGGATTTCACCGTCAAGATGCGTACCAAGATGATTGGAGTGGGTCAATAATTGGCCGTTGGCACCGTTAGGAGCCAGGCGTTTGAAGTACTTTACCTGCAACGGTTCATAAGTTGGCCATGGTGGAGTTCCGATTCCAAACGGGATGGTCAGGTCAAGCAGTTTCATGTTATTCTCCTTTTCATAAAATTTTTCCAAAATAGCAACTAATTGCTATTGGTAAACAATTTTACTTCACAATCCCAAAATTACAATTAAGGCATAGATTGGCGAATGGAGTTCATTCGCCAATCTATTTTTGTTACATGGTATTCAAAACCTTTAATAGCGTCATTTGACAGTTAGTGAAGCAAGATCGGGAAGATCATCTGCATCAGGATGCCTGCTGCCAGAACCGAGGCAACCTGACCGGCTGCATTGGCGCCCAGGGCGTGCATGAGGATGAAGTTGTTGTTATCGGTTTCAAGCGCAACTTTCTGCGCCAGACGTCCGCTCATGGGGAAGGCACTGATGGCAGCTGCACCAACCAACGGGTTGATCTTGCGGCCTGAGAGAACGCAGACCAGCTTGCCGAAGAGAAGGCCGCCAACGGTGTTCAATGCGAAAGCCAGCAAACCAAGAACGAGCACACGCAGGGTACCGGTATTAAGGAATGTCGCGGATTGCATGGTGGAGCCAATGGCAAGCCCCAGGAAAATGGTACAAGTATTGGTAATGGCATCCTTTGCTGTGTCTACAAGACCGTCAACCACACCGGATTCCTTGATCAAGTTACCCAGCATCAGGGTGGAGATCAATGGTGCTGCTTCGGGGAGGAAGATGGCTGCGATAACAGTGAGCACAATCGGGAAAAGGATCACGGTCATCTTGGAGACAGGGCGCGGAGTGTATTCCATGTGGATCCCGCGTTCGGCCTTGGTAGTGAAGAGCCGCATCAGAGGAGGCTGGATGATAGGAACGAGGCTCATGTAGGAGTACGCGGTCACAGCGATGGCTGCAGCCAGACCGGGAGTCTCGAACAGTGATCCAAGTTTGCCGTTCACATAAATGACCGTCGGACCATCGATGGCACCGATCATACCAATTGCGGTAGATTCAGCGAGGTTGAAACCAAGCAAGATGGCGATGATCAGGGTGGCAAAAATACCGAGGTGGGCAAGTGCACCCATGACGAACATAATCGGTTGGCTGAGCAGGGGGCGTAGATCGATCATTGCACCCACACCAAGGAAGATCAGCAGCGGGAACAACTCATTGCTGATACCGGCCTCATAGAGTACGGTAAACAGCCCGTGACCGCCAATCATATTCGCAGCAACAGGTAAGTTCCCCAATAAACACCCAAAACCGATCGGGATCAGCAGCGTAGGTTCATAATCCTTGAAGATACCAAGGTACATTAAGAGTAAACCTACAGCTACCATGATCAGCTGTTGCCAGGTAATATCGAGGAGACCTCCGAGTAAACCTGAGAAATCAAAGCCTGACATGATAGTATCCTTTCCTCCTACTCAATGTCCATGAGGGGTGCACCGTGTGCTACTTTACCGCCCACGTTTACATGAATCCGGGCAACAGTGCCTTCGCTCTGGGCGCGGATGACATTCATGGCTTTCATGGCTTCGATGACGCAGAGTTCATCATTAACCTTAACTTTTTGTCCAACCTGAACTTTGATGGCGTTGATAACACCTGGTAACGGGGATTTTATGGTGCCGGGGCCAGCGACTGCAGCTGGAGCTGCAGCAGGAGCGGCTGCGGCGCGAACTGGAGCAGGAGCTGCAGCAGTTTTGACTGCCACAGGTGCGGATCCACCAATTTCTTCGGTTTCAACTGTCAATTTTTCGCCATTGACTTTTACTGCAACTTCGGCCTGGCGGGGGTCATCCAAGATCTCAACATCATATGTTGAACCTTTGACGGTGATTTTATACTGTGTCATCTCGTTCTCCTAAAAGTGGAAGATTGTGTTAACCGGCGTTGTAAACCAAACTGACGCCAGGCATTGAGTTCTCCACCTTCGGTTTCGGTGGATACAGCCTGCATTTCAGCCTGTGCACGGGCAATTGCCACTGCAATAGCCGCTGCAAGTTTTAGGTCTGTTTTGGGTTCTTCGGCCGCAGCAGCTTCTGCTGTAGCTACAGGGGCAGTTTCCTCTGCACCTTCTTCAGTTTCTTCTTTGTCAACGATGAAGCGTGTCATTAAATACACGATTCCAGCTAACGCAGCAAGAACCAGGAGCAGCACTACGATCCCAATGCCGGATATTTGTAAGGCAAATAGCAAATTGTTTTCCATTATCCGTGTCCTTTCTGCTACAGAGGGATGTTTCCGTGCTTCTTGGCAGGCGTGGTTGACTGTTTGTTCCTTAAGATATCGAGAGCTGCAATAATTCGCTGGCGGGTTTCATGCGGCAAAATGACCTCATCGATGAAACCGGCACCGGCTGCCTGATACGGGTTGGAGAATTTCTCTTTGTAATCTGCCACCAATTCGGCACGAATGGCTTTTGCTTCTTCGGGGGTCTTTTCCTTGAGGGCTTTGCCGTGAAGAATATTGACGGCGCCATCAGCACCCATGACAGCGATTTCAGCTGTCGGCCAGGCAAAGCACATATCAGCGTGCAGGTGTTTACTGCCCATAACGATATAAGCACCACCGTATGCCTTGCGGGTGACAACAGAAATCTTTGGAACGGAAGCCTCAGAATAGGCAAAGAGGATCTTCGCACCGTGACGGATGATGCCGTTGTGCTCGGTGTCAGTTCCAGGCATGAATCCCGGAGTGTCGACAAAGGAAATTACAGGAATGTTGAAGGCATCGCAGAAACGCACAAAGCGGGCGATCTTGTCGGATGAGTTCATTTCAAGGGTTCCTGCCATTGAACCAGGATTGTTGGCTGAAATACCAACGCTCTCACCGTTCATGCGGGCGAAACCAACCACTGCATTGGTGGCGAAGTTCTGATGGACTTCGAAGAATGAACCGGTATCAACAACGCGGTTGATGACTTCGCGGATGTCATAAGTCTGGTTAGGATCGGCGGGAACGAGGGTGTCCAAATCTTTGTCAGCGCGGAAGGGGCTGTCATTGGTGGGGACAATCTTGGGGGTGCTTGCATTGTTATCGGGGATGTATTCCAAAATCTTGCGGACAATATTGAAGGTATCGTCTTCGGTCTGTCCAACAAAGTGAGCTACACCGGAAATTGTGCTGTGGGTGTTTGCACCGCCGAGGGTTTCAGAGTCAACGATTTCATGGGTAACGGCTTTGATCACCTCAGGTCCGGTGATGTACATGTTGCCCATACCCTGGGTCATGATAATGAAGTCTGTGAGAGCAGGTGAATAAACAGCACCACCAGCGCAAGGCCCATTGATAACACTAATCTGGGGAATAACACCTGAGCATTGCACGTTGCGATAGAAGACTTCACCGAAAGCGTAGAGGCTGAAAATGCCTTCCTGAATACGGGCACCACCGCCATCATTGATGGCGATCAAAGGAACACCGGCGTCCATGGCCAGATCCATTACACGAGCTGCCTTCTGACCGGCAACTTCACCAAAGGAACCACCCATGACAGTGAAATCCTGAGCGTATACACATACTTTGCGTCCGTTGATGGTACCGAAACCGGCTACCATACCGTCACCAGGGATTTTGTCTTTGTCCATACCAAAATCAACGTGACGATTGAGCATCATTCCATTGATTTCCTGGAAGGAACCTTTGTCCAACAGGGCGTCAATGCGCTCGCGGGCGGTTTTTTTGCCTTTTTCGTGCTGTGAGGCAATTCGTTTTTCTCCGCCGCCCAACTTGCTCTTTTCGCGAAGCTCTTTAAGTTTCTTGGTTGCATCGATCTCAACCTTGGCTTCTGGATTTTCTTGCGCCATTACTACCTCCATCTTATATTTTGGAAATGATAAGTACCTAACTAAGTATATAATTGGTTTTTTGTTGATTCAAGTGATACAAATAGTTACAAATTTGGTTGATTGTCATGTTGTCTATATGGGCAATCAAACTAAAAACACGCACCCCCAGATAATTGCGTGTTTTTAGTTAGCACATATTAATTAAATTGAGTTTATTCCCTACGATATGGTTTTAGCATAGAAGAGGGAGAGGTAACACTACGGCCGGCAAGTGCAAGCGCTGCAATTGTGACAAGGTATGGAAGGGACAAGAAAAGCTCGTAAGGCACTTTGATGCCCAATGATTGCAGTCGCAACTGAAGTGCTGATGCACCGCCAAAAAGGAATGCTCCCCATAAAATACGGGAGGGCTGCCAGTTGGCAAAGATGATCAAGGCAATACATACCCAGCCTCTACCTGCAATCATACCGTAGGTATATGCACCCAACTGAGCCAGCGAGAGGAATGATCCTGCAAGCGCCATAAACCCTCCGCCGATCATAAGCGCGATTGTTCGGGTCCAATACACATTTACTCCAGCAGCATCCACAGCTTCAGGATTTTCACCCACTGCCCTGATCCATAAGCCGATGCGAGTTTTATTAACTATAAACCAAATAATCGGAATAAGTAGAAGGGCAATGTATGTGAGCAAGTACTGGTTAGTGATCCTGGAAACAAGTAAATTATCTGGAAGAATGGAAACAACAGAAAAACCATCAAGTGTTGGCGGTGTTGTAGGTTCTCCATAAACCAGACGATAACCATATGAAGCGATTGCGCTTAAGAACAAGGTGATTCCCAGACCTGAAACGTGTTGGTTTACTCCCAACCATACAGTCATAATGGACATCAATAAACCTGCAATGATTCCTGCAAGAATTGATACCAGAATCCCTGTCCATAGGGAACCTGTTGCGTCTGCCACGGTAAAACCAATAAAAGCTCCGATTACCATGGTGCCTTCAATACCCAGATTCAAAACGCCTGATTTTTCACAGAATAGCTCGCCAATTGTCCCAAGGATGAGCGGGGTGGAAACACGAAGCGTTGCTGCAATTAATCCAACGATGATAATCATAACTGAGTTATCGGTCATTTCTTTACCCTCCGAATTCGGTACTCCTGGAACAGGAATGCACCAAGAATGATTAATAAGAGCATTCCTTCAACAATTCCACCGAGATGTATTGGAGTGCCAAGTGCTCGACTGACAGATCTTGCACCAGTTTCGATTAATCCAAAAAACAATGCAGAAGGAATCACTGCAAGCGGGTTTAGAGCACTCAAGGTTGCAATGATGATTCCTGTATAACCCAAACCACCTGAAAGAGCTTCAATGAGATGGTAGTGAATCCCACCCACTTCAGCTGCTCCAGCAATTCCGGCTATCCCACCACTTAATAATGCGGAGATTAAAATGGTGCGATTTACATTAATTCCTGTAAAATAAGCAGCCTGGCGTCCAATTCCAGATGCGCGCATTTGATATCCCAGCTTGGTTTTTGTAAGAAGGAACCAAACGACCAGAATGATCACAAGTGCAATGACAAATCCAATGTGAAGCCTTGTTTTAGGAATTAACTTTACGAAGGTAGTGGAAAGTGAGATTTCCGGTGACTGCGGCCAGCCAGGATTGGTGGTTGTTTTCCAGGGTCCGTTTAGCAAGAAACTTACCAGGTATAAAATCACATAATTCATCAGAAGTGTTGTGACGATTTCATCCACAGATAACTTGACTTTTAGGATGGCTGGAAGCAAAGCCCATAATGCACCAGCTAGAAATCCACCAATGATCATGATGGGAATACCAACCCATTGAGAGACTCCCTGAACGATCATACCGATGCCTGCACCTGCAGTTGCTCCTGCGATTAGCTGACCTTCGGCACCGATATTCCAATAACCGGAGGCAAAAGCCAAACTAACCGCAACACCAGTCAAGAAAAGCGGCGTGGATTTTACCAGGACTTCAATTAAGCTTGCTTTTGCCGAAAGGGGTTCCACAAGGAAATAGTAGAACGCTTCGATGGGGTTTACATGAGATACCATCAGGATAATTGAAGTGATTAAAAAAGTGACCAAAATCGCCGCGAATGGGATAATGATTCTTACCCAGTATGGCGAGGAGTGTTTTTCAAGTCTGAATTTGATCATTAGATATTCTCCTTTTACTTGGATGCCCCAGCCATGAGCAAACCGACCTGTTCAACTGTAGCCTTTGTTGATGGGATAATATCCATGATTCTTCCCTCGTAAATTACTGCAATACGGTCTGACAAGGCAAAAATTTCATCTAGGTCTTCTGAAAACAACAAAACTGCAGCTCCCATTTTTGCCTGTTCAAGAAGTTTCAATCGAATATATTCCGTTGCACCCACATCCAATCCTCTTGTTGGTTGGGAAACAATAATCAACTCCGGTTTTCGGTAAAGCACTCGGGCGAGCAGTGCTTTTTGCATGTTTCCTCCGGAAAGAGTTCGAATACGATCACCTGGTTTAGCCTTAATATTGAAATCAGCAATCAATTTCTCACAGATTTCCATGATTTTTCTTTTATTTATCAGACCGTTATCTGTGAATTCATCGATATGCTCCATAACAATATTCTCAGCAACTGTCATCTCGTTTACCACACTGGTATTGCGTTCTTCTGGAATACGGCCGATACCAACTTTAATAATTTCGGCAGGAGTACATTTCGATATTTCTTTACCCTTAAAAAGGACTGATCCAGATTTAGGCTTTAGCATACCTGATAATGCTTGAGCTAACTCTGATTGACCATTTCCAGAAACACCTGCCACTCCAAGAATTTCACCCTTTTTAATGTTAAAACTAATATTATTGAGCGCTAGGTGCCCTTTTTTGTCAATTGCAGAGAGATCTTTCACATCCAAAATGATCTGTTGCTGTTCTTCTTTACGTGACTCACGAGAAATTCCAAAGGTTTCCCGTCCAACCATCATTTTCGCCAGTTCTTCTTGTGTGACATCTTTCTTGTTTACTGTGCCAATCATTTCTCCATCTCGCAAAACCGTGATCCGGTCACAGATTGTCATTACTTCATTCAATTTATGACTGATGAAAATAATTGCGAAACCCTGTGACCGCAAGTTCTGCAGAGTTTCCATGAGCTGGTCGATTTCCTGAGGAACAAGTACAGCTGTTGGTTCATCCATGATTAGGACTCTAGCATTTCTAAAGAGTGCTTTAAATATTTCCACCCGTTGTTTTTCTCCAACGGACAAATGCTTTACCAGAGTATCAGGTTGAATGGGAATCCCAAATTTTTTTGCGGTTGTCAAAATTCTTTCTCTACCGTCAGGGATATTTAATAGGAAGCCCTTTCTCTCACTCATGAGCAAATTTTCTGTAACCGTCAAATTTGATACCAACGTAAAGTGTTGGGTGACCATACCAACGCCACATTTAATCGCATCGTTAGGTGAAGAAATTTCCACCTTGTGATCGTGAAGATATATCTCTCCGCTATCCGCCTGGTATAAGCCGTAAAGGATGCGCATCAATGTTGTTTTACCGGCGCCGTTTTCACCCAATAAAGCATGAATTTCTCCTTCGGCGACCGTAAAATTTACTTGATTATTTGCGGTCAGATCTCCAAAGGTTTTCGTGATGTTGTGCATTTCAACTGCATTCATTTGCACCTCTATGTCTTGTAAAAGCAGCAGGGGAAACTTCCCCTGCTGCTTTTATGTAGTTTCTTAATTAGTGTTAATCAGATGTTGGGATGTGTTCGTCGATATCGACTCGGAACAGACCGGCTTTAATTGCTTCTTCTTTTTCGGTTACTTTGGCAATCAATTCAGCAGGAATCACACTCTCCAAGCCGTGTAATGGTGCCAATTGAGCTCCACCTTTTGCGAACATACTGAAATCTTTTAGATCCATTGCAGTATAAGTGCCACCCTCGACCTGTTTTACCAGATATTCAACGGTTGGGGTCATATTCCAAACTGCACTGGTAACTACGAATTCTGGAGCAAGTGAGTTCTGATCTTCCATCATACCGAAGGTATAGAGACCAGCATTTGCAGCCGCTTCAATAGTGCCAAATGGATAACCGTAGATGATGTCAGCACCGTTATCAATGTGAGCCTGGGCTGCTTCTTTGGCTGCAGAGGGATCGTACCAGCTGTTGATCCAGGTGATGAGGAATTTGGCTTCGGGGTTAACCTCGAGAGCGCCAGCACGGAAGGCATTGATGACACGGGTTGCTTCTGCAACAGGGTAAGGGCCAACAATACCGATTTTATTGGATTTTGTTAATCCACCTGCATACATACCCATGAGGTAGCCAGGTTCTTGAATCCAGTTATCAAATACTGAAAAATTCGGTTCAACTGGACCCATTCCTGAACCAAAAGCAAATGCGACTTCGGGATAATCGACAGCAACGCGGCGAACTGCTTCTTCGTTACCAAAAGCATCACCCAGGATTAAATCGGGATTTTCTTTTTCACAGATTTCACGGAGAACACGTTCCATATCACCAGAATAGCCAATGTTATCTGTATAGGAATATTCGATTAAGCCATCACTCTGGGCTTTCAATAACGCTGAGTGAATTACTCCATCCCAAGGCTCTTCAATAGGAGTTGCGAATGCTCCAAAAACCTTAAGTGTACCAGCGGCAGGACTCTCGGTCGGAACACCTTCAACAGGAGCAGCAGTGGGCTCGGCAGCTTTGGCACAAGCTGAAAGGACGAGTGCGAAGGTCAACAGAACTACAATTACGATTGAAAGTTTTTTGTTCATATTCTCCTCTTTTTATTTATTAATTTTTACTGTAACAGTAACGATAGAACCTTTAATTTAGACCTCCTTTCCGTAAATATCAAAGAACCTCTTTTAGTTCTTTTAATGCAGTGTCTAAATTTCCCAACTCTGGGATTTCCGGAATTCCTATGATTTTGACGTTTTTTTTCAGCCTCTTTAACTCTGCTGTCAACTCTTCAAAAAGGATTCCCATACGTTTTTCATATCGTGGTTTCTTCCAATTCTGACACGCAACCATACCACGCCATTCAGGAGCGGATTGGGCAAGGTTGTACCCGCATGAAGGACTGCCGTCGATTGCCAGAATTGCCGAGACATGATAATCCCATTCTTGATAATTTATTATCTGGTCAACAATGGACCGGGCAATATCATGGCAAAGCTGCCTGAAGGCAGCGCAATCATATTGCTCTACGCTTTTATCAAATCTTCCTATTCCCTCATATAACATTTCTGGGCAAGGAATTTGAAGAATCCCTGCACCAGATTTGAGTAACAACTCAACCACTTCAGTGATAGAGCCGGGCCACCCTGCGATTCCTTCAAGCTTCGCGTTTTGATTGAGAATGCAGTGACTGCAAACCACGATATTTTGTGAACGTTTATCATGTGTGAGCGTTGTCAATAAATTACCCTTTCAAATCCATATTATAAAGATTTGACTCTACATCCACAGAATCTGTGTTTCAATATGTGGAAATGCTAATTGTTAATTCAGTTATGAAAAAAACAATATCCATATATTGAAACACTTGTTAAGTTACTTTTTTATTACTTTACTTAAGTATGTTCGGTTTCTCAATTATTCATCATGTTTACGATTGAAAAGAAAAGCTAATTCTCTCGAAAACATATGACTGATTGATTCCTTACGAATTAGCTTTGAAGATCTCATCCATCTTCTTCTGGTCAACCAGCTTGCCGTGACTGATGACGTAGGCTGGTTTTTCATGGAAGCGCAGTGCTTCGAGAATATTTGGCTGATCCAGCACAACAATGTTGGCAGGTGCTCCAACTTTGATCTCGAAATCCTTGATTCCGATGGCGCGTGCAGGATTCTTTGTAACCATGTCGTAGAGGGTTTCCATATCCTCACGTGTGGTAAACCAGAGCAGGTGAGAGTTCAGGAATGCAACCTCGAGCATGTTATTGCGGCCATAGGGATAATAGGCATCTGAAATATCATCCTGTCCGAGGCAGACGAGTACGTTTTCTTCAAGAAGTTCGCGGACACGTGCGTGCAGGGGACCAGTGTGGGGATCACTGACAATACCCATGCCGGCTTTCTTGAGCAGTGCAGCAAGTTTCTGCAGGTATGGTTTGGGATACAGTGCCATGGCGCGGGCGTGGTGTGCAAGTGAGCGGCCCTGCCAGCCATTCTTGATGGTTTCCAGTGCCATGATTTCGAGGGAGCGCAAACCGTTGTCACCGGCATCATCCACCAGCATGGAAACTGGTTTGTCGTATTCTTTGGCTAACTGGAAGCAAATGCGAACGTGTTCGGCGATATCAGCATCGGTGTACTCGATCCAGGGAATACCACCAACGACGTCTGCACCCAATTCCATTGCTTCGCGCATCAGTTTTTCAGCGCCGGGCTCACGAACCAAACCATCCTGGGCGAAGGCTACAACCTGGAGGTCAACAATTCCTTTGAATTCTTCACGGGCTTTGATTAATGCTTTGATGCCTTCCAATTTGGCTTTGGAATCGACATCGGCAAGGGCGCGGATGTGAGTACAACCGTAGCGGCCGGCAAGTGCGCAGGCTTTGCGGACATTTTTGATGATCCATTTTTCGTCGTAATTATCCTTGACTTTAGCGGCGAGTTCGATCGCGGTCATGGCTTTGCCCATGTCTGCGCCGTGGTAATCCTTCAATGCTGCTTCGTCCATCATCATCAAGGTGTAGACCTTGCAGAGGTGCAGGTGAGTGTTTACGAACGATTCTGTAACCAGGTTTCCTGCGGCGTCTACTTCCTGCGCTGCTTTCTCAACGATCTTTTTTTCTATCCTGGTAATCTTTCCCCCGCTGATGGCAATATCTTTTGTTTCTGCGGGTTGTCCGCGCAAGACTGCATTGCGGATAATCAAATCATATTGTTCTGCCATTACGTCTCCTTTAAACCAGTAAAATATTTGATTAAGGAATATGCCGGAAGAACCTTCCGGCATATCCAAATCTTTTTTATTTCACGATGCCGGAATCCAACATTGCGAGGTAGATTTTTTCGGCTGAGAATGGAGGTCCTTGCAGCCTGATACCTGTGGCATCGTAGATCGCATTACCTAGAGCGGCAATCGTTGGCACCATTGGATGTTCACCAACTCCGCGCGCTCCCCATGGACCATCATCCTGGGGAACTTCAACAAATGGAACTTCGAGCGGGAAGTTGACATCAGGTGCAGTAGCAATACGGTAATCAACGAAGCTAGGGTTGGTCATTATACCGTTGCGCAGGCGAATTTCTTCGAACAGCGCTGAGCTGAGGCCTTGAACGAAACCACCTTCGATCTGACCTTTAACCAGTTCGGGATTGATGGCTTTACCCACATCAAAGGATGCGGCTGCTTTGACAACGTGGATCTTGCCGGTCTGCTTATCGATCTCGATGTCAAGCCCTTCGCATCCGACCGTGTAGTGAACCACGGCGCGAGGGCCTTGACCGGTTTCGAGATCGAGATTGGTGATGTATTGAGGCATGAAGGAACCGCGTCCAACAATCGGACCTCCGATCCAACCGCCGTTGTTTTCTCTGGGAAGTCCATAGATCACCAGGTTGGCAAGCGGAGTTTCTTTTTCACTCTTATAAGAAACAACGACACCATTCACAATATCCAGGTCTTCCGGATTCTCTTTCCAGGCTTCAGCGACGACATCCAAGATTTGGCGGCGGGCATCTGCTGCTGCTGCGCGGACGGCGTTGCCCATGCTCCAGGTGAGGCGGCTGGCAACAGTTTGCCATTCGTACGGGCTGTACTGGGTGTCAACAGGTCCGGCGATGCGAACATCTTCGTATTTCACGCCCAACGCTGCAGCTGCCATCTGTGCCATGACGGTAAAAGTACCCTGGCCAAGTTCCTGACCGCCAAGTCCAACTGTTACCTTGCCGTCTTCTGCCAGTTCAACCCAGGCACTGGAGCCGGGATTGGGGGAGGTGGCGGGTGCTTTCCACATGATGGCGATACCCTTGCCGCGAACACGGTCGGGCGAAGTGGGTTCTTCCTTCTTGGTGAATTCGATCGATTTGGCGACGTTGTCGATGCATTCCTGGATGCCCATGGCATGCATTTTCATACCCGTAACGATCACATCGCCTTCGGAGATGGCGTTCCGCTTGAGGAAGGAAACTTTATCGATGCCTGCTTTTTCAGCGAGCTCGTCGATTGCCTGATCGATACCGGTGTGTAATTCCGACATGCCGAATCCGCGGTATGCACCACCGATAGGATGGTTGGTGTAGACGCAAATGGAATCCGTTTCAATGTTCGGGATGTCGTATGGCCCGGAACTGGAGTAACCGGCGGCGCGGACAACATTGGCACCATATTCAGTGGACGCACCGGCATCCCAGTACATGACGTTCTTGAGAGCAAGAATATTGCCGTCTTTGTCGCAGCCGACCTTGACATGTGTGGTTAGTCCCTGGCGCACGAAGTTGGTGAAGAATTCCTCTTCGCGGGTGAGGATCAATTTGATTGGCCAGCCCTTGCACTTGGTGGCGAGGGCTGCTGGAATGGCTTCCATGGTCACACCGGCTTTGGAACCAAAACCGCCGCCTACCAGGGGGGCTATGACGCGCAGGTCTGTCTGGGTAATATGCAATGCCTGTGCAATAATATTGCGCTGGGCAAATGGGGATTGTGAGGAAGCCCAGATCGTCATCTTTCCCTTTTCATCCATCATGGCAACGGCTCCGTGGGTTTCAATAGGAACATGCTGGATGTGGGGAACGTGGAAAGTGCGTTCAACGATATATGCACATTCTTTCCAGGCCGCCTCGCAGTTTCCGCGGCGGATTTTGAAATGGTTGGAGATGTTCGTTCCGGGTTTGGGGAAGAGATAATTGGGGCAATAGTATTCACCCAGCTGAGGGTGAATCAGGGGGGCTTTTTCCGAAGCGCCAAATTCAGCGTCAAAAACTGCCTCTAGAATTTCATATTCAACTTCGATCAGGTCGCAAGCCTTCATGGCGATCTCTTCACTAATGGCAGCAACCGCAGCGACAGGCTCACCAATGAAGCGGACACGATCTAATGCAAAGATGGTTTTGTCTTTCAAATACAAGCCCATGCGTTCTGGAAAGTCTTTGCCGGTGACCACAACTTTCACACCGGGTAGTTTTTCAGCTTTGCTGGTATCAATATTTTTAATGAGCGCATGTGGGTGAGGACTGCGTAATACATGGGCATAAAGCAGCTTATTACCAAACTGGAGATCATCTACATAACTTGCGCTACCAGTCACCTTTTCGTATACGTCATTACGCGGCAGGCTTGCACCGATTGGGCTGGAAGGTTTTTCTTTTGATTTCGCGTTTGCCATATTTCGGCTCCTTTGAGGATATTTTGTATCCTGTGTCTTTTCACTATATCCGAAGCATTACATCTTTGCAGCTTCTTTAATACCGTCGACAATACGGAAGTAACCAGTGCAGCGGCACAGGTTTCCAACGATTGCTTGCCTGATCTCGGCATCGCTGGGATTTGGATTACGTTCCAGCAGAGCGGTTGCAGAGATCATCATTCCAGGGGTACAAAAACCACACTGAACGCCGCCTGATTTGGCGATGGCTTCCTGGATCTTGGATAGTTTTCCGTTTTTTGCCAATCCTTCGACAGTAACGATAGTGGCGCCTTCGCATTCAGCGGCGAGAACCATGCAGCTATTAACCGGTTCACCATTCATCAAAACTGTGCAAGCACCGCACTCACCGGCTGAACAACCGTTCTTGGTGCCGGTCAGTGAGAGTTTCTGACGGAGCATCTGGAGCAGAGTCATATTCTGCGGGACATCCACCGTTTCGGTCAAATCGTTGACGGTGAGTGTAATTCGTTGATAAGCCATTCCTACCTCCTATATATGCAAAAGGCCGTGATCGGCTATTTGCTGAGTTGATTCCATACTTCAGTGACGGCTTCCCGCGTCAGATTGCGTACCATGAACTTACGGTAGCGAGCTGATCCGCGCACATCATCAATGGGCGTGACGGATTCCATGGCCATATCTGCAGCCTTGGCAATGGTCTCATCAGTGATCTTCTTTTCAGAAAGAACAGCTTCAGCTTTCAACGCTTCAAAGGGAACCGGGGCAACAGAAGCCAGGGCGATCCTGAAGGTGAAGCCGGAAGGTGATTTGCTGTTGGGGTAACCTAAGACTGCAACACCAACGATCGAAAGATCGCCAATTGTGTTGCGTCCGAGTTTTTTATAAACCCCCACCATTCCAGCGGGAGGAATTGGCAGTGTAATTGATGTTACAACATCACCGGGTTTAAGGACTGTGCGTCCTGGTCCGAGGAAAAATGTATTCAATGAAATTTCACGTTTGCCATCAATACCGTGAACGTTCAAAACACCATCCAGCACCATGCAGGTGCCAATAGTGTCTCCAGCGGGAGATGCATTGCAAATATTCCCTACAATTGTGGCGCGGTTACGCAGTTGATAACTGGCTACCGAATTGGCCGCCATTGCCAGGTTTGGATAATGCGCGATGACATCTTTGTTAGTGGCTACTTTGTTCATTGGCACGGCTGCGCCAATGGTCAATCCCTTTTTGGGATCGAACGACAATTCTTTTGTGCCGTCCAGGCCTTTGATATCGACAAGGTAATCGACCTTTAACACCCCGTCGCGCAGGCGGACGAAACAATCCGTTCCACCGGAGAACGGCTTGGCCGTACCATTGTGTTCAGCGAGGAATTGACTCGCTTCCACAAGGGTGGCCGGTTTTACATACTCTAGCTCTGGAAGTCCTGGATGAGGATTGATCATAGTATGTCCTGTCTTTTTTAAGATTTCTGGTCCTTCGAGCGTGTTTCCCATCCTGAATCAAATGAATGCCCAAAATAATGGTCGATTCAGAATGAAATTCTATGAAAAGCCTGTATAGCTAAAGGGGGAGACGTAACACTCAGTTATCGCTAAAACTGTTTCACCTCGCTTTCTCGTTCTGCTGATTAAATTGCTACTCATCAGAGATGAAGATGGTGTTGTGCTACTTAATTCTAGACGGAAACCCAATTCTGTAGAGTGATGATAGCATGAATAAAATCTGATTACAAGGCAATTATTCAGGTTGTCAGACAAAAAGTGATGAATGTAATAAATCTTCAACAACTTTTTCCACTGGAAAAAAGCGTTTATAAGGATTGATTTTCTTAAGTGAGCTAATTAATTCTTCGAAGACCGGACTAATTTTAAAAATTTCAGATAGCAGGTCATTGTTCTCTGGTAAAGATTTCTTGCCTTTTCAAATTGTTTGGTATATGATTAATTTTGCGTTAAGGAGAAAACGTACCAATCTCGTTTAACTCAATTTCTATGGAGGAGAAAAGTGAAAAAGACACAGTTTGTTTTGATTTCGGTGTTGGTTCTCAGCGCTATTCTGTTAAGCGCCTGTGCCACACCCACCGCTGCCCCTACAGCAGCCCCGACCGAAGCTCCAGTAGTCACTGAAGCCCCTACGACAGCCCCAACTGAAGCACCCACACCGGAACCCCCGACTCCGACCCCGGTACCCGATCCGGTCTGTACGTTGATGCAGAATCCGCCAACCGTAACTCCTGGCGGGTTGGGCTCTCCTGAGAACCCCATCGTGATCGCCTTTGTTCCTTCTGGCGATACTGGCAAGATCACCAAGGCCGGGCAGGGAATCGCTGACTGCTTGAACAAGATGACTGGTCTTTCCTTCAAGATCGAAGTAGGAACCTCGATGGCCGCATCTATCGAAGCCATGGGCGCTGAGAAAGCACAGGTTGGTTTCTTAAATACTTTCTCTGCTCTGCTGGCCAACGCTAAATATCCTGGCATCACTCCTGCCCTGGTCAACCTGCGCAAGTACACTCCGGGTGGAGATGTCGATCCTGATAAGGATCTTGCCGGCCAAATGGAACCGTTCTACAAAGCAGAATTCATTGCTGGTGTCGATACCGGAATTAACTCGCTGGAAGATGTGAAGGGCAAGAAATTCTGCTTCGTTGATGCCAACTCAACCTCTGGCTATGTTGTTCCGAATATTCTCTTCAAAGCCGCTGGAATTGATCCTGAAGTGGACTTCACCTATCAGTTCGCAGGCGGACATGACAAGGTTGCGATTGCAGTTTACAACGGCGATTGCGATGCTGGCGTTGCGTACACCGACATTCTGACCGACGAATCTGCCGATCTAAAATCCACCTATCCTGACATCGCTGAAAAGGTGAAGATCTTCGCGGTTTCTGAACGCATCCCCAACGATGGCGTCCAGTTCATCGCCAGCCTGGATCCGACCTACAAAGCGGCCATCATCCAGGGTCTGCATGCCATGACCGATGATCCCGGTGGTAAATATCTGTTGAAGAGCCTCTATTCCATCAACGACTACATCGATGTTGAACCAGATTACTACCAGCCTTTCTTACAGATCCTGGTAGCAGCCGGTGTAGACCCCGCAGAACTTGTAAAGTAAGTTTCTCATGTTTAATTACTGGCAGGTCGCAAGACCTGCCAGTATTGTATTAAAGCGCTTTCTTGTATAATGGAACTTGAAACAAAGCCTCTCATAAAAGGATACGAAATATGTTAATTGTGAAGGATCTGGTAAAGACATATCCTAATGGAACCCAGGCACTTAAGGGAGTCAGCTTCGAGGTTGAGGAGGGGGAATTTCTGGCGGTGATCGGATTAAGTGGTTCCGGTAAATCCACCCTGCTGCGTTGCATCAACCGATTAATTGAACCCACATCTGGCACGATTTTATGGAATGGTATTGATATCACAGCGGCTAAAGGGAAAGAAATTCGGTTGATTCGGCGGCAAATCGGCATGATCTTCCAGCAGTTCAATCTGGTTAAGCGATCCAGCGTCAATACCAATGTCCTTTCAGGACGTTTGGGATATGTTCCAACGTTTCCGAGTTTACTTCACACTTTCTCTAAGGCAGATCATGAACGCGCCCGAAGCAACCTGGCTATGGTTGGGTTGGAGGATAAAGCACACGTGAGGGCTGACTCGCTTTCAGGTGGGCAGCAGCAGCGTGTGGGCATTGCACGTGCCCTGATGCAGGAGCCAAAAATCATTCTGGCCGATGAACCGGTAGCCTCTCTGGATCCGGTTCTAGCTCATTCCATTCTGAAGTATCTAGAGCAATTGAATAAAGAAAGAGGAATTACGGTGCTTTGCAGTTTGCATTTTCTCGATCTTGTTCACCGTTATGCGACGCGTGCCATTGCTCTCAAAGATGGACAGGTGGTTTTTAAGGGCTTACCCAGTGAGATCGATGATAAGCAATTCAAAGAGATCTACGGGCAGGATGCCGAACGAATTGAAATCAGTTGAGATGCATCGTGAAGAGTAGAAACTCATGACATCCACTTCTAAACAAAAAAGCAATATCATGAAATCAACCCTTTTTGCGCCATTGCTTTCTTTGATCATTCCAGGCTCAGGGCAAATGGCACTTAAAAAGTCCTGGCGCGGTTTCACCCTTTTGATTATCACCGCGGTTCTGGCTTTTCTTGTCGAGTGGGGACTGAAATACTACGAAATTGGAAAAATGACGATCGGAGGATGGACAACCTCCTGGTTGTGGATTCCGCTCATTTTGTTCTGGCTTTGGAACGTTTTCGATGCGTATTTATTATCAAAACAGAAGACAGCACCGGTGATCGTGGCGGTTTTACTGGCGGCAGCCGTCCTTTATTTGATTGCCTGGATTGTCACTGATATTAATCTTGACCGCCTGGTCACGCGTTTCGACGCCGCGAAGACAGTTGCCACAAAAGTGGTAAACCCTGATTACTTCAAAGTTTATCAAAACGGCGAATATAAAGTATGCGGATGGAAGTGCCTGTGGGAGTATGTTAGCGCCAAGGTGAAAGGTGAGCCAGCACCTCTGGTAAGCCTTTCAGACAACGTAGGAGATATTTTTGGGCGGAAAGGCACAATCACCGCCACCTGGTGGGAGAAGCTAACCCGAGGCGCGCGGATCGGTGAAAGGATACCCGGCTTTGAGACCGGCAAGCTGATCGAAACAATCGCCATTGGCTTAATGGCAACGATTTTCTCCACCATACTCGCCATTCCTGTCAGTTTTTTAGCAGCACACAATGTCATGTCGCATGTTCCTGGCGGAAAGGTGATCTACTACATCGTCAGGACGTTGCTTAACATTGTTCGAGCGGTTGATACCGTTGTTTGGGGTTTGCTGATTATTGTGTGGGTCGGTCTGGGATCCTTTGCGGGTGTGATCGCGCTAACGATCCACTCGGTAGCCGCACTTGCCAAGCTCTTTTCAGAAGAAATCGAGCACATCGACCCCGGTCCGGTCGAAGCCATCGAAGCCACAGGTGGCAACTTCTTCCAGGTCATTCGATATGCGGTCATTCCTCAGATTATCCCGTCATTCCTTTCGTATACCCTTCTGCGATGGGATATCAACATGAGGTCTGCCACCGTGATCGGTTTTGTGGCGGGCGGCGGTATTGGATTCTTTGTTCTGGAAACGATACGCGTTGGTGGGTACCAACAATATGCCGCGGCTTTGTGGGCGGTTGCGGTTGTGATTATTCTGGTTGATCTCATCAGCAGCAAATGGCGAAATCGCATCCTTGAAGATAAACCCAGAGCCGCACAAAAAACCACCTGGTCGAAAATTCGCTCCTTGATCTACATCATTCTGGGAGTAGCTGCCTTCATTTACTGCTGGAATGTAACAAATATAAATCTTAAAAATTTGTTTAATCCGGGTGTGACATTTGGCCGATTGTTGAAAGATTTTGTTTCGATTGATCTTTCGCCTTCCGTGTTGGCGGGTGTGACCAAACAAATGATCACAACCATCATGCAGGCCCTTATGGCTACCACATTGGGCGCTATCGTGGCCCTTCCGTTTAGTTTTCTGGCAGCGAAAAATTTGACCGGTAAAAGCCGCTTCTCAGCATGGATCTATGTGATCACTCGCGGCGTGTTCAATGTTCTGCGTTCAATCGAAGCGCTGTTATATGTGGCAATCTTTGTCTACTGGGTGGGCATCGGTCCTTTTGCAGGCATGCTTGCCCTGGCTATCACCACCTTTGCCCTTATCGGAAAACTCTTCTCAGAAGCCATTGAAAACATCGACACAGGTCCGATCGAAGCGGTCACCGCTACCGGTGCGAATAAACTTCAAATGATTTTCTACGCGATCGTACCTCAAATCACACCTCCGTTCCTGTCTTATTTGATATACCAGTGGGATATCAATATTCGTATGGCGACGATCATCGGCTTCGCGGGTGGTGGAGGAATTGGCCTGACCCTGAATAACTATTTTGGCAGTCTGCAGTATCACAAAGCTGGAACTGTGGTGGCGATTATCGTCATTGTGGTCGCCATCCTTGATTTCACGAGCGCCAAAATCCGGGAAAAATTTGTCTAATTTATCAATTGAAGAAATGTTGAAAAGAACAGGCTGGCTCAACGCGCCAGCCTGGTTTTTTTTATGCCTGGTAATGAATTTATTATCAATTGTCCGACAAATTTTACAGACTCTATAACTTGCCAGAAAGGGTGTAGTACCACATCCCGAAGTATTCCTTAAGAGTCTTGGTTACCGATGAAAGATGGGTATAAGAAGGCATCAGGTTCAGGAAAAATTCTTCAACTGTGGGGTGCCAGAGTTTTTCCCACCCGGCTTCGGTGATGCTGATATCGGTGGGCGCAGGGATCACCTGGCATCCCTGAGACTCGAAAAGGGCTACCGACCTTGGCATGTGGAAACTGGAAGTGATTAAAAGCACACGGTCATAACCCTGCTGTTTGATGTATTCACAGCTGTATTCTGAATCTTCTGAGGTATTGCGTGATTGATTCAAGATCACCATCGCCTCACGTGGAACGCCCATCATTTCCATCAATGTTGCCATATCTTCTGCAGGTGAAGATGAGGATTCATCGAGGAAATCAATATCACCCCCACTGAGCAAGATGACTGGCGCGGCTCCTTCCTGGTAAAGTTTGACCCCGTAAAGCACACGATCGCCAGCGGAGTTGACTTCCACCATGCTGCGCGGTGCGACATCCGGTTCGGTGCCACCAGCCAGAATCACCATGGCATCGGCGGTTGTGCCTTCAGCGAGCGGCGGGTATTTCCACTCGAGCGTTCTCGCAAAACTCTGCGCCACATACCTGTTGCCTGCAACCAACAGGATGATCACCCCCAGAATCAGAAAAATTTTCGACAGCCCGCGTTTCTTCCAGAAGATAAGGGTGAGGATCAGAAACAGGGTAATTAATCCCATCGGGTAGACAAAAAGAGGAAGGAATTTTGATAGAAAAATATTCATGCTCTCTCCGATTAATTGGATAAATATTATCCAAATCTATTGACTTTCAAATGATTCCTGCTACACTATTCACATATCATAAACCAAAAGGAGGAGTAATGGATTACAACTATGGTGCGGGTGTTGGCGTTTTTACCTATTTGTTTTCACTGGTAATTGCAATATTTTATATCTATTGCATGTGGAGAATCTTTGTCAAGGCTGGCAAACCTGGCTGGGCAGTCATTATTCCTATATACAATGTCCTGGTTGAACTGGAAATCTTGGGGCGGCCCTGGTGGTGGTTGCTGCTGATGCTTGTTCCTGTTGTCAATTTTGTGATCGGGATCATCATCGTCTTTGATTTGGCGAAAGTATTTGGCAAGGGCACTGGTTTTGGTTTTGGCCTGTTGCTCTTAAGTATGATATTTATCCCAATCCTTGCATTCGATGACTCTAAATATCTGGGGCCGATTGCAGGCGAAGCCGCTGCCTATACTCCTCCCACGATCTAATGATTATTCTATGTTGAATAACAACAAGAGTCCTATCCAGGGCTCTTGTTTTGTTTATAATATCACTATAAAATTTGGTTTGACGTTATAGTTAAAGGCTGGGTATGATAAGGCATCATGCAAACTGATCTTCCGATCATTCGCACAAAAACGATCATCCCACGTCGCCGCAGTGAGATCCTCTCCCGTCCAAGACTACTAACCATTCTCGATAACGTCCTGGATTTGAAGCTGTTGATTCTTGCTGCCCCGGCAGGATATGGTAAAACCTCTTTGTTGGTGGATTTTTCTCACCACACCCAGGTGCCTGTCTGCTGGTATGCGTTAGATCCCCTTGATACCGACCCCAAACGCTTTCTAAGCCATTTCATTGCGTCTATTCACAGTAAATTTTCCTCTTTTGGTGAATCTTCACTGGCTGCGCTGGCTGAACTCAGTCAGGATAAGCTGGATCTTGAACCTGTAATTTCTGCAATCGTCAATGATGCGTACGAGCACATCACTGAGCATTTCATTTTTGTGCTTGACGACTATCACCTGGTGCGTGACAGCAAACCAATTGAAGTGTTCATGAACCGGCTGATCCAGGACGTGGCTGAAAATTTCCACTTCATCATCGCCTCGCGTACTCTGCTGACACTTCCAGACCTGAGTCTGCTGGTTGCACGGTCGCAGGTGGACGGATTGAGCTTTGAGGAACTGGCGTTTCTGCCTGAAGAGATCAAGCAATTAATGGCGGTTAATTATCACCTGACGATTTCAGATGAGGCCGCTGAAGAGATGATCTCGAACACCGAGGGATGGATCACGGGTTTGCTGCTGACCGCGCAACTTTCTACTAAAGGTGTCAAGGAGCGCAGCCGTATTGAGAAAGTGTCAGGGGTTGGGATTTACGAATATCTCACCCAGCAAGTATTCGACCGGCAGTCGAAATCCATGCAGAGCTTCTTGCTGCGCACCTCATTGCTGGAAGAATTTGATGCTTCGCTCTGTGAGAAGATCATTGGCAAAGCTCTGGGGCTTTATGGGCAGAACTGGAATGAAGTCATCGACCGCATCCAACGCGATAATCTTTTTGTTCTGCCTGTGGGTGATGAAACAATCTTCCTCCGCTACCATCACCTCTTTCGAGACTTCCTGCAGAATCGTATGCGGTTAGAACGCCCTGACGAGGCACGAAAAATTGAGGTCGAACTGGCTGCGTATTATGAGAGCATTCAGGAGTGGGAACGAGCCATTGCCATTTATTTCAGGATTGGTACTGAATCGCAGGTGGTGGATCTCATCCGCAAAGCTGCCCGGCACATGATTCTCAGTGGTCGCCTGGTAACATTATCTGACTGGTTGAATTCTCTGCCAAATGGACTGGCGGACACCAAACCCGAGTTATTGTCTATTCGTGGGTCGATTGCCATGCTGCGCGGAGATTTCACATCCAGCCTTGAATTTTTAGACCGTGCCATTGATCAGTTGAGAGATACAGGGGCAGATGAAGAACTGGCTGCAGCTCTCATCCGGCGCAGCGCGATCAAGCGCCATCTCGGTAACTATGAGGCAGCTCTTAAAGATGCCCTGGATGCCATCGAATTATCAAAACCACCTTTTGGTGCTGCGGTGCAGTTTGCTGAAGCGTTGCGCGCGGAAGGTTTGGTTTATTATCAGACCGGCGAATTGACTGATGCCCTTTGGAAGCTGCGTGAATCTTACCGTAGATTCCTTGATCTCAACCTCGAGTCAGACGCGGCAAAAGTGTTGATGGAATTGGGAATCGTTTACCTGGCAAAAGGTGACCTGGAACAAACTGAACATTGTTACCAAGATTCTCTCGAATACTGGGAACGCACCCACAATTCTTTGTGGCAGGCGAACGTGCTGAACAATATTGGGGTGCTGCAACTGACCCGTGGAGAATATGAACAGGCGGTCATAACCCTGGAAAAAGCTCTTGCCTATTCGCGGCTGGCCGTGAATCCGCGCCTTGAGGGGTATACGCTGACTACCCTTGGAGATGTCTTCCGTGATCTGCGCGCCCTAAAGGAAGCCCGCCAGGCCTATACCCAGGCCAGCGAGATTCTGCAAAAGACCAATGACGTTTCGTTGGATGTTTACCTTACACTTGGAATGGCGGTCCTGGACCGTATTGCAGGATATTACAAATCCTCCCGTGAACAAATTGCGCATGCTTTCGAAAAAGCGGGTAAAAGCGGATCCAAGTATGAATACAACACCTGCCTCCTGGAGCAGGCCATCCTTCAATTTAAGGTTGGGGGAGGTGACGACCTGCAAACCAGGTTCAAGGAACTGGAAGAGTACTTCTATGATGCCGGATTCCATGTGGAGGGGTTCAAGGCCTCGGTATATAGATCATTCATTGAGCTGGAATCCACACCGCAAACCGCACAGGTACATTTGCGTTCAAGCTTGGGCACCGAAAAGGGGCAGGATGGAAAACACCCCTCAATGATCCAGATTGGGTTGGAATTCCAGGAACGAATCGAACAGTTGATCGGAAAATCAAATATTCCGGAAGCGTTCGAGACGATTCTGACCGATGTCAAGGCTTTTGAGAAAAAGTTGCCTCAGATTCATCATGTGATCCGTCATTATTCATCTGCGGTGGATTTTTCCAGCCCCAAGATCACCATCCGCACGTTGGGAAGATGCAAGTTCGCCTGGGCGGCAAGGCGATTGCGATTAAAGACTGGAAAACGCAGGTGGTGCGTGATCTATTTTTCTATCTTCTGTTGCATCCGGAAGGTGTCACCAAAGAAGAAATCGGTGAGGTTTTCTGGCCGGATGCTGACCGCGACACGCTGCGTCTGCGGTTTAAAAATACGATCTACCGGATGCGCCGGGCGGTTGGCAAGGATATCGTTACCTATACTGATGATTATTACCGCTTCAACCGGTCGATTGATTACGATCTGGATGTCGATGTCTTCAACACGGAACTTGAAAAAGCTAAGAATGCAGCCGATATTGAGGGCCAGATCGAGCATTTACGAGCAGCCTTGAGCACTTACCGTGGACCTTTGCTGCCAAAATTGGACCTGGAGTGGGCTATAATCGGAAGAGAAAAATACCAAGGTAAATTTATCAATGCTGCAGAAACCTTAATAAACCTTTATATAAAGACCGGAAAATATTCCCAGGCTGTTGCCCTTTCCAATCGCGCGCTCGAAGAAGACATGTTCAACGAAGCCTTGTACAGATCCGCAATGACTGCGTATTCTGCACTCAATGATCGCCCGGCGGTCGCCAGGCAGTTTGAAAAATGCCGCAGCGTGTTGATGAATGAGCTCCAAATCGAACCTTCCCCACAGACAGTCAATCTCTATAACTCATTGATGCATTAAACATTTTTCAGGTCCAAACCACTCGTAATTGAGATTTTGGAGGAATCCGTTCAATTCGGATTATTTTCGATTTAATCCTGAAAATAAGCCCATTTTGCATCCTGTTTTGCATCCTACCCGGTGCAATAATCGTCAAGTATCAAAAATCTATGTTCAAAAAAAGGAGTCTCCCATGAAATCCCTCTCTAATAAGGTCGTATTTTTCGCTGGTAAATTGAGCAGCAATGTCCGTCTCGTTGTTTTCATTCTTACTCTTGTTCTCTTTGTGCTTGCTGCTGGAGCCCCCTCAGCGACTGGATCTGTCGGCGGATAATTTTCCTACCATGGTCCTTCTTGTTGCAGTCGTCATCGGCTTAGTTGCCGGACTCTGCAGAGCGTGGATCGGGAAAAGGCAGTACAGAGCGTATGAGCTTAAGTTACCAGGACTGGTTTTACTTGCGTTCGTACCACAATTCATTGCTTTTTACATTCCGTCTTTTCGCACTCAGATTTCCGACCAGACCGTTTCAATCCTGTTCGTCAGTTCGTTGATTGTCTTATTTGTCTTTTCGCTCTTTAACATCCGCAAGACCAGTTTTTGGCCAATCACCCTTGGTTTCTTCCTCAATGCGCTGGTCATTATCCTCAACGGCGGGTGGATGCCCATCAGCCCCGATAATGTCCAAAAGCTCAATCCGAATGCGCCTGCGGGATCCTGGTCTGTCGGCCAAAGGCTTGGATATACCAAAGACATCGTGCTCAATCCTGAATCGACCCGGTTTTGGTTCCTCTCTGACAGGTTCACACTTCCGGATTGGATGAGTTATCAGGTTGCATTCAGCCTTGGCGATGTTTTCATCTCGCTTGGTGTCATCTGGCTGCTCTGGTCATTAGGCGGAAAAAAGAAAGAATTTATTAAGGAGTCTTAACATGAGTAACATCTTCCATGATTATCACCATCATGATGATACGCTTCTGCAAAAGGAACGCGAATACAGCCGCATCCTTACCGCAGCCGTGGTTAATGAAAAATTCCGAAAGCTGCTGCTTGCAAACCCTGGCATGGCGATCAAAAATGGGTTTGGCGGCGAAGCTTTCCACCTGGGTGCCGATGAGGCGAATCGTATCGCGGCAATCCGTGTCTCGACTTTGGCTGAATTTGCACGCCAGATGAATGGCGCCGGTTCGCGAATCAGCGTTTCATTGGATTAACCGCACCCAATTATTCTGAACCTAGATTTTCTTCTAGTGCTTTGCGCGTCTTTTGACGTCCATGCATGGTGAAACATTACAGGGATATTTAATGAGTCAATACATTGACAGTATTTCTCACCAATATAACACGGGGGAAAGGACTGTTCCGTCCAGAACTAAAGAGAAATGGACCGGGTTGTCTGACCTTAGTCATTTTCTCATGGGTTCTGACACCATGGAAGACCTTGCTGAAAGGGCGGCGAAATATATCGTGGATATCCTTTCCATTGATTATTGCCGTATCGTTCTGCAGGAGTATGACAAGTATTATTGCAAGGCTTCGTATTCGCGTACTTATCCGTACATGATTCGCGGAAATGGCAGGGAATCAGCAGCTGCTGAAGCGGTTTATACCCGGATGTTGTCAAGAGATGCAGCCGCCAAGCTTTACCTGGCGCATCAGCATTTGACGACTCAAGAGAACATCAGCCTGGGAATATCTCCAGGCGAGCAGTCCTGGCTGATCCCTTTACGAGCAGATTCCCTACAGATCGGCGTGTTGATTTTGGGGCAAAAATCAGGATCAGACGGTGAACTGTTGGATGAAAGTTCTTATTATCTGGTTGATTTAATAGCAGATCAAATTTCCAGCGCTTTCCTTCGGGAGCAATTGAACAATAGGTTGGAGTCTTTGTCGATCGAGACAGTGTTGGCACTTTCCAAGACGCTTGAAACGAGAGATTCACCCAGTGTTCTGCACAGTAAACGTATGGCTGTCATGTCGGAGCAGATTGCCGCTCAATACAAATTTTCCGTCCGGGAGACACGGGAACTTTGCTGGGCTGCATTGCTGCATGACATCGGAAAGATTGGTGTCGAAGACATGATCCTGCGCAAGCCTGGCCCACTGGATGATGACGAATGGAAGGTGATGAAAACGCATCCGGAAATCGGTGCGCAAATCGTGCGCGGAATCTCAGGCCTGGAAAACCTCGCTCCAATAATCCTTTCCCATCACGAACGCGTTGACGGGCGGGGTTATCCACTGGGATTAAAACGGGATGAAATTCCCCTGGGAGCGCGCATTCTTGCGGTTGTTGATTCATACACGGCCATGACCGAGGGCAGACCCTATCGAAAAGCCCGTTCTCATCATCAAGCAGTTATGGAAATCAAGAAAAATTCTGGTCAGATGTACGACCCCGAAGTGGTCAACATTTTCGTGGGCTTGTTTGAAACGGAAAGCGTGATCTCACAATAACATTCTGTATTCCCTTTTTACGGGAAAGCCAGTTCTTCGCTGCAGGGGGAAAATTGAAATGGATGGTCAGAACGCCTGAACCATCCATTTTGATTTAACGATCATTCTTCGTATTGCGGTATTCCTCTGATTGATAGAATCTCTCCGAAATAAATCCGGTGATAATCGCTCTCTGTGTAATGGGAATTGATTTGGGCATCCAAAAAATGATTTGGATCGTAATCCTGCCAATACATTTTTCGGCATTCGATCACCAATTCGGCTTCGCTATATACCGGCGCAGAGGTCGTTGCAGCCTTTACAGGCGTAAGTCCGGATTGGGATACCTTGTCCATTGAGCGGCCGGATCTTGAGCCAAGTACCTGCAGTTGGGTTCTGTACCTTTCAGGAAAAACACACAGCGTGAAATCAGGATATTCGTTGATGAATTGGAAGGTGTGACGTGTTGGCCGCACGGCTACCTGGGCAAAGGGTTTGTTCCACATGATCCCAATACTGCCCCAGGAAACGGTCATGCAGTTATATGCCTTGTCTTCAAAACTTCCGGATGTCAGCAGCATCCATTTATCTTTCCATATTGAGAACGATCGGGCGGAAAAGTTGTTAATATCGATAGGTTTTAGGTTCATGACTACTTCGTTGGGTATTTCAAAGCGAGTGATTTTTCAATAAATCGATTAGCGGTGTTATTGATCATTATACCGTTTGCGTCGTTGCGGATTTTAAATCCTTGCCAAAAATCGCGAAGAAGATGGTACCGATCACACCAAACCCAAAGGCGGTGAGCAGATTGATTTCAGGCTTGATTGCCCACAGGAAGACACCTCCGAAGGCTGCGGCACTGACGATCACATCGCGGATCAGGTAGTAAACGCCGAATACGGCAGCCTTTTTTCCTTCAGGAGCCAGATCCATGATCAAGGCCTTGCGTGTGGGTTCACCAAATTCTTTCAACCCGCGAACCACAAATGCCAGGATCAGCATGGGCATATTGTGCGAGAAAAGCAATACTAATGGGAAGAGCGTGAAGAATCCAAAGGTCATCAAAACGAAAGGTTTTTTAGCGGTTTTGTCAGCCAGGTAGGCAACTGGAATATAACACAACACCGCGGTAATCATTTCGACCGTGGAGAGTAAGCCGAAATTTATCTCGCTGATATGGTTCAATTCCACCACCCACATCACAACCAGCATGTCGGGGATTTGTTCACAGAAGCGGATGATGATATCTGAAACGAGCAGGTTGCGCAAATCACGATTGAGCAGCCGGAACATGGCGAAGGGATTATGGATGGTTTCGTCCTTCGCAGGCGGCTCGTCCTTGATCAGTTTCTGCTGTACAAAAATGGCGATCACCCCTAGTACAAAAGCGATCATGAAAGCGTAACGGATACCTTCGATTTCACCATAGATACCAATCAGCAACCCGCCAATCACTGGTCCGAGAGCTTTGGGAATGCGCTTGGTGATTGAGAGCAGTGAGACACCCATCGTACGTTTATTGGCGGGCATGACGGTGGAAACCAGGCTCATTGTGGCTGGCAGTGAAACAGAAGACCATGCCATGAAGAAGAAAGCGCCCACCAATACGGCTGCCCAGCTCTGAAAGATGATCACAATACTGTAACCCACAAGCGCAATCAAGTTGAAGATTAGCAGCGCTTTCTTGTGTCCGATGCGTTCGCTGAGGTAGCCAGCCGGGAATGAATACAGCGCGCCAAGCAGGTTCTTCATCCCGCTTAACACGCCGATCACTTCCAAACCACCGCCAAGCGCCCTGATGTAAAGGGGCATAAAACGGTCCGCCATCCATTCGCCCATTCCAATCAGAATGATCATGAGCAAGACGGCCACCATGCTCTTTTTTAAATTCAGGAAAGAAACAATTTTCTGAAAGAGTGTTGTGATTGAAGACGGAGAACTTTCAGCCATATCCTGTGCCTCTATGTCAAGAACTTAAAGCCTGAGATAAATAGAATCTGATTATTATAATCTTGTTCAAAAAGATCGCTGGAATAAAAAACAGTCTGCATGTGTCACACACATACAGACTGTTTGAAAACCTGTTAGGTTTATAAATGTAAGTCCCGCTTGAGGGTAGGGAGGGCTTTCTCGGCTGCTTCAACACCGGCATCATGCATTTTATCGACATCGCCGAATCCCCAGGATGAATATTGTGAAACCTGGGGTCGAATATAACAATCGCAAGCATCCTCACTGATCAGAGCAGCACGAGCCTGCATGATGTAGATCATGGCCATCACCACATCGATCGGATTCTCCGGGTTTTTATTGATCTTGCCGCGTTTTGAGACATCGCTGGCTACGACGTATTTTGCGCCCATTGCTCTCACCTGGTTTACCGGGAGATTATCTACAATGCCACCGTCAACGAGGACGCGGCTTTCGATTTCAACTGGAGAGAAGAGACCGGGAATGGCTGCGCTCGCCCGTACGGCTTGAGCCAGCGGCCCGTGATCCAGGATGATCTTCTCACCGGTGTTGATATCACAAGCAATTGCGTTAAAAGGAATCTTGAGGTCCTTGAATTCAATATCTCCGATGGCCTGTTTGAGGAAGGCTTCCATTGGTTGGGTGTCGAAAATCGAAAGTGGTTTCTTCAATGAAATGCGAATCAATGAAGGCCAGTCGATGCTGTTAAAGAGGCGTTCAATCTCAGGAAGGGGAACACCGGCACAGTAAGCGGCACCCACAAGTGCACCTGCACTTGTACCTGCCACTACATCTGGTTTGATGCCGGCTCCTTCCAGAACCTGCAGCACACCCACATGGGCTGCGCCGTAGGTTGAACCGCCGCTCAGTGCCAGGCCGACGCACGACGGCTTGCGCAGACGTTTGACGAATTTGAGTGATTTTTGAATGATGTCCATGATATTAATACGAGATTTGATCGGATTGGTAGCAATTATATAATTGTTTGAGAATTCTTGTTACTTAGCAGAAAAGGAATGGAGTTCTTTAAGGAGCTGGTTCAATACATCCTCGCGGTTTTCGCGGGTCACGGTTACCACCCAAGCATCCGGCCAACGTTGCAGGGCGGTCTCGATCAATCGTGGACGGATGACTGCAACGGCCAGTATGAAGGAACGCGAATCGATTGCCCGTAAACCGCTTTGCCATCCTTCACCGCGTTCGAATTCCAGCGGCCCTAATTCATCGACGAACAACAGGTCGCAAGGTATGGATTTCTCCAGGATTTCATTTCCCCATTGCATGAGATCCGGATTGAATTGCCACCGGGTGGTATAGATTCCTGAAGCGGCTGATCCGCGTAGAATAGCGAGACGATACTGTTCTCGTGTTTCAACATTTAGGATGTCGATCCCGATTTTTACCCCGTTTTCGAATACCGGCGGGCAAATCACACCCCTGACAGTCATACCGTTATTTTTTCCTGCGTCCAGCAGCTTTAAACACAGCGTCGTTTTGCCGTTTTCGAATTCTCCTGTGAGAAGAATGATCTTACCCATTTTGCTGGTCACAATAATCTTTCCATGGATTTCACAACACGCAGACCTTCAACGTTTATAACTTCAACCGGTGTACCGTAAGTCAGGCTAAGTTTTTCTTTAGTGAAGGTTTCATCAAGGGTTCCTGCATCCAGGACCTGCCCGCTGCGCATCAACACCAGGTGGTCTGCGATGAGTGCCGCGGCTTCAGGATCGTGCGTGCTGAAAATGATGGTCGTGCCATTCTTCCGTAACTGATTCAGGATGCGCAGAGTGGTGTTGCGGTTGCTAAGATCAAGGTGAGATGTGGGTTCATCAAGCAGCATGATGCGCGGTTTCTGGCACAAAGCCCTGGCCAGCATTACCAGCTGCAATTCACCGCCGCTCAATGCTGGGACCGGTCTCTGTTCGAGATGTTCAATACCGATTTCTTTCAGCGATTCAAGTGCAATTTGTACATCTTTACGACCTGGCAAGTCCAATGGTCCGAGGTAAGGCGCTCTGCCCAGTAAAACATATTCAAGGACTGTGTATTCGAACGGAATATATTCTGATTGCGGTACCAACCCGATCCATTGGCTTAATTCGCGCCTGGAATACTCGCTGATGGGCACGTCTTCCACCAGGATCGATCCGGTAATGGGTGTCATCAGTCCCAGCATCAGGTGGAGCAGGGTGGTCTTTCCGGCACCGTTGGGTCCGATGATGGCGGTTACAGTGTCGGGCAGGATTTCGAAACTCACCTGTTTGACGGCTTCGGGACGTTCAGGGTGATAAGTAAAGCTGATGGAATTAACCGTGAGGATACCGCTGCTCATTTTGCGATCCTCACTTTGCGGCTGGTCATCATCACCAGAAAGATTGCTGCACCGATTAGTGAAGTGATAATCCCAAGCGGAATTTCGCCAGTGGTCAATACCCTGGCCAGGTCATCACAGAGCATTGCGAAAACGGCACCGATTGACATACTGACCGGCATGAATTCTGCGGCGTTAGCACTGGTGATTCGGCGCGAGATGTGCGGAATGATCAGTCCGATCCAACCTACGATTCCGGCCACTGAAACCACCACGGCAGTGATTCCCACGCCGGCAGCGATCAGCAGCGTCCTCTCGCGCCCAACAGATACGCCCAAGGAAAAAGCGGTTTCGTCACTGAGTGAGAGCAGGTTCAACCGCCAGCGCATGAGGAAGATGACCGTCAATCCGATCACAACCACGGGTAAGATATACAACAGGTCTTTCCATGTTACTGAATATAATCCGCCCAACAACCAGAAAACGATCTCAGGCAGCTCCGACGTCGGATCAGCCATGTATTTCAAGATACCAAGTCCGGCTGAGAAGAGAGCCGATACTGCAATACCAGATAGGACAAGCCTCAGGACCCAGCCGCCAAATCGAATCCGGCGGGCAATAAAATAGGATAATAACAGGCCAAGCACTGCAAAAAGGGCAGCGTTGATTTCAATAATTAATGGAGAAGTGGAAATCCACAGGATGCTGAATGCAGCCCCGAATCCTGCCCCCTGGGTTACGCCCAGGAATCCAGGCTCGACCAGTGGGTTACGGAAGAGCATTTGCATAACTCCTCCAGCAGCCGCGAGGGAAGCTCCCAGTAAAGCCGCGGTAATCAAGCGCGGCAAACGCAGGTTGAACACAAGCTTTTGTGCCAGTTCGTCGCTGTAAAGAACAGAAAATGGCATGAAGAGCGGTTTTGGATACCGGCCGGCAAACAACGAAACTCCCAGGACGATCAGAGGGAGGAGTATCAGGGCGAGGTTGATGATTGTCTTTTGATTCTTCACATTGTACTTTTCATATGTGAACGGGGTGGTTTGGAGACCACCCCGTTCATTAATAAAATTTAGAGGTCACCTTTTACCAAAGGAAATATGGTTTGATTTATTTCGCTTTCACTAAGATTATAGAAACTGGAATAAAAATACCGGATTTCATCTGCCATCGAGATATTACTAAATAGATCAGGATGAAGCTTGGTGGCGATCCAGGTCATGCCTAAAGTCCAGCGGGTGTCAGCCTGGTCCCAACTTTGGAAATCCAGCGGGAAGGCGTAGATCTTTCCATTTTTTACGGCATTCAGTAAAACCCATTTGCTATCTTTCTTCAGTGAATTTACAGCTTCCAGTGCTTTTCCTTTATAATCGACTATCAGGATGATATCCGGATTCCAGGCCGCGATCTGCTCAAGCGTCACAATCGTCCAGCCGTCTGTGGGAGTCTCTAACCAAATGGGCTTGCCACCTGCCATTTCAACGATGTTAGTCTGGATCCATTCAGCGGGTGGAACTTTGAAAGCGATTTCTCCGCCTTTATCAGAATATTGAAGCATTAGTACCGAGGGTTTTTGTTCGTCAGTGAGAGTGGAGGTCACGTCGGTGATTTTCTTTACAGCCAGGTCATAAAGGTTAACCAATTGCTCTGTACGCTCGCTGTCTCCAAATAACTGTCCGAGGGTGCGGATGTCTTTTGCAATTGCTTCGGGCGTTTCGAGATCAAGGTAGATGACCTTGATTCCAATTTCTTCGATTTGGGCGCCTAATTCATCTTTCAGATAGGATTTCATCATCACCAGGTCGGGGTTTAATGGTGCAATCTGTTCCGCGGTAGCGTCCTGATCTAGGATTGTCATAGTTCTTGATCTGGGGAAGGCGGCATTGATAAAATCCAGCCCTGTCTGAGAACGCAGCTCGTACCCGGTGATTCGATCAACTGCTTCAGGGAACAGGAAAGCAGCATCAAGGAGCATGAACGCTGCTTTACCAACAATGGTGATTTGCGTGGGCAGCTCTTCAAATTCAACGGTCCTTCCCAGGGCATCAGTAACCGAAATCACAGGGACCTCGGTGGCGGGCGCCGTGGTTGCTGCGGCTGCTTCGGTTACGGCTGCTTCAGCTACTTCAGTCTGTGTTGGCGCAGCAGTTGATACTGGGGTGGCACAACCCGCCAGCAATCCAGCAATGAAAATAGTCATGAGAAGTGCATTTACAATTTTTTTCATTGAATTCCTCTAGTAGTATTTAATTATGCATTTGTTTTTTTAGCCACTTAAGCCAATCCGTCATGGATTGGATCTGAGAAATGCGGAATTGGTAGATCGCGGCCTGGAAGGATCCAGTTTTAGTAAGTGATGCAGTTTTCTCTTTTGAGTTTTTTTGCCAACGTTCACATTCTAATAATTGAGTATCCAGAAGAACCTCCAGGCGCTCTGGATGGTATTGTTGCAGAAAATACATCTTAACCATATACTCGTGGCGGAAATCGCGCGGGTGCTGTACAGGTTCGAAAAGCCAGCGATCGAAAAGTGATTTGCCGGTGGTTGTCAGCGAATATTCCATGCGCGCCGGCCGTTGATCGTTGGCGAGGAGTTTGCCCGTGATCAGCCCCATGCGGTCAAGCTTATCGAGCTGGGCATACATGTTTGACAGCTTCAATCCCCAGATCATTCCCACGCTATCCGGATCGGTAATGAGTTTGTGGAGCTCATACCCATGGATTGGCTTTTTATAAAGAAAGCCTAGAAGTGCGTACTCGGTTGCAGATAGGGTAATACTCTTTTCTGTCATAGGTTGAATACTCAAATAGTGAGATACTTCAGAATATCACAGGTGAATTTGCCTGTCAACAGAATTGTGACCTATAATAGAATATGAATATAAATAATCATCAATGAGAGAAAGAGAGGAAATATGGCAACTCAAAATGTTGATCTGGCTCAATTATTCGGGACTGTTGCAACAGCTCTTACCCAAAGTCAAACTTCGTTAAATAATGCAGATACATACAATCATGACCACGGCGATAACATGGTCGAGATTTTCGAAGTGATCACCCAGGCGATGAAGGCGAAAAGTACAGCTGCACCGGCCGATCAGTTGGCGTATGCCAGTGAGTTATTGCGTGCGAAAACCAAGAGCGGTTCAGCCAAATTGTATGCAGAGGGTCTCTCCGACGCCTCCGCAAAATTGCAGGGAAAGAAAGCAGTCACCACAAACACGGCCATGACCCTGATCCAGGCATTGCTTGGTGCGCAGAAGAGCGTCCCTACGACGACATTGACTTCGAAAACTTCGACCGATACGGGAGCTGATCTGATTGGATCGCTCCTTGGCGGTTTGACCGGCACCACCCCCGCAAAAAGTACCGGCAAGAGTGCTTCGAAGATCGATATCAATAAGCTTCTAAAAGCTGGCATGTCTTATGTCGAGGCCAAACAATCAGGCAGCAGCGATCTGGATGCTATTTTGAGTGCAGTCGTCTCCTCCAGCCGGGTAAGTGATTCCGATTATCACGCCCAGTCAGGCACCATTGTCGCCAATACTCTCCTGCAGGCTTTGACCAGCATGACCTCAAAGTGACATCAAAGAATATTGTTGTGGACAAATCCCGGTTTCAGAAATGAACCGGGATTCTTTTTGTTGGCAGGGTTCTGTTTCAGTATATAATTGGCGCAGTAAGCCCCGGAATTGAATACGTCAATACCAGAAGTCAGCTAATTGATGTAACAGACCTTACCGGGGATCAGATCATCGAGGTTTTGCATGACACTTCATCATCACACGCCAGTCGAATCGAATACAGCCAAAAAGGATCACCTCTGGCCGCAAATTTCCACGCTGCCGTATTTTCGCGGAGTGCTGCGGGCGGTGGAAGCGCGTTTCTACGAAAATATTGAACTTCCCTCTCCTACACTGGATTTAGGCTGCGGTGACGGGCACTTTGCTTCCCTGGCGTTTACGAAGAAACTGGAGGTGGGAATCGACCCCTGGCGCGCCCCCCTGCAGGAAGCTGAAAGACGCGGTACGTATCAGAAACTGCTGGAGGTTGGCGGAAGTTCCATTCCTTACCCTGACGGTTACTTTGCCAGCGCGGTCAGCAACTCGGTATTGGAACACATCCCGGATCTTGATCCGGTGCTGACAGAATTGGCGCGCGTCATGCAACCCGGAGCTCCCTTTATCTTCTGTGTTCCCAACCACCAATTCTTGAGTGCGCTATCTGTCAGTCATTTCTTCGACCGCATTCATCTCACACCCCTGGGTGACTGGTACCGCAAATTCTTCAACCGCATTTCTCGCCACCACCACTGCGACGATCCATTGGTCTGGGAGCAGAGATTGCGCTCAGCGGGATTTGAAATCGTCGATTGGTGGCACTACTTCTCACCGCGTTCACTGCACGTGTTGGAATGGGGCCATTACTTCGGTTTACCATCACTGATCTGCCGCCGCTTGTTTGGCAGATGGATTGTCGTTCCTCGGCGGTGGAACCTGGCCATTACCCGCATGATCACAGCGCCAGCTTACAATGAAAATTCGATCCAGAAAAATGGGGCATATACCTTCTATATTACCCGCAGGAAGTCTTAATCGAGGAAATGAGTATGGATGAACCCAGCCTGCTGGATTATCTAAAGGCAAAACTATCCCTTAAAGCACTGCTCAAAGGCAAATCAGCTGAAATTAGTCTTCCTGATATTACGGAAAAGGAAGAAGCCTTTGATAATACCGGGGAAGAACCAAAAGAACTTCCGCTCAGGGGCAAGTGGACCGGCCGCTTTCCCTGGCGTTCGCTTATGGCCTTGGGATTGGCGCTGGTTGGACAGCGCACGTTCGAGCCAGGGGATTCCGACGCGATCGTGGGGATTGTTTTCTATTTCGCTGCTTTCTGCATGCTGATCTACGCGGTATGGAAAAATGAATGGCAAACGGCACGCTTTCCTGATGCTGCTGTGCCCGTGGAAGGCATCAATCGTATCCGCAGGATTCCGCTTTACGTACTAATACCGCTCATTGCCATTAGTTATTTTGCTTTCAGCAACAACCAGTTCACCGCTTTCAATATCCTGATTTGGTTTGTCACCTTTGCCACGGCGATCGGTGCCTTCTGGCAGAACGAACCTGAAAAAGGACGTGCACCCCTGAAGGATCGGGTGAGTAGATTCTTCCGAAATCCGGAAATCAGAATTCGTTTTTCATACTGGGGGTTGCTGGTGGCAGCCGTGTTCTGCCTGGCTGCTTACTTTCATCTTCATCAGATCGATACTGTCCCGCTTGACATGACCAGCGATCATGCCGAAAAACTGCTCGATGTTCAGGATGTGTTGAACGGCAGCAGTCCGATCTTTTTTACTCGCAACGCCGGCCGTGAACCCATTCAATTCTACCTGACCGCTTTTTTGGTCAAGTTTTTCGGAATGGAAATGGGTTTCACTACGCTGAAGGTCGGGATGGCACTGGCTTTTCTGATTTCGCTTGTCTACGTCTATCGTTTAGGCAAGGAAGTGGGCAACCGCTGGACGGGTCTTTTTGCCATGTTGCTGCTGGGCATCGCGGCGTGGACAAATATCCTGGCCAGGGTGGGAATGCGCCTGGTGCTGACACCGGTTTTTGTAGCACCAGTTTTGTTCTACCTGATGCGCGGGCTGCGCACTCAGCGGCGCAAAGATCTCATCATCTCCGGCGTGCTCCTAGGCCTGGGCTTGATGGGTTACAGTGCCTTCCGGATCATGCCCTTTGTGGTCGTTATTTGTTTCATCATCTACCTGTCACGTGCAAAGAGCCGGACGGTTTCCGCTCGTCTCTTGTCGGATTTCAGCATCCTCGTGGTGTTTGCCATTGTGGCTGCTCTTCCGCTGCTACGCTTTGCACTGCAGTATCCCGATTTGATCGGAATGCGTACACTGACGCGTATGACTGGTGTGGAACAGGCAATTTCCGGCCCGGTCTACGTGGTTTTCTTGAAAAATCTATGGAATGCTGTGGTGATGCCTTTCTGGCGCGACGGCAATACCTGGGTGATCTCCGTTCCCGGACGTCCGGCGCTGGATATGATCAGTGCCGCCCTTTACCTGCTGGGTATGGTGCTGCTCATCTTTTCTTGGGCCAAACATAAAGATTGGCAGTATCTCTTTCTGCTGGTATCGATTCCAGTATTGATGCTGCCGTCGATCCTGGCATTGGCTTTTCCCATCGAGAACCCGTCGCTTAGCCGGGCTGGCGGCGCTGTGATTCCCATCATCCTGATCTGCGCCATCGCATTGGAAAGGCTGCTTTCCAGCCTTTGGGAAAGAACGCGAACCTGGGGCGGGAAGTCCCTGGTCGTTCTGGTTGGATTACTTCTGATCTTTGTTTCCGTCCGGCAAAACTACGACCTGGTATTCAACCAGTACAACGCACAATACATCAATTCCACATGGAATACCCGGCAGATGGGAGAGGTAGCGCGGAATTATATTGCTTCCATTGGTAGTGAGGATACCGTATTTGTCGTGGCCAAGGCTCACTGGGTCGATACACGACTGGTGGCGATGAACGCCGGGTATATCGGTGAAGATTACCAAATATGGCCTGAGGATATGAGCGCGACCCTGGGAGAACAACGCTCCAAGCTGTTTTTCGTCAAGACAGACGACGAAGCAGGATTGACTGCTCTAAAAACGGTATACCCGGACGGGATCATGAAACTATATACAGCACAAGCTCCAGGGCGGGATTTCTTTACCTATTTTGTTCCCGAAGGAGCCGCGGGTAAATAACCCGGAAGTCCTTGGCACTTCGCAGTCAGAATTCAACCTATCGGCTGGCACATGTTTAGGTGTGTACCTTCCGTTCTCTACTGTCGAAGAATCGATCCAATTAAATAAAAAATTTTTTGGAGTTTGAATACTCGGGAAGTAAATCCAGAGAATCAAGGTATTGAAATCCCCTCCTCTTCTACTTAATACTCTGATTTTTTCGTTTCTACTTCATGTACATGTGTTCCGATTCATCCTGCATATCGAAAAAACACTAGGAATGGTTTTGTAAGGTTTCATCCAATACTGCCATGATAATTATGATTACTGTTTAGTAGAGATAGATGATTGCAGGGCGAGGAATGATGTTCTACCGTCTCTCATTTATCTGAAAATCTTGAAGACCAGAACAAAAAACATCAGATATTTTTGATGATAGTTCAGCCACTGGTTCAATGCAGCCGGTACTGCACCAGACCATACCTAATCCAACAATAGCTGAACTCAGAAGTAGAGCATTAGTATTTCCGAAATTTGTTTGACCTTTTCGAGACTCATGAGAAAAGACGTGTTCTGATAGAAAATAATACAGCTCTATTCTGGTGGCCTTCTCAAATAAGATCTCGTCCCATTGATAATGCCACTTTGAATATTCGGTTGACATGAATGTCAAAATACTCTGGATCAGCGTGCAAAGAAACTTCTCACTATATTCTATTTCATCATATTTTAATTTAAGTATGACATCACGTCTAAAACCTTCACGTGAACAATATATGATGAACTCTACCTTGTTTTCAAAATGATTATAAAAGGTTGCTCGATTTATTTTTGCCGCTTTGGTAATTTCTTGGATTTTGATATAGCTGTAGTGTTTTTCCTTGAGAAGATCAACAAATGCTTGATATAAAAGGTCAAGCGTTCTTTGGACCCTTGAATCGAGTTCTTCATACGGGGGGATGTTCGACATAATAATAGATTTGTAGTTTATTAAACAAATTGATAGATTTGTTGATTGTATCAAATAATTGCATCGTCCATAATGGTTTTGTTCCACCTAACCGAAAGTGCCCTGAAGAGAACCCAATAATGTATTGTGTTTTGAGATTTGATTTTGGATCTCAAATATGTATTCTATTCACACTTTGAAAAGGAGAGCAAAATGTCAGATTATGATGTGATCGTGATCGGAGCGAATACCCCGGCCTTGGTATTGGGTACATACCTGGGAAAATTAGCTGGCTTAAAAACACTCATTCTTGAAAAAAGCAATTTCATTGGAGCTACTGCCCAAACGGTTGAAATGGTTCCTGGTTTCAAGTTTCATCCTGCAGCGACTGGCGAGTTCTACGTTCACCCTCAAATCGGGGCTGAATTAGAGTTGGCAAAATACGGTTTGGAGATGATTCCCTGTGCCCCGGGTCCTTTCCTCACAACAGCATTTGGTGATGGGAAATATTTAAGTCTTTATGCCGATTTTAATAAAACTGCGGAGGAGATTGGCAAATTCTCTAAAAAAGACGCAGAGGCATATTTGCCAATGATTCAGAACTGGGGAAAGATCGCGCACTTTTACGGCATGGCCCAGTTAAATGAACCCCTTTCTCTGGCTCAGTTCGCCGCAGGAATGTCTGCCACACCGGAAATGGAAGGATTATTAAAAGATATTCTTTTCTCCACTACCAGGGATGTCCTCAATCGTACATTTGAAAATGATTATGTTAAGGCTGGTTTTCTGACTTTGAACGAGGGCGCAAGTTTTGGTCCTTCTGCTTCGAATTTCTTTTTCAACATCGCACGCATTTTAATGCCCTGGGGATTTGTGAAAGGCGGTATGGCTGGAGTTGCCCAAACATTAACCAAAGCAGCAGAAGCGAATGGGGCAACCATTAAGACTAAGTCAGAAGTCACCAAAATCCTGGTAAAAGATGGAAAAGCGTATGGTGTTAAGACAACAAATGGAGAAGAAATTACTGCAGATGTTGTCGTAAGTGAATTGGAATGGTCTAGGACATTCTTTGATCTGATTGGAAAAGAACATGTTCCCCCTGCGTTTGCTAAAAGTGTCAATGAGATCATTTACGAATGCGGCGGGGTGACCCTTAACCTCGCGCTGAATGAGCTGCCTGATTTCGGCTTCCCTGAGGAGTGTTATCGAGGTTTCTTTGGGATTACGCCGCCCGGGTACGATTACATGGAAGAGGCTTTTGGCCAATACCAACTTGGAAGAATCCCGGATCATCTCTGCAGTCAAACCTATCTCCCGTCTTACAATGAACCTGGTTTCTATGCTCCAGAAGGAAAACATGTACTCACTGGGTACGTATTTCCTGTTCCTTATGCTTTACGGGAAGGAACGTGGGAAACCCGGAAGGAAGAACTACTGGATAAGTGGGTTAACTCATTGGCAAAATTCTCACCCAACCTCAAACGCTCTATCGTCGGTCGTGATGGTTATACACCTCTCGAATTGGAACAGAAATTCGGTATGACCAACGGTGATCTTGGACATGGGACATACAGGTGGTTACAGCAGCTGGCTTTCCGCCCGATAGTGGGTTGGTCTAAATACCGGACTCCAATCGCCAACCTCTATATGGCTGGCCAAGCTACCTGGCCTTCCAGTGGTGTGGGAGGAATCGGCGGTCACAACGTAGCAAAGGCAATTCTGGCAGACAAACAAAAGAAGCATTAACTGTCTTAAAGACAATCTAAAAGGCCAGGTTTGGCTTGTCCCGACCTGGCCTCTTACCAAAATCAAAACAATGATACGGAGTAAGATGGCAAAAAAGGCTGATCAGGGAGTACATATTGTTTCAGATGCTGGTGCCGATATGATGACACTAGAGAGTTTTGGACGTGAGGGTGACCTAATGACTGTTCAAGGGGCTTTAATGGGATCCTGGTCCGCAAAAATGTACATAAAGCCAGAAGAGGTCCCTCAAATGATCGGGCTATTGTTAAATGGACCTGTTTTCGGATATATGCTTTCACTACCCTTCATTCTTCTCAAAAGGCGGAAAAAGAAATAGTTTTCTTGCCAATTGGATAAATCATAAATAACGATCATAACTATCAAGAGAGTGTGGATAATCTACAAAATCTTTCTACTAGAAAAAATCAACCATCGCAGCCTGCTAGGATGATGTGGAACCTTTACAGGGCACATACAGCCAGGGTTTGTAAAGCTTGACGCACAAAAAGCACGGATTCAGGATTTTGACTATTGCCTTGGAAATTCAATACAGAGAGGGTGCCGTCAGGCATCCTCTTTATCGTTTCAGGTGAACAAAGTAGCGGTATCGGTCGCCGCGGTAAAGGATTTTCACAAATTCCACAGGTTTGCGGTCTTGTGAAAACAGGACGCGTTCACTGAGCAGCAGGGGGGCCCCGGCAGTAATCTCGAGCAGCTGCGCTTCCTCAGGGGTTGCCAGGGTGACTTCCAGGGTCTCGTCAGCTTCCGTGGGGATGATGTTGAATTTCTCCTGGAGGATGCGGTACAGCGAACCTGATCCGCTCATGTCGCTTTCTGTTATTACCTGGTCTTCACGCAGCGCCAGGTATGAGGTTTGCAGTCCGATGGGAATACCGTTTCCAAGGCGGACGCGGTCGATGCACACCACACTGGTACCAGGGGCGAGTTCAAGGCGCTGCAGGATTTTAGGGGGTGGGACAATGCGCTCGAGGCTGCGGATAATCTGCCCGGGCTGGATGCCGCGTTTGACCAGGTCTTCGGAGAAGCTGGTCAGTTCCATCAATCCCTTCTGTAATTTGTGCGGCGAAACGAAGGTGCCGCGGCCGTGTTCACGGTAAAGGTAACCTTGCTGCACAAGGGTATCGATTGCCTCGCGGATGGTGGTTCGGCTGATGTTATAGAGCACTTCAAGCTGCCGCTCAGAGGGGATGGACGTGCGCGGTTTCCATTCACCATCGTCAATTTTTTGCCTCAGAATGGCAGCCAGTTGGTAATATTTAGGGATAGCGTCGAACGGATCAATTGTTCTTGACATTTAATTTTAAAGTGGTATCATAATCGTAGATACTGGTCATGTGGTCACTACCAGTTTCATTATCCAACAAAATTCAGCATTCGTCAAGTATGGAGTTCTTTGATCGATGGACCAATTCTCAGATAAAGACATCCATGACATCGTGGAACGAGTTGTGCGCCAGACGCTGGCGCTGGGATCTTCCACTCCTGCAGCAACTCCATCCACTGTGGTGACAGCGAATACACCAACTCAATCCCCTGCTGCATCCGAAAAGAAAATCGTCGCCATCGGTACCGATCACGGCGGCGTGGACCTGAAGAACATCCTGGTCAAGGAATTATCCGATTCCGGTTATGAGGTCATCGACTGCGGGACGAATACCAAGGACGCGGTTGACTACCCCGATATTGCGCTTGCTGTTGCCCGGCTGGTATCAGAAGGAAAGGCGTGGCGCGGTGTGATCATCGACGGCGCGGGGATCGGCTCCTGCATGACGGCCAACAAAGTCCCCGGCATACGCGCGGCTTTATGCTATGACCATTCCACGGCAGTCAACAGCCGGGAACATAACGATGCGAACGTGCTCACCCTGGGCGCAGGGTTGATTGGTGTTAACCTCGCCAAACACATTCTGTCCACCTGGCTGTCTACCGAGTTCGGCGGCGGACGGCATGCCAAACGCGTGGATAAGATCATGGCAATCGAGAAGACATTTCTCAAGGACGGGAAGGTATCATGACTCCTGATGTCAAGACAATCGAAACCCTGGTTGAGATCATCACCCGCGAGGTTTTGCTGGCGATGGTTGAACAGGAAGAAAAGGACAAGAATCCTCAAGGCGCAACCTGCGTGATCGAGGTGGCAAACGGTGTTAAAGTGAAGACTTGCTTCGACAACGCCGGGCATGTGGTCAGTGCCGGGGCGGAACGCCTGACTTCCACGGTTGGCGTGATCCCTGAAGACCGCTCGCTGGCAGGGATGATCGATCATACTTTGCTGAAGCCGGATGCCACCAGCGACAAAATTGCCCAATTATGCTTCGAAGCGCGCAAGTACCATTTTGCTTCGGTTTGCGTGAATCCCACTCATGTCAGGTTATGCGCTGACCTGCTGCGCGATTCTGATGTTAAGGTTTGTACGGTGATCGGTTTCCCTCTGGGAGCCACATCACCCGAGGTGAAAGCATTCGAAGCGCGCAATGCGCTGGATAACGGCGCGACTGAAATTGATATGGTGATCAATATTGGTGCCTTAAAAGCCGGTGAGACCGAACTGGTTGCGCGTGATATCCGCGGAGTGGTGGAAGTGGGGCACGCTGCCAATGCGCTGGTAAAGGTCATCATCGAGACCGCCCTGCTTACCGACGAGGAGAAAGTGGTTGCCTGCTTGCTGGCAAAGGAAGCCGGTGCGGATTTTGTTAAAACCTCGACAGGTTTTTCAGGCGGGGGTGCAACGGTGCACGACATCGAATTGATGCGCCGCACGGTGGGTCCGGAGTTGGGTGTGAAAGCCTCTGGCGGAATCCATACTCATGAGGAAGCCGAGGCATTGGTTGCTGCCGGAGCCACCCGCATCGGCGCCAGTGCAGGGGTGAAGATCATCCAGGCTGGGGCGGCTGAATCAAAGCCGGCTGCAAGCGCAGCGCCCAAGGGCTACTAAGCGGAGGAAAGTATGTTGATTGCGCGTGTGATTGGAACAACCGTTTCAACTGTAAAAGATGAAAAGCTCACCGGGCGAAAATTGCTCATCGTGCGGCAGACGGATGAATTCGGCAATGCAACAGGCAAGCCTTTTGTAGCCATCGATACCGTGGATGCCGGCGTGGGTGACCTGGTGCTGACAGCCGCGGGATCCAGCGCGCGTCAAACCTCCATTACCAAGGATACCCCCGTAGATGCGGTGATCATGGCAATGATCGATTCTCTCGAAGTTGACGGAACGGTTACTTTTAGAAAGAGCTAAAACCGTATGGCTGATTTTGATCAAGATCTGGTTTCCATACAGGAAGCGCGAACTCTGGCCAGCCAGGCATATGATGCCTGGAAGGTGTGGTCAAAAGAGTCACAGGAACAGGTCGACCGGGTATGCAGCGCCATGGCTGCCGCGGCATTCAACGCAGCAGACCGCCTGGGCAGGTTGGCACACGAAGAAACCGGGTACGGTGTGGCAGATCATAAGCGGCTGAAGAATGAATTTGCTGCAAAAGCGGTCTGGGAAAGCATCAAAGATATTAAAACCGTTGGTATCATCGGGCGCGACGACCAGAGAAGAATATACGAGATTGCCTGGCCGATGGGAGTGATCGCTGCGCTGACACCGAGCACCAACCCAACCTCCACGGTGATCTATAAAGCACTCATTTCAGTCAAGGCAAGGGACGCCATCGTTTTCGCTCCTCATCCCTCGGCGGTGCAGTGCAGCAACGAAACGGCCGTATTGTTGGCCAAAGCAGCCGAAGAGAATGGCGCTCCCCGCGGATTGATTTCCTGCATGCGAAACGTGAGCCTGCAGGGATCGCAGGAGTTGATGAACCATAAAAATGTTGCTCTGATCCTGGCTACCGGCGGAACGCCTATGGTGCGTGCAGCTCATTCCACGGGGAAACCCGCTTATGGCGTGGGACCCGGTAACGTGCCTGTGTATGTGGACAGGTCGGCAGATATCGACAGGGCTGCGCGTTATATCGTGGCAAGCAAATCATTTGATTGTTCCACGATCTGTGCATCAGAACAGGCTGTGGTTGCAGACGCACCGATTGCTGCACAATTGAGGCAAAAAATGCAGCAGGAAGGTGCTTATTTTGTCGATGAACACCAGGCTGAACTGCTGCGCCGATTATTATTCACCCCTGAAGGCGGCATGATCCCGTCCACCGTTGGCAAATCAGCCGCATATCTGGCTGCTCTTGCAGGTTTTGATGTTCCGGCCGGTACGCGGGTGCTGGTTGCCCGCTTGAACCGGGTGGGGAGGGAAGAACCCCTCTCGCGCGAAAAGCTGACCACCGTGCTTGGCTGGTATGAAGAAAATGGATGGGAAGCCGGGTGTGAGCGCTGTATCGAATTGATCCAATTCGGAGGGCGGGGGCACAGCCTGGAAATACATGCTGAAGATCAAAACGTAATCATGGCATTTGGCTTGGAGAAACCAGTGTTTCGAATTACTGTGAACACCATGTCCACGCTGGGCGCGATCGGGCTGACCACCGGCTTGATGCCCGCTCTCACCCTGGGGGCAGGAGGGGTGGGTGGCTCGATTACCGGCGACAATATTACGACTTATCACTTATTTAATGTAAAACGATTGGCCTATGAAATGTCTGCTCCTCCGCCGGCCGCTTTGGTTGCTGGATCCGAGAAACCGCTGGTTTCTGCCAGCGAGATCGAAGCGGTTGTGCGAAGTGTTGTGGAAGAAATCTTGAAAAACAAATAATCAAAGAGCTTAACTTGGAGAAAGGATCGAACAATGGCATTGGATACAGGATTGATCGCTTTAGGAATGGTTGAGACCCGCGGATTGGTCGGCGCAGTGGAAGCTGCCGATGCAATGGTCAAAGCAGCAAACGTTGTTTTGATCGGGTCAGAGTATGTGGGCGGCGGTTTCGTTACCGTGATGGTGCGCGGCGATGTCGGCGCAGTGAAGGCCGCAACCGATGCCGGTGCTGCAGCTGCGAAACGCGTCGGCGAACTGGTTTCGGTACACGTTATTCCACGCCCGCACCAGGATGTCGAAATGATCCTGCCGCAGTACAGCAAGGGAAGCATCGGCGGACGCACCTCTGAAGCCAAGAAATAACGCAGGCTGCCCGCGTGGATGCAGTTTATGTAAAGACTGCGGGAGCCAACCCGGAAGGTTGGCTTTCACGTGCTGAGCATCTTATCCATCTTAACCCGGATGGGATCGCTCCGGCGTTGAGTGCCGTTCCAGAAGGTCCGCTGCGTGTAGGAGTGGATCTTGGAACAGCATACACGGTCATCGTGGCTCTGGATGCCAAAGGAACCCTGCTGGCCGGGGAGTACCAGTTTGCCCAGGTGGTGCGTGACGGATTGGTGGTGGATTATTTTGGCGCGGTTGACCTGCTGCGCTCTTTAAAAAGTCGTCTCGAAACCCGAATCGGAAGACCTCTCACACACGCAGCAACCGGTTACCCGCCCGGGGTAGCACAGTCCGAGGTCAGAGCTACCGCTAATGTTGTCGAGGCTGCAGACATGACTTGTCAATACTTGATCGATGAGCCGACCGCAGCCAACAACGTGCTGCACCTGCAGAACGGCGCAATCGTCGATGTAGGCGGCGGAACGACGGGCATATCGATTCTTAAGGGCGGCCAGGTAATTTACACTGCTGATGAACCTACCGGCGGAACGCATTTTTCTCTGGTCATTGCTGGCGCAACAGGCTTGAGTTTTGAAGATGCCGAGGTTTTGAAACGCACCGCGTCTGAACAGACGAGGCTATTCCCCATTGTGCGTCCGGTGATGGAAAAAGTTGGCACCATTGTTGAACGGCACATTCGCAACTACGATGTGCAGACAATTACCCTGGTGGGAGGAACGGTGCTCTTCCCGGGGATGGGTGCTGTGATCGAAGAAATCACCGGGATACCCACGAGTGTTCCTGCACACCCGTTATTTATCACACCACTCGGAATTGCGCTGCACGATTGCGCAGAGTAAGGCAAGGAGGTTGTATGGCTGAAGAATTTTCACTACGTTGTTACTGTTTTATCGACCGGATGCAGGCGCAGTATGCTGCTTTCGTCGGAACGATCACCCAGGGTGATCTTCCGGTGGAAGGAATGGCGGCGTTATATGTTGAAATGGCTCCAGGAAACGAGGTGTTCCGCGTCGTTGACATAGCGGTCAAAGCCACGGAATCACGACCGGGTGCCCAGATTGTTGAACGAGAGTTCGGCATGTTCGAAGTCCATTCACTCAACCAGGCCGCCGTGCTCGAGGCCGGGCAGGTGGTGCTCGACAGGCTGGGATTAAAAATGGAAGACCGCATCAAGCCCGAAGTCGTCTCCACGCAGGTCATCACGCGCATCGACCCATACCAGACACAGTTGATCAACCGTTTCCGCCGCGGCAGCATGATCGTTCCGGGTGAGACAATGCTTGTCCTTGAGTGTGCTCCGGCTGCCTACATTAACTATGCAGTAAATGAAGCTGAAAAGAAGGCCAATATTAAAGTGATCCACATTTCATCAGTCGGACGATTTGGACGGATGTGGCTGTCAGGCAGTGAAGCGGAGATCATCACGGCCAAAAATGCTGCAGTGGCAGCCCTGGAAAACCTCGAAGGGATTCGCGGATAATCAAATCCTGCTCACCTTGCAGGATAGGAGATATTTATGGCGAAACAATTTTATACTGAGCGGGATATCGAAGACCTGGTCACTCGCGGTCAGATGAGCCTGGAAATGACCGAAGATGTTGTATTGACCGAACTGGCTTTTGAAAAGGCTGAAAGACTGGGGTTTAAACTCTTGCAGCCCCATCAGCTTCCGCCTGCGGCTCCCGTGCGGCCATACCTTTCACAACCGAAACCAACCGGGAATGAACCCTGTGCATGTTGTGAAAAGAATAAGGTAAGCGAAACTGATCTGCGCCAACGTATCCGCGACTCGGTAAAGTCCAGGCTGGGTAACCAGATCGATGATGCACTACTAGAGACGATCATTACCCGCGTGCTGAACAACGTGGGAGTGAAGTAGACTATGCTGTTGGGGCGTGTCAAAGGCACTGCTGTATGTACCGTAAAATATCCGGGTACGGAAGGGTTGAAGCTGCTTGTCGTTCAACCCCTGAACCGCAAATTGGAACCAGTAGGCGGATTGCAGGTGGCAGTGGATGTGGTGCAGGCAGGTCCCGAAGACTTATGCGTTATGGTTCGCTCCCGTGAGGCTGCTCTTGCCATGCCGGAGATCAAATTTGTGCCTGTCGATCTGGCTTTGGTGGGAATTGTGGATGAATTGAAGGTTAAACCTGATGGAGAGTTTGACCTGGTCATGAAAACAGGAACGACGATTTACTCGTAGGGAAGTATATGATCATAGGAAAAGTCACCGGCACAGTTGTCACCACGATCAGTCACCCGCATTATAAAAACCGCAGGCTGCTGGTCGTTCAACCGCTTGTAACCGAGGGTGACCAGGCGGAAGAGGATTTTATTGCCCTGGATAATACGCATGCCGGGATTGGGGATACCGTTCTGATCAACCGCGAAGGGGGTGGAGCCAGGCAGGTGATGAACAATCCAGACGCCTGCGTCATTTCCGTGATTGTTGGAATCATCGATTCCGTAAGCCTGGCATGATTCGTCAGCCTGGTTGATGCTCAGGAAGATTGGGCGAACCCTTAATTATTATTGTTGATATTGGCCGGTTCTCGTAGCAGAGCCGGTTTTTTGGGGCAGTGGGCGATTGCACCACGTGAAGCATATTTAATCCAGGATTACTTTGGTACGCAAATTGTAACCAAATTTCTCTGAAACGCGCTACAATTTACACATATTAACGGTGAATCATTATCCATTATGAATGGTAAATAGTGTATCCATTATTTGGTTATTAATGGAAGAGCGAAGAGCATTATGGAGAATGCAAATATTCTGGTTGTTGAAGACGATGACAATGTAGCTCTTACGATAGAAAGATGTCTCAGACGTGAGAACTATAAAGTAACGCTTGCCAGCTCAGGTGTCCAAGGTCTTCAGCTTGCCCGACGCCGGATACCAGACCTGGTGTTGCTGGATATTGTCATGCCGGGTATGGATGGATTCACAGTGTGCAAGGAAATGCGCTCCGATCCGGTCCTCTCCGAAGTGCCAATCATCTTTCTCACCGCGCGATCCAAAGAGGATGATCGTATTGCCGGATTTCTGGCGGGCGGGGATGATTACCTGGGGAAACCTTTTAACCTTGATGAGTTGACGCTCCGCATCCGCGCTGTCTTAAGGCGAACAAAGATCACTGCCAATAATATTCCCTTACAGGCTGTTGAAACGCAGCATTCCTCGAAACCTGTCATAAACATAACGACACCAGCCGTGAAGGAAGTAAAGATCAAAGGATATGTTCTGAACGTTCGTACGTTCGAGTTGACAACTCCCAAAGGATTAAAAATATTATTAACCCCAGTTCAATATGATCTGTTATTTCACCGAAATTCCACGTCTGATGAATTTTGCCACCATTTTCATCCTGGAGGGGTGATGGTTGTGGTTGAACGCACTTAAATTTCGCATGATTTCCTTTATTATACAGCATTTTCA
>Ga0208695_1000131_pt1 | contig 102512 bp, 91 predicted proteins | sample AD_UKC111_MetaG_FD_184449 | JGI IMG/M metagenome (GOLD analysis project Ga0208695, IMG submission 184449) | Active sludge microbial communities of municipal wastewater-treating anaerobic digesters from Hong Kong - AD_UKC111_MetaG (SPAdes)... | ecosystem: Engineered > Bioreactor > Anaerobic >... | reverse complement strand
ATATTATCAGAAATGTTTTTGTGAAATATGGTTTTCAGCCCATCGAAACACCAACTATGGAAAAGTTGAGTACTTTGACAGGAAAGTATGGAGAAGAAGGGGATAAACTTTTGTTCAAAATATTAAACAATGGCGATTTTTTGCAAAAAGCAAATCCAGAGGCATTAAGTGATAAAAATTCTTCAAAACTCATCAGCAGTATCTGTGAAAGGGGATTGAGATATGACCTTACTGTTCCGTTTGCAAGATATGTGGTGATGCACCGAAATGAAATTACTTTTCCTTTCAAACGCTATCAAATTCAACCAGTATGGAGAGCAGACCGACCACAAAAAGGAAGGTATAGAGAATTCTATCAATGCGATGCAGATGTGGTAGGGGCAGAATCGCTATTGCATGAAGCAGAATTGGTGAAAATATATGACGAAGTATTTAGTAGTCTGAAATTAAAAGTAATAATAAAAGTTAATAATAGAAAAGTGCTAGAAGGTTTGGCAGAAGTAGCAAACATCAGCAATCAGTTCATGGATATGACCATTGCCATTGATAAATTGGATAAAATAGGAATGGATGGTGTAAAGAATGAGCTAAAAGAAAGAAATATTCCTGAAACATCTATTGAAATAATAGAAAAAGTGTTGGGAAGTAAATCTTTGTCAGAAATCTCAAAAATATTAGAAAACAGCGAAATTGGTAAAAAGGGTATTGAAGAATTAAAAAAATTTCATACCTATCTTGACCCCATCGGTACAATGAATGAAGTCCAATTTGATGTTACATTAGCAAGAGGATTAAATTATTATACAGGTTGCATATTTGAAGTGGTAGCCAAAGATACCCCAATGGGAAGCATCGGAGGAGGAGGAAGATATGATAATCTGACAGGAGTGTTTGGTTTAGGTGGTGTATCTGGAGTGGGCATTTCTTTTGGTGCTGATAGAATTTATGACGTGATGGAAACGCTTCAGTTATTTCCAAATAGTGCAAATAATCCTTTACAAGTTTTTATGATAGGGATGGAAGAGGCTTCGCATTTGTTTGCTTTCGAATGTGCTGAAAAGTTGAGATCGGCAGGAATAGTTACTGATATTTATCCAGAACCTGCCAAAATCAAGAAACAAATGGAATATGCCAATAAGAGGAATGCCCAGTATGTTATCGTGATAGGTACTGATGAAATGCAAACTGGAGTGCTAACTCTAAAAAACATGATAGATGGAAGTCAAGAAAAAATGTCTTTGGAGTCTATAATAAATTTATTATCATAATATTAAAACTTTTTTTCTTAACACATACTAATTCATTTTTTAGTCTCGTTCTATTTGTGATTGAGGAAAAATAGATTTTTTCCATTTTTTAATTCACCTATTACGAGATTATATGAAGCAAATCTTTACATTAAATCATTCTATTTATTATTTTCAAGAAGAAACACCTATTTTAGAAAAGAGAAATGAGTTTTTATTGAATTCTTCTTTCATAAAAGCTGAAATAAAAGAGGGGCAAAAATTATTGCCTAATGTTTCTTTTAACCCCAAACCATCTACCTTAAATTCTATCCTGAATTATAGTAAGAATAATAAAATAGAAATTTAAGTACAAAAAACGGGAATAGGCTTTATTCCCGTTTTTTTTGTTTTCTCATTTGTTGTACTCTTGGATGAAAAGTCATAATTGTTTCTCTTAAGTAATCCATGGATAAGTGAGTGTAAATCTCAGTTGTAATAATAGACTCATGACCTAATAATTCTTGAACGACACTAAGATTTGCTCCACCATCAATCAAATGCGTTGCAAAAGAATGTCTGAACGTATGAGGACTAACAGTTTTATCGATATTTGCTGTTGCAGCAGCTTCTTTGATAATGATAAATATCATTACTCTTGTCAGAGGGCTTCCTCTTCTATTTAAAAACAGAATATCTGTTGCCTCTTTTTTGATGGGTTGATGTTGGCGAACATGCAATAAATATTGATTGATATATTTAATTGCTTCTTCACCAATGGGTACTATTCTCTCTTTATTTGTTTTTCCTACAACTTTTATAAAGCCAATATCTGGAAAATAGTTAGATAATCGAAGAGAAGTAAGTTCACTTACCCTCAAACCCGATGCATATAAAGTTTCAAGAATTGCTCTATTCCTAACTCCGAGTGAATCACTCAGATCAATTGTTTCTAAAATGGATTGTATTTCTTCAAAAGACAAAAAGTCTGGAATTTTTCTAGCTATTTTTGGACCTTCAATAAGCTCTGTAGGGTCAGTTATAATCTGATCTTCCAAAAAGAGATATTTGTAAAATGACTTTATGCCTGACACTAGCCTTGATTGTGATCTTGGATCCAGACCCAACTCATTCAAATAAATTAGCAAATCGCTGATATGTTGATCTTCAACTTTTGTTGGCGGTAAATATATTTGCTTGATAATCAAAAAATCATATAATTTTTGAGTGTCTCTTAAATATGCTTCAATTGAATGTTTGGACAAAGATTTTTCGAGTTTTAAATAAGTAATGAACCCTTTAATTGCTGTTTTCCAACTCTTTTCAAAAATTTCAATATTTAGATTTTCCTTTTCCATATATCATTAATTGCAATATCAATATTTTCATATTCGAATCTAAAATTTTCTGAAATTAATCTTTGAGGAACCACTTTAGAGCTATCCAATACTATGGATGACATTTCGCCAAGAAATAATTTCAGAAAGAAAGCTGGGATGGGAAGTAAAATGGAATTGATGCCAATTGCTTTGGAGAGAGCCAAAGCAATTTCAAAATTTGTATTTGAATAGGGCGAACAACCATTATAGACACCAGCAGCTTCTTGATTATTAATTAAATATAAAAATATTTGACACAAGTCATCAATATGAACCCATGAATAAAACTGTTTTCCATTTCCGAAATATAAATTCAAACCATATTTAGCGGTTGAAATCATTTCTTTCAATGCTCCTCCTTTTGAGGAAAGTACAACGCCGATTCTTACCCATGCAGTAGAAACTCCGATTTGTTGAATTTCTTGAATGGATTCTTCCCATTTTTGACAAGTTTTTGATAAAAAACCAATATTTTCTGGTGCAGAATGCTCATTAAATTCCTTAATATTAGAAGATCCATAATATCCTTTAGCAGCCGAAGAAATATATTTTTTAGGGAAAAATTGAGTTTTTACAAATGCTGATTTCAATAATCGGTTGCTATCTATTCTGCTATTGATAATTTTTTCTTTCTGCTTTGCAGTCCATCTACCAGATGCTATGTTTTCTCCAGAAAGATTTATCACATAGTCAACATTTTCAAAAGCTTTTGTATCTATTTTTTGCTGCTCTACATTCCATGAAAAGGTAGTAAACAAAGAATTTTTGACAACTTCTCTGCTTAGATGCACCACTTCATAATTATTTTGAATGAGCAATTCACTAAGCCTTTGTCCGATAAGACCTGTGCCACCAGCTATAAGTACTTTCATGGAAAAATAGATATTTTAAAACATCAAATCTTGATAATCTTTATCTGTAATGATTGGTTGTTTATAGTTCAATTTTGTCAAAACTCTTTTTTTCTGACGTTCTACGATTAATTTTGCCAAAATAATATTAGCAGGTTCAGTATTTCCAGGAGTTAATGCTAGATCCACTGCTCTTTCGTCCACATCCAATCTGTACATGACATTCATAAATGCTTCTAATTGGTTTTCAACTAAATACGCAATATCTTGGGCAAGAGCATCTATTAACATTTCTTCCGATATATCATTTTCAGAATTGATTTGCGACAGCTCAAAATCTTGCTTAATCAGGTCAGTAGTTAGTTGTGTTAGATTATTATTCACTATTGTTTAATATTTTATGCTTATCTTTGCGGAAAATTTGAAATTATATATCATCGACAAATATATAAATCATTGAATAATATGGTGAATTTACTAAGAATTATCTTACTATTTAGTTTTTTGTCAATATTTACTTTTGCACCAACGCTTCAAGGTCAGACCAATCCAACACAAAAGAAATCAAAAACAACTACTAAGAAAAAACAAAAAAAGGTAAAAGAGGTTGCTTCTACGAAAGTAGCACCACAGCCCGTTTCGAATAATGAGATGTCGAATATTAAAAATGTAAAAATTGAGCCTTTTAATAATAATATTGGTACACTCACTCAAGGCGTTCCAAAGTCTGGTACTTTCACAGTAACTAATAATTCGAATATCCCACTTATATTAAAAGAAGTGAAAGGTGGATGTGGATGTACCACAACTGATTTTAGTAAAGAGCCCATCCCACCAGGAAAAACAGCAACATTCAAAGCAACCTATGATGCTGCATCGGAAGGTGAGTTTTCTAAATCTGTGAAAGTAACTACCAATCTAGAAAATGAGCCAATTCTTGTAATCATCAGTGGAAAAGTAGTAGGGAAGAACAAAAACTAATTATGTTCAAGGGATTATCCATATTTTTGGCACTATTATTTACAATAATGTTGATTCAATATCCTTTTGCTCAGCAAAATGGAAACCCCTTTGAATTGAAGAATAGATTGCCACAACAAGGAAGCACAGATTCGCAGCATTCAATAAACACCCAAAACCCTTTTGAAATAAATAGTGAAAATGTTCAAAAAGATTCTTCAAAAAACGAAATAAATAATAACCCATTTAATGTAGTTCATATATCAAAAGGAGAGCAAAAGAATATATCAGCAGCCCCGAGCAAACCAATATCAGAAAGGCTAAACCCTTTTGCTAATATTAAATTGAGTGGAAATCCTAAAAATTTTATTTTTTGGGTTATCCTATTTATGATGCTAACTATTACTGTGCTGATAACGCTAAGTAGGAGTTTTGTTACAAGAATATTTCAAGCTTTTTTTAATGATAATTTATTAAGGCAGCTATATAGAGAGTATGCAAGTGTAAATGCAATATTTTACTTCATTCTCTATTTTATGTTTATGGTAAATGTTGGTATATTTATTTTTCTAATTGCAAGTCATTTTAATTTTTTGATCAATAGTAGTCAGTTTACCACATTAATTGTCTGTATTTCGGCTACTATAGCCGTTATTACCATAAAACATTTACTAATAAGCATAGCTGGTATCATATTTCCAATAAAGAAAGAGAGCAATTTATATCAATTTACAATGGTTGTTTTTGGAATAGTATTAGGAATATTACTAGTTCCTGCCAATCTCACCATTGCATATATCAATCCTGCAAATACACTCAATTGCATTTATGCAACCGTAATTCTAATAGGATTAATATATGTTTTCAGATATATCAGGGGGCTATTTGTGGCAGGATCAAATGTAATACTTCATAAATTTCATTTTTTAGTTTATCTTTGCACTTTGGAAATAGCACCTTTTATTATTTTATTAAAAACAATTTTGTTACAAACAGGATTGAAACTTTAAAAAATTGATTGTATTAATCGAAAACACCAAACGTTATAATTAATATTTAGTTGAATGACCGCAGATAGTATAGCTCAAGGAGTAAGTTTAAAAATGGTAAAGAGTATATTAATATCTCAGCCGAAGCCAGTTCAAAAATCACCGTATTATGATTTGGAACAAAAATATGGATTACAAATCGACTTTAGGTCTTTCATACAAGTGGAAGGGCTATCCGCAAAGGAATTTAGAAAGCAAAAAGTATATCCAGAAGAATATTCTTCAGTTATATTTAATAGTAAAAACTCAGTAGATCATTTCTTTAGATTATGTGAAGAGATGAGAATAAAGGTATCGCAAGAAACCAAATACTTTTGTTTGACAGAAAATATTGCAAATTATTTGCAAAAATTCATACTTTTCAGAAAAAGAAAAGTTTTCAATGGTACAAAAGTAATTCAAGACTTGGCACCATATTTCAACAAACACAAAGACAAAGAGACTTTTTTGTTTCCATGTTCGAATATAGGTAGTCCAGATATTACGAATTATTTGAAAGATTCGAATATCAATTATCAAGAAGCTATAATGTATAGAACAGTAAGTAGTGATTTGTCCGATTTGTCGGATATTACTTACGATGTACTTGTTTTCTTTAGTGCTTTGGATATTAAATCACTTTACGAAAATTTTCCTGATTTCAAACAAAACGATACTAGAATAGCAGTTTTTGGAAACTCAACTAACAAAGCTGTATTAGAAAAAGGGCTCATTGTAGATATATTGGCACCCACACCAGAGATACCATCAATGCCGATGGCATTAGAAAAATATATTCAGCAATCCAATAAATAATAATTATTCTGTTTCCATAATGATTCAATTAAATTATAAGTCATTCGGACAAGGATTTCCACTTATAATTATTCATGGATTATTTGGCACATTGGATAATTGGCAAACAATAGCAAAATTATTTGCTGAAAAATATTCAGTATTCATTCTTGATCTTCGCAATCATGGTAGATCTCCTCATGTAGATGGGCTATTCAACTATTCCATTCTAGCTGAAGATATTAAAGACTTCATGGAACAAAATTGGATATATAAAGCACACCTACTTGGGCATTCTATGGGAGGAAAAACTGCCATGCAATTTGCATTGAATTATCCAGAAATGGTAGAAAAATTAGTAGTAGTAGATATTGCACCAAAATCCTACAAAGGTGGGCACGAAAAAATACTGAATGCTTTGAATAGTTTAGATTTAAATACTTTAACAGATAGAAAATTTGCTGAAGCACATTTATTGAAATTACTTCATGAAAATAGTACAGTTCAATTTTTGTTAAAAAATCTAAGTCGAAACAAAGAAGGTGGTTTCGAATGGAAAATGAATTTATCCAATCTAATCGAAAATTATGAACATATATTGGATAATATCATCATTGAAAATCATTTCGATCAACCAACTCTTTTCATAAAAGGGGACAAATCAGATTATATTCTCGAAAAAGACTATAATTTCATACGTAGTATATTCACCAATAGTAAAATAATAGAAATAAAAGAAGCAGGTCATTGGGTTCATGCTGACCAACCTCAAGAACTATATAACATCGTATATGATTTTTTGAATGATTAATCGAATAATACTTGGGTAACTATCGTTAATAACCATTTTATTCAATATCATTCATTAAATTTGCAACTTTTAAAAAATAAGACAATTGAGCAAGAAAGGTATATTAGCAATAGCAGTTGTAGTTTTTATTTTAATAATAGACCAATGGCTAAAAATATGGGTGAAAACTCATATGGAATATGGCGAAGAAATCAAACTATTTGATAGTAATTGGGCTATGATTCATTTTGTGGAAAACAACGGTATGGCTTTTGGATTTTCCTTAGGTGGAGATTATGGAAAGTTGGCATTGAGTCTATTCAGAATATTTGCAGTAGTTTTTCTTTGTGTATATATTGCAAAATTGGTCAAATTACCCAATGTTTCCTATGGATTAGTGATTAGTTTTAGCTTAATATTGGCTGGAGCAATCGGCAACATTATAGATAGTGCATTTTACGGACTAATATTTACCGAATCTCCCTATCATGGTGGATTGGCACAAATGGTAAAGATGGGTCAAGGCTATGGAACCTTCTTGCATGGAAAAGTAGTAGATATGTTTTATTTCCCATTGATGGAAGGAATAATACCATCTTGGGTGCCAATTTGGGGAGGAGAGCCTTATATTTTTTTTAGACCCGTTTTTAATGTAGCAGATTCAGCAATAACAACTGGAGTGATTTGTATTTTGCTATTTTTTAGAAAATTCTTTAACCAATCGACAAATATAAAAACTTCTGAAGAATCACAACCGACTCCAGTAGAAACAAATGAAGAAGACAATCTAATCATAGATGAACAAAATATAAATTAATACATTGATACCAAATATATTATGAATATTAAATACTTACCAATCAATCCAAAACTTTTCATTCAGAATAGAGAGCGATTTGCTAAAGAAATGAAACCCAATACAATCGCAATTTTTTATTCAAATGATATGATGCCTAGAGCTGGAGATCAATTCTTTCCATTTCGTCAGAATTCAGATTTCTTCTATTTAAGTGGAATAGATCAAGAGGAATCTGTACTGGTTTTGTATCCTGATTGTGTGAAACAAGGTTTCAAAGAGCTATTGATGGTCAGAAAAACAAATGAACATATTGCAATTTGGGAAGGGCATAAATATACCAAAGAAGAAGCAAAAGAAACATCAGGTATAGAAAAGGTATTGTGGGTAGAGGATATGGATGTAGTGCTGAATGAAATGATACTTCTAGCTGATGGAATATATTTGAACATTAACGAAAATGATCGTTTTGTAACAGATGTAATCACCCGAGAAAGAAGAATGGCATTGCAAATTCAACAAAGATATCCAGCACACACCCTCTTTAGAGCCCAACCAATAATGAAAAAGCTAAGGATGATAACAAGTCCTTTGGAGATAGAGGTTATTCAAAAAGCCTGTGATATCACCGAAAAAGCATTCAAAAGAGTTCTAAAAACAGTCAAACCAGGAATTTGGGAATATGAGGTAGAAGCTGAGATAATGTATGAGTTTCTAAAAAATAGAGCTACCGGTCATGCTTATTCGCCAATAATTGCCAGCGGAAATAATGCAAATGTGCTTCATTACAATCAAAACAACCTAGAATGTAAATCTGGAGATTTATTACTTCTAGATTTTGGAGCAGAATATGCCAACTATGCAGCCGACCTTACTCGTACAATACCCGTAAATGGAAAATTCACCAACAGACAAAGAGCAGTATATGATGCAGTTCTAAGGGTGATGAAAGCTGCTAAAAAATTATTGATTCCTGGAAGTAACTTAGTGGATTATCAAAAAGAAGTAGGTAATCACATGGAACAAGAACTCTTGACATTGGGATTAATAACAGAACAAGACATCAAAAATCAAGATCCAGATTGGCCAGCATACAAAAAATATTTTATGCATGGCACTTCTCATCATCTAGGTTTGGATGTTCATGATTTGATGGATAGATATGCAACTTTCCAAAGAGGTATGGTATTTACAGTAGAGCCAGGAATATACATTCCAGAAGAAGGATTCGGAATAAGACTAGAAAATGATGTTTGGATTCAGGAAAATGGAGTTTTAGATTTAATGTCAAACATTCCTTTAGAGGCTGATGAAATTGAAGATTGGATGAATAGTTAGTCAATTATGCCAAGTCTTCGACAACTCTTTTTAGATCATTTAGCACCAACAAGTGAATTTCCATTACTATTGGAAATCGAAAAAGCTGAAGGAGTATATTTATACGATACAGCTAATAAACAATATATAGATTTAATTGCTGGAATTGGGGTGAGTAGTTTGGGACATCGCCACCCAAACGTTGTGGAAGCCATTAAAAATCAGACAGATAAATATTTACATACAATGGTTTATGGTGAATATGTTCTTTCACCACAAGTTGAGTTAGCAACATATTTATCATCTCTTTTACCCTTCAATTTGAATAGTGTATATTTCACCAATTCTGGAGCTGAAGCAACAGAAGGAGCTATGAAATTGGCAAAAAGATATACAGGTAAATACGAAATTATTGCTGCTAAAAATGCTTATCACGGTAGCACTCAAGGTGCTGCAAGCTTAATGAGTGACCCATTTTTCAATCAAGCTTACAGACCATTATTACCTGGAATAGACTTTATTGAATTCAATAATTTTGATGATATTAATAAAATTAATCACCAAACTGCAGCAGTTATATTAGAACCAGTTCAGGCAGAAAATGGAATTCATGTACCTAATGAAAATTACCTTTCAGCCATTAGGAAAAAATGTGACGAAACGAATACATTACTAATATTTGATGAAATTCAAACAGGATGTGGACGCACTGGAAAGATGTTTGCTTTTGAACATTATAACGTCGTTCCAGACATACTTTTATTGGCAAAGGGGCTAGGAGGTGGTATGCCGATTGGTGCATTTATTTCGTCAAAAGAAATTATGCAATCCTTTTCTAAAAACCCACTTTTAGGACATATAACTACTTTTGGTGGTCACCCAGTGAGTTGTTCGGCAGCATTAGCCACCTTGCAAACTATTCAAAATCAATCTATTTATAAAACTGTCCCATCCAAAACAGAATTATTTATCCAACTTCTTCAGCATCCCTTAATCAAAGAAGTAAGATATTTGGGAATGATGATGGCGATAGAATTAGAAAGTTTTGAAATAGTACAAAAGGTAATAAATTCATGTTTGAAAAAAGGGGTAATAATAGATTGGTTTTTATTTAATAACAAATCATTGAGAATAGCTCCTCCATTAATAATTTCTGATCAAGAAATTAAAACTGCTTGCCAAAAAATAATTGAATCAATGAATGAGGTGTTAGTATCTTACTAACAAATATCAACTATTTCATAAAAAGAATTATTAAAAACTTATTACGATTAACTTAATTCATAATTTTGTATAATTATTTTCAGTTAGTGGCTAATTAACATTAAATCATTATGGATTATATAGAAATTAATGGATACAAATCAATAAAAAAAGCAAGAATTGACCTTGCACCAATTAATATACTAATTGGAGCAAATGGTAGTGGAAAAAGTAATTTTATTTCATTTTTCGACTTCTTAAACAGGTTATACAATCGTAAACTAAACGACTATATTGCTCTTCAAGGTGGAGGCGACAAAATACTGCATAAAGGGAAAAAGAATACTGATACAATCTCCTTTAAGATGGAGTTTGGGAAAGGTCAAAATGGCTATTCTGCAACTTTACGATCTGGAACAGATGGGTTTATTTTTTTACTAGAAAATTTAATATATAGAGGAGACCCTAAAGATATAAGCAGGTCAGGCGAAGAAGCCCAAATAAAGACAACTGACAATTATAGAGCGAAATATGTAATTAAGTATCTTAATGGCTTTCGGAAATATCACTTCCACGACACGGGTTCAAATTCGCCTTTTATGAAATATAGCAATATTGAAAACGATATATACTATTTCTATGAAGATGGAATGAACTTAGCTTCATTTATGTACAATATACAAGAAAACAACAAAATTGTATATAATAGAATTATTAAAAATATTCAGTCAATTGCACCTTACTTTTCGGATTTTTATTTTGCACCTAACAAAGAAAACAATATCAGATTGCAATGGACTGATAAGTATAGTGATGTAATTTTTGGAGCAAATGACCTTTCAGATGGAACACTTCGTTTCATTGCTTTGTCTGTACTATTTCTTCAACCTGTCTTACCTGATACAATAATCATAGACGAACCTGAATTAGGATTGCACCCTTCTGCAATTGCTAAATTAGCTGGAATGATAAAATCGGTATCAGACAGAGGGTGTCAAGTAGTAGTTGCAACTCAATCAACAGACTTAATTAGTCATTTTTTACCAGAAGATATTATTACAGTTGACCAAGTAGATGGAGAAACAATATTTAATAGGCTTAATAGTGATAATCTAAACCAATGGTTAGAAGATTATACCATTGATGATTTATGGAAGAGGAATATTATTACTGGAGGACAACCAAACTATAGCCTATGAAAAGAGTAATAATTATTTGTGAGGGAGAAACAGAAAGAGAATTCTGTAAAAATGTTCTGGCTCCTCATTTATTTCATCACGACATATTTATTCAGCCTCCATTAATTAAGCGGTCAATGGGTGGAATAGTACGTTGGTCTATTTTAAAAAAAGAAATTGAAACACATCTTTTAGAGCCTAATGTAATTGTATCAACACTAATTGACTATTATGGATTATATCAAAAATATAATTTCCCAAGTTGGTCAGAAGGTGAAAAGATTGTAGACAAAAATGCGAGAATGGACTTTCTGGAAACCGCAATGAAAGAAGATATTTCGGACACCATTCGTCATAGGTATATCCCATATTTGCAATTGCACGAATTTGAGGGTTTGTTATTTAACGACATCCAACATTTTTATGACCAAGTTCCTAAAGCGGAACTTGTTGGACTTGCTGAACTTAAACAGACATTTGCTGACTATACCAATCCTGAAATGATAAACAACAATAAAGAAACTTCTCCAAGCCAAAGATTAAAAAGAATAATTAAAGGTTATAACAAGCCATTATATGGACACTATTTTGCAGAAGCAATTGGCATTGACCAAATCAGAGCAAAATCACCACGTTTTAATCAATGGGTTGAAAAAATAATATTTTATTAAAAATCTAAAACTAAAATAGTATAACTTTGTGCATTATCAATATGTAAACATCCTGCTATGAAAAAAGGGATACCCGTTCAAAAAAAGGAAAACGAAAAACTGTTACGTATATTGATGGATCAAACTAGTATTATTATGTCAAATATGAGTGAATCAAGAAAATCATTTTATGCATCTTACAAAATTGGTGATAAAATGGAATTCATTAATGGAAATGTTGTCACTCAATCTCCTAATCTAAAGCACAGCATTCCTTTAAAGAATCTATTGAATATTATAACAGCTTATATTCAGAAAACTAAAATAGGTTTGGTGAAAGTAGATGCACTAGTGTCGCTCACCGAAAATGATTTTATGCCAGATATATCCTATTTTAGTAATGAAAAAGCTAATCAAATTCTTTTAGAAACAATACATTATCCAGCTCCAGATTTTGTGGTTGAAGTGTTGGCAAGCACTTCTGATATTATTGATAAAGAAATCAAATTGAATGATTACGAAAAACATGGTGTAAAAGAATATTGGATCGTATCGCCAGAAGATCATGATGTTTTTCATTATCTACTCAATGAATCTGGAAAATATCAAATGGTAGAACGATTTTCAGAAGAAGTAAAATCAGAAGTTCTAGGATTGAGTATTCCTTTAGATGCAATATTTGATGGTGCAATCAACCTTACTTTCATCCACGAATTAACCGCCGACGATATGGACATTTAGACTATAAATTTATTTATGGTCTTGTTTTTGTTTGATAGAAAACCATTATCACTGTTGTAAAAAATAAAATTGCACCACCTTGATGCAATGATCCCCAAAGAACTGGAACACTACCCACACAATTCAATAAAGTTATTATTCCTAAAGTAACCTGAATTATCAGCATCAACAAAAGCCAATTTGAATATTTCTTAAAAATTGGAGTAATATTTTCTTTTCTTAATTTGAAATAAAAAATAATAATGATAATTGATAAAAGATAAGCTACATTTCTATGAAAAAATTGAACGAAAGTAGCCATAAAAGGATGTTTATCATAAGCTTCTATATTTGCCCAACTCCAATTAAATGAATCGAATAATAATGTAGGAAAATAGCTACCTTTCATGTCTGGAAAAGTAGGATAGGATAATCCAGCCTTCATTCCAGACATCATTCCACCCAAAAAGATTTGAACAGAAGCCAATACCAATATTACTATTGCCCATTTTCTTATCCAATTCTGATTAAGTTTTTCTACATTTGGCTGAACGACCAAGAGTACTATCCACAATAAATACACATATACAACAATAGCTAAAGACAAATGCAAAGACAATTTGTAAGCATTCACCCATGGTCGGTCAATTAAGCCACTTGCTACCATTATCCATCCAAATAAAGCAACAACCAAACCCAACAAAACTAAAATTCCTAACCGTCGAATAAGCCATGAAGGAAAGTAATTTCGCTTTAAAAAAATAAGAAATGGAATTAAAAAAACAAACCCTAAACTTCGAGCCCAAAGTCGATGAAAATATTCCCAAAAGAAAATAAATTTAAAATCACTCATCGACATTCCTTGATTGATTTTTTGGTATTGTGGTGTCTGTTGATAGTTTGCAAATGCTTCATTCCAGCTCTCTTCTGTCAAGGGAGGGATAGCACCTATCACGATTTCCCATTTAGTGATGGATAGCCCAGAGCCAGTCAACCTTGTGATACCCCCAATGATAACTTGAAAAAAAATTAATACCAAACCCAATATTAACCAGTAAGTTACGATTTTAGGTATGGTTTTTGTTTTATTATCATTTGTATCTATGTTCGACATTTCAAATTCTTTTTTGTTTTGTTTGTTGGGCAAAAATACGACGAACTTCACCAGTTATCCCAACACAACTTACTAACTATTATTATTTTATTTTTAATAAATTTTTTAAAAAATTAGAAATGATAGTGATAAGCTTGGTGGATATATAGAATAACTTCATCATGTGAATAACAAATGAATTTTCCTTTCTCAATTTGAATTTACTCACTTATATAGTTAATTATAGTTATCACATTAATAATAATTTATATGCGATTTCCACATTTAGGATAATATTGTTTAAAAACTAAAAGTGAATAACCCAATTGTGAATAACAAAGTAATTACATTACCCTTTTAGTGGAAAAAAATCTATTTTTCAACAGACTAAAATCAAATTGATATTAATTGATGTACTGTGTTGAAACTATTCATTTTATTCACAATTTATTGGATGGTTATAAACATTATTTTGATAAATTCATTTCATTAATTTTTTCGTATTATATTTGGATAAAATAATAGAATATGAAAAATACATTGGCTACAAATGGAGTGTTGATTAGTGTGCAAGTAGCATATAATCAGGAGTATTCTAGTCCTCAAGAAAATAAATATATTTTTGTTTATAAGATTTCATTAAAAAACCTAAATACATTTACTGTTCAATTAATCAGTAGGCATTGGTATATTTTCGATTCGAATGGATTCAAAAGCGAAGTGGAAGGTGAAGGAGTTGTAGGAAAACAACCAATTCTTTTACCAGATGAAGTGCATCAATATTCATCATGGTCGAGTATTTCATCTGAAATGGGCTCGATGGAAGGCACTTATACGATGAAAAATATAGATACAGACGAATTTTTTGAAGTTACTATTCCCCCATTCCAATTAGTAGCTCCTAATAAAATGAATTAAAAATTTTTAATATACACTTTATGGTTTGAGGCTTGCCGAAGGTGGGGAATTTAAAGCACAAATGCTCAATTCAACACTAATGCCAAATATAAGCACCAATGTTGAATTAAGCACAATTACCCCACTTTTAGAAAACTAAAATAGCTTTATGTTTTCTGTCTTGCTTATTCTTTCCAATCTTTTACAGCATTCTTGTAATCTTTTGAAACGCCCCAATGTGAAGTCAAGATAACTTCAACGTTTGGAAGATTGGTAATTTTTGAAATTGATTTTGTTGTCATATCGTGGTCAAGGTCAAAGAATTTTACAGAGTGTCCAAGTTTGCCATCGTGTAAACTCAAAATGTCGCCCGTAAATAAATTCTTTTCATTTACTTGATAACACATTGAGCCACTTGTGTGTCCTTCTGTTAGTATGCAATGAATTTTATGCTTACCGATTTCTACATTTTGTTGGTCGTCCAAAAGTATATAGTCGTTTCTGCTAATACTGTTGTTGTAACCTGGGATTTTTTGTTTTTCTCCGTTCAACATTTTTACTTCGTTTTTTGCCATATACAGTTTGGCATTTTTGAATAATGGAATTCCTGCAACGTGGTCCATATCAGAATGCGTTAGAAAAATTGCAATAACTTCATCAGGGTTAATGTTGAGTTTTTGCATTTCGGTTTCAATTACTTTTAAGTCCTTTCCTGCGTCAATTGCAATGTATCCTAAACTGTCTTTGATAAGATACATATTTGCAAATTCGTCTTTAATGGCGTAGCCGTGTTCAGAAATTTGTCCTGTTGGAACAGGTGTCATTTTCCCTGTTTCAGAACTAAACTTGTAAAAGAAATATCCACCAAAAATGGCTACAATACCAAAGAGTATTCCAACTCCAATAAGAATTTTTTTAACTATTTTGTTCATTCTCTTAAATTTTAAATTATTTCTGCAAAGTTGCAGTGCTGAAATAGTTTAAAACGATAACAAAAGATACAAAATTGAAAATCTTATTTCTTTGTCAAACGATTTCTTATTCGGCTTAATGAAACTCTGGTAACGCCAAGAAATGAAGCAATTTGGTGTTGTGGTATTCGTTGAAGTAATTCTGGTCTGTCTTTGAGTAGCATTAAATATCTTTCTTCTGGACTGTTTAATAAATAGGAAATAAACAAGTCGTGAAGTAACACAAACCGTTGCTCAATTGCTTTTCTAATAAACTCGTTCATTTTAGGAAATATTTCATACAATTTTTCCTGTCCTTTATGTGAAAGAACCAAAACTTCACATTCTTCCAAAGTTTCAATGGCAACTTTGCTTGGTTTTCGTGAAAGGAAACTGTCATACGAACCTGCAAACATATTTTCGGTAAAAAAGTAGGTTGAAAGTTCTTCTCCGTCTTTTTCGCAATAAAGTCTAATGCAACCTTTGATTAAATAAAAAACTTCGTTTGATACTTTTCCAATGTCTAAAAGTGTAGTTTTTTTCTTGAACTTTTTGGGTTCAAAATAGGGCATAATTATTTTCAGTTCACTGTCGTTGAAGTCAGTGAATTGTCTAAAAATGTCTATTTTTTCTTGTTCAGTCATTTGTTGCAGTTGGGTTCTGTTGGGTTGCAGCTAACGAGAAAGGCTTGGTGTTGTTGGGGAATTAGAATTCCGTCTGCCCATAACCGAAGCCCAATGATTGCAATATTGCTGATGTTTTATTCATAAGCCAAATTTATAATGTCAAGCTGGAACTGAAGCTGAATAGCGAACTAAAGTTGGTGCTTACAACGTCTAGCCCAAATTGCAGCAAACCCAATGTTGTAGGCAGACATTTTGTTAATTAAAGCCTAGTTGTTTAAGTTTGGTTTTCACGTCTTTTGCTGTTTTATACTTTGCTGTTTCTGTCTTGCCATTTCTCCAACCACATTCACAACCCCAAAATTTTTCACTTAATTTTTCAAAGTATGTCAACTGTTTTTGTTGTTGGGGATTGTCAAAAATGAAGGTTTCATAAAATTCACCACTATAATCATAATGTCGTTGGTCATATTTACAAAGAACAATTAGTTCTTTAGATTTATCTTTGTCAGCATTTGCGAAAAAGACTGAAATAATTTTAGGATAACCACCATCTTCTTCAATAGGTCCAAAAGAAATGTCACGATAAGTATTTTGTCCTATTGGTAAATAAAGGTGTCCAAATATTTTGTTGAAACCTGTATTTATATCGCTTTTGTTGTCATAACCATAAAATGTAATTATTGTTTTCGCAGTTGTGTCCCAAGTATTGGTTTCAATAATTTGATGAGCAAGTTCTGTTGTGTCTGGAATAAGCCTTTTAATGAACGTTTCAACAGTTTCATTGTCTTGCCGGTTTACAGTTTGTCCAAAAGTAAAAGAAGCTATAAAAATTGTTGCTATGAAAATTAAGATGTGTCGCATTATGCTTGCCTACAACTAATCTATTATTGCAATACATTTAAGTTCTATAGCAATTGGAGTGGGTAACGAATCAATTCCTACAGTTGTCCTACAAGGCTGATTTTCTTTGAAATATTCTGCATAAATTTTATTATAAGTATGAAAATCTCTTTTCATATCCGTCAGAAAAACAGTGACATCTACTAGATTTTCCCATCTCGAACCACTAGCTTCTAATACAGCTCTTACATTATTGAATACAGAACGGCATTGATCTTCAAAGCTAAATTCAACATAATTTCCACTAGGACTTTGTTTTAAACCAGGCACACCATCTGTATTAGGATCTCTTGGACCAATTCCAGAAAGAAAAAGCAAATTTCCTACTTTCCTTGCATGAGGGTAAAGCCCAACAGGTTTTGGGGCATTTTGGGCATCTATTCTAATATTTTGGTCTGACATGATTTCTAATATTTATAGGCGAAGATAAAATAAAAAAAGTTGCTGCCTCTAGAGGCAGCAACTAAAATTACAATTTTACACAAACAAATTATGAGAACTAGCCATACTTTTTGGATAGCCTATTTATGAAATATGAATCTGTGTAGTAGGGTTTTCTTTAGGAGTAGCCTTTGGTACGGTAACTAATAGAATTCCTTTTTCGTAAGTTGCACCGATTTTATCAGCATCAACATGCTCTGGCAAAGAGAAAGTTCTTTTGAATTCTGAATAATTAAACTCTTTTCTCAGCACTTTTCCTTGTTCTTCTGTTTCAGTATTTTTTTCTTTCTTTACAGAAATCACCAGTTGTTTGTTCTCTAAGAAAATATTAAAATCTTCTTTTACTAAGCCTGGAGCAGCCATTTCTAGCTGATAATTTTCATCGTTTTCTTTCAAATTTACTGCTGGCATATTATGTGCAAAGTCGCCACCAACAATATCTGAAATACTTCTGTTCAAAAATTCATCTACGAAACTACCTACTATGTTTTTTACTGGATAAAATGAAGAATATCTACTCATGATATATATTTTTTTTATTATGATTAAATAATATTGATTTGCTTTTTAGTTTTTTCTACCAAGGTTAATGTGATCGTTAATAATCCTTGATCACAACTGGCAGTTATATTTGTTTTGTCCACGTTTTCTGGAAGAATGTAAGTTTTTTCGAAAGTGCTTGGTAAAAAACTTTTTTGGTTTTCCACATTCTCTACATTTCTATTTCCTTTCACCACCAAATTATTATCCACCAATTGAACAGAAATGTCCTTTTTCTCGAAGCCAGGCACCGCTAACTCAATCACAAAACCATTTTCCATTTGTTTTATATTAGTTTTTGGCTGATTAGTAGTGGATGGTTGAGCAAATTTTGAAGGGTGATAATAATGATTACCACATTGACCTTGATGAGCTGTTGAACAATTTTTGAAGCGATAAGGATTGAAACCTATAGTTACCATTTTTTTAATTTTTTAAATTTATTTATAAAATCAATTACATTCATTTCAACACAAACCACATACCACATGAAAAAATCAGAAAAAAAGACAGTAAAATATTGAAAAACGAATGACAAAATGACAAATTTATTGAAAAATGAATGACAAAATGACAAAAGATTTTATTTTAATAATTTACCGAATTGAATTACATTTGAATAAGAATATAAAAATGGAAAATGATCAGTAAAATAATCATGAAACTAATTGGGTGGAAAAATATTGAAACCTATCCATTACATAGCTTAGACAAATATCTTGTAATTGTCATTCCTCATACTTCCAATTGGGATTTTCCTTTAGGATTACTTTCTAGGGCTGCCATTAAAGAAGACATTAAATATTTAGGAAAAGACTCCCTGTTCCGATTTCCATTTGGATTTCTTTTCAGATGGCTTGGCGGTTATCCTGTGGTCCGAAGCAAAAGCACCAATTACGTGGAAACGGTTGTAAATTTATTCAATAGCAAAAAAAGATTTGCAGTTTGCATAGCTCCTGAAGGTACTCGGAAAAAAGTTGACAAGTTAAAATCAGGTTTCTATTATATGGCTCATGGTGCGAATGTACCCTTGATATTATGCAGTTTTGATTGGAAGAAAAAAGAAATAAAATATAGTGAACCATTTTATACATCAGGAGATTATGATAGAGATTTGCCCAAAATAATGAAATATTTTGATGGCATTGAAGGAAAAAACCCTGAAGATGCAATAAATTTTAATGTTAGAGATTAAACATTAATCCAAAATTGAGGTCAAAAATTAAATTGAAAAAAAAAAGAAAATGAGAAACTTATTTCTAATATTTTCCGCAATAATATTCATTATAATTTGGATGAGCTATTCTAGCGGATATGCAGCATCTGATCTTGTTGGTGCAACTGGAGCTCCAAAAGTTGGCGGTGGAAAAGAAACAACTTGTCAAGAATGCCATGGCACAGGAGGTCCCAATACAATTCAGACTACTACAACGATAGAAATCATAGATACCACAAGTGGAAAGGCAATCACAACCTATATACCAAATAACATCTATAAAGCAAGAGTAACTGTCAATAAAATTGCAGGAACTCCGAAAGGATATGGTTTTCAGATGGTTTCCTTGAAAGATAATGGATTTGTAGATGTGAAAGGATGGAGCAATCCTGGAACAAACGTTAATATTATCAATCTTACTTCTGGTCAAAAAAGAAGTTATGTGGAACAACCAAAATTATCAACCAGTAATGTATTTGAAACAAATTGGAAAGCTCCAACTTCTCAAAGTGGAAAAGTTACATTTTATGCAAGTGGAAATGGAGTGAATGGCAACGGGAGCACTGGTGGAGATGGAGCATCTGTTGGCACACTATCGCTTTCAGAAGGCACAGTAGCGACCACAGAAATTTCAGATAATTTTAATTTAATAGTTTATCCTACCATTGTTTTAGATTATTTGGATTTAAGTTTTGAATCTAATGAAATTAAAAAATGTCGGTTAAATATTATTAATACAGAAGGAAGAATAGTTTTTCAAAAATATATTGATAATAATGGAAGTATATATAGAGAAACAATAGATACTCACGATTTGCCAAAAGGTGTTTATTTTATTCATGTGACGAATGGAAAAATTATAAAAACACAGAAGTTTATTAAAGAATAAATGAAAAACATTTTTTTTACCACAATTGACGTTTCAGTTCAAAACCTAGTCCACTTTTATTTGTTTACATAGCTTATCTTTGCAAAAAAATATAATAATGAATACTAGTTTTATTGGAGAATTAGGTTTGACTGAAAAGAATGCTGGAGTTAGTACTGGGCAAATGAGTTTTTCATCGGATGTATGGATTGACTCCTATTCGCCAGTTGATGGTAAATATATAGGTAGTGTTAGTCAAGCTACCAAAGAACAATATGAAGCTACAATACAAAAAGCACAAGAAGCCTTCAAAGTGTGGAGAAAAGTGCCAGCACCAAAAAGAGGCGATATTATTCGACAATTAGGAGATGCTCTTAGTGCAAATAAAGATGCACTAGGCAGACTTGTTTCTTACGAAATGGGCAAAAGCCTTCAAGAAGGTTGGGGCGAAGTGCAAGAAATGATTGACATTTGTTATTTCGGAGAAGGGCTTTCAAGACAATTGTATGGCTTGACTATGCACTCCGAAAGACCCAATCACCGTATGTACGAACAATGGCATCCATTAGGAATAGTTGGTGTAATATCTGCCTTCAATTTTCCAGTAGCCGTTTGGAGTTGGAATGCTGTGATAGCAATGGTTTGTGGAGATGTATGTGTTTGGAAACCGTCCGAAAAAACGCCTTTATGTAGCATTGCCTGTCAGAATATTTTACAAAAAGTGTTGAAAGCGAATGATTTGCCAGAAGGTATCAGTTGCATCATTAATGGAGATTACAAAATTGGGGAGTGGATGACGAATGATGCTAGAGTTCCATTGGTATCTGCTACTGGTAGCACTAGAATGGGAAAAATAGTTAGTGGTGTAGTAGCATCCAGATTGGGAAAAACGATATTAGAACTAGGTGGTAATAATGCAATTATTGTAACGCCTAATGCAGATTTGAACATCGTAATTTTAGGAGCTTGCTTTGGAGCGGTGGGTACTGCTGGACAACGATGCACCTCCACAAGAAGATTAATCATTCATGAAAGTGTCTATGATGAAGTGAAAACCAAATTAGCTAAAGCATATCAACAATTGAATATTGGAAATCCTTTGGATGTGAATAACCATGTTGGACCATTGATAGATAAGATGGCTGTAGATAATTATCTTCAATCCATTCAAAAAGTAAAAGAGCAGGGCGGAAAATTTGTGGTAGAAGGTGGAGTTTTGGAAGGAGAAGGATATGAAAGTGGCTGCTATGTGAAGCCATGTATTGCAGAAGTAGAAAATCATTATCCAATCGTTCAGCATGAGACTTTTGCTCCAATTCTTTATTTGATAAAGTACAAAACTATAGAAGAAGCAATTGATTTACAAAATGGTGTGCCTCAAGGACTTTCATCAGCTATTATGACCAATAATCTCAGAGAAGCAGAGTTATTCCTATCAACTGCTGGATCGGATTGCGGAATTGCTAACGTAAATATCGGGACTAGTGGTGCAGAAATTGGCGGAGCATTCGGTGGCGAAAAAGAAACTGGAGGCGGTAGAGAAAGCGGATCAGATGCTTGGAAAGCCTACATGAGAAGACAAACTAACACCATAAATTATAGTACAGAACTGCCTTTAGCTCAAGGAATTAAGTTTGAATTATAAGTAACAGTTATGAAACACACCCTTTTACTAATAATAACCTTTTTTCAAGTTTCATTATTTGCACAAACGGCAAAGGAAATTGCTCAACAGCAAATTATGGATTTGAAAAAGGGCTATTTAATCGTTCTCGTCGAAACAAATCAAAACAAGATTCATGCTTTAGAAAAAGCGAAACTACAGTCGAGTAATCATTCTAATATTGATGAATCAATAAAGGATTTAATAGAACAATCAATTATTAATCGGGAAAAACTGAAATTAGCATTGGATAGTTTTTATGTTTTTTCAAAAGTTCTATTAATTCCTGATTCATTATATTCAAGTAATAGTAATCCAAGATTTTTTTATAACGATCAATGGGAATTAGTAGAAAAAAATTTAGATAATCAAGCTTACTTTTATTTTATAAAAGGAATTACTCAAAGTGTTGGTTTGGAAGCATATATAATTAGAAATCACGACGGAAACGACTTAAAACCACCATTTCCTTATTATGTTCGGAGAAACCATATTTTCAATTCATTCCTGAATGTATTTGATCAGTCGAAGGATGCAAATAGGCAAATAAGTAGCATAATTAAAAAAGTTCAATCTAAATTAAAAAAATTCTATTTGACGGTGCAGCAAAACAATGCAACCAACGAAAGTAATTAATATTTAATGTATTCATTTATAAAAATTTATATATCTTTAATAAAAATATACAACAAATATTTTATAAAATTATAGATATTTTTAAAACAAAACGTTTATATTTGCGATATAAATAAAAAAAAGAGAAAGAATATGGCTAATATAATGGACAACAAAGATAGAGAAGCAAAACTAAAGTCGCTCCAAACGGCTATTGATAGCATCAATAAAGCAAATGGGAAAGGGACTGTAATGAAATTGGGAGATAAGCAAGTTGTTGAAATAGAGACAATTCCGACAGGCTCATTAGGGCTAGACATTGCTTTAGGAATCAATGGATTACCAAAGGGAAGAATCGTAGAAATATACGGACCAGAATCATCTGGAAAAACTACATTAGCCATTCATGCTATTGCAGAGTGTCAGCGGCAAGGCGGAATAGCTGCGATGATAGATGCAGAGCATGCTTTTGACAGATTTTATGCAGAGAAATTAGGAGTAGATGTCGAGAATCTATTGATTTCTCAACCTGATAATGGGGAGCAGGCACTAGAAATTGCTGAAAACCTAATTCGTTCTGGAGCGATAGATATTATTGTGATTGATTCGGTGGCAGCTTTGGTGCCAAGAAGTGAGATAGAAGGCGAGATGGGAGATTCGAAGATGGGTCTTCAGGCAAGATTGATGAGCCAAGCAATGAGAAAGCTTACAGCTTCAATTGGTCGAACGGGATGTTGTTGTATTTTCATCAATCAGCTTAGAGAGAAAATAGGTGTAATGTTCGGAAATCCTGAAACGACTACAGGTGGAAATGCTTTGAAATTCTATGCATCCATCCGATTGGATATTAGAAAAAATGGAGCTGCACTTAAAGACAAAGAGGGCAACTTGATCGGGAATCATGTGAAAGTGAAGGTTGTGAAAAACAAATTAGCACCACCTTTTAGAGAAGCAGAATTCGATATTATTTATGGAGAAGGAGTGTCCAAAGCAGGAGAAATAGTAGATATTGGTGCTGAGTTGGATGTATTACAAAAAAGTGGAGCATGGTATAGCTATAACGGAGCAAAGATTGCTCAAGGTAGAGATTCTGCAAAACAATTTTTGCTCGACAATCCAGAGATGTCTTTAGAATTAGAGAAAAAAATAAAAGATAAACTAGACAGTTCTGCCCCTCCAGCATCAATGGCAACACTTTCTGCTGATGACGACGAGTTAGATTAAAATTAGAGTTTTAGTGATAATAAAAAAAGAGGTCCCATAAAGACCTCTTTTTTTGTATAGTATATGACAAATTAACTTATTGAATTGTAAAATCCACTACATATTGTAAGAATCTATTTTGAACGAAAAATATAATAAAATAAATTGAACAAGAATTCACTATTGTTTAAGTTTTAAAAATTTTATTATGAAAAAGATAGTTATTTTTTTAGCAATTTTCTGTTCAAAATTAAGCATAGATGCTCAAACTGGAATAAAAGGAAAGATATTTGACGAAAAGAATGAAGGCTTAATAAGTGCAGTTATAAAAATCCAAAAGAACAATATAAATATTACCAACACATATACTGATTTTGATGGGAATTACTTCGTAAAACTTGATACTGGGAATTACAATTTAGAAATAAATTATACGGGTTTTAAAACAAAATTAATTAATAATGTTACAGTTATAAAAAATCAAGTTACAATATTAAATATCAAATTATCTGAAGAATATAATACTCTAGATGAAGTAGTAATCAAAGAATATTATATTCCAAGATTTATGAAAGATGTTTCAAGTGGCTCTAGTCCTATAAAAAGTGAAAAAACTGTAAAAATGCCAACAAGAAATGTAAATGCAATAAGTGCTGTAACAAATGGTGTGAATATTAAAGGTTCTAGAGCAAATACAACACAATATTTTAGGGATGGAATTAGAGTATTTGGTAATTTGTCAAATGATGAATCTTATTCAAAAATTAATGAAAATAAAGTAATTCAAACAAATATTGAGCAAGTTTCAACCTTTTCGTTGGACGTGGATAAAGCTGCATATTCAAATATCAGACGATTTATCAACTTGGGACAGTTACCACCAATTGATGCTATTAGAATTGAAGAAATGATAAATTATTTTAATTATGAATATAAAGCACCTAAAAATAATGATATACTAGATGTGCAAACAACTGTTGTTGAATGTCCTTGGAATAAAGAACATCAATTATTACATCTTGGCGTTCAATCAAAAGTAATGGACACAAAAGATTTGCCTGCATCGAATTTAGTTTTTCTAATAGATGTATCTGGTAGTATGAATGCTCCAAATAAACTTCCATTAGTTGTTCATTCGTTTAAAATTTTACTGAATCAATTGAGGTCAATTGATAAAGTTGCAATAGTTACTTATGCTGGAAATGCAGGCATCGCACTAAAATCTACTTTTGCAAATAATAAAAATGAAATTCTAGAATGCTTAGATAATTTAACTTCAGGAGGCTCAACAGCTGGTGCACAAGGAATTTTAACTGCATACGAAATAGCGGAACAAAATTTTATTAAAAATGGAAACAATAGGGTAATATTAGCTACAGATGGTGATTTTAACGTAGGTATTAGCGATAATAAAAGTTTAGAAAAGTTGATAGAAGAAAAAAGAAAATCTGGTGTATTTCTTTCCGTTTTAGGCTTTGGATATGGAAATTATAAAGATGATAAATTACAAATATTAGCAGATAAAGGGAATGGAAATCATGCTTATATTGATGATATTAATGAAGCACAAAAAGTATTTGTAAACGAATTCGGAGGTACTATTTATACTTTAGCAAAAGACGTTAAATTTCAAATAGAATTCAATCCAATGGTCGTAAGTGATTATAGATTAGTTGGTTATGAAAATAGATTGTTAGAAAATGAAGATTTTAATAATGATAAAATTGATGCAGGCGAATTGGGTATGGGTCATCAAATGACAGCTATTTATGAAATAAATATTTACAAAAATATTGATAAGAAAACCAATGGTATAATCGATGATTTAAAATATACATCAGCTAAAATTAACAATAAATTTTTGGATGAATTGGGTACAATAAAGTTCAGATATAAAAAGCCTGATTCAGAAGAAAGTACAAAATGGGAAAAAATAATACCCAATAAAATTGAAAAAAGTAATTCTGAAGACGTAAACTTTTCAATTGCTGTAGCATATTCTGGTCTGTTATTAAGAAAATCAAAATATATTGAAGATGGTAATTTTGATAAAATGCTAACTCTAGCAACGGATAATTCTAAATTAAAGGATAAAGAGGGTTATAAAGCAGAGTTTATTAAATTGATGAAAATCGCAAAAGATCTAAAACCAACGGAAGTTGCAATCAAAAACTAATAAATATACTTCCCATCTTACAATAATTTTAATGGACAATAAGTAGGCTTAAAAATACATGGAAGCAGGTAATTTGCTTGCTTAGAGGCGAATCAGAGTCAATAAAAAGCTTTAGAGGAAGTTATTATAAAATAGAAAAATTGAGTAGCAAAAAAAATTAATATTGAGTTAAGTAACTGTCAAGGGTATTGCCAATGGCGAGAAATTTTGCTTAAATTAAAAAATCGAAGCATATCAGCCTCGCTATTAGTAATACATTATTAGGCGACATTTTTTTGCTTATCTTTTCTGATTTTAATAATTCTATTAACCTCATTTGATTTTTCAGACATTTCTTTTTCAATGTCATAATCATCTTGAAGCCCAAGCCAAAATTTTGCTGAATTTCCAAAATAAGCACTTAATCTCACAGCTGTATCAGCAGAAATTCTTCTGTTTCCTTTGATAATTTCCGAAACTCTTGTTTGAGGAATTTCTAAATCTTTTGATAATCTATATTGTGAAATTTCAAGAGGTATTAAAAATTCTTCCAATAATATTTCCCCAGGTGTAATATTTCTTAATTTTTCCATTTAAAAAATTTAATGATAATCAATAATTTCTACATCAAAAGCATTGCCATTTTTCCACTTAAATATAATTCTCCATTGATTACTTATTCTGATGCTATAGTATTCCTTTAAATCTCCTAACAATTTTTCAAGTCGATTTGCAGGTGGAATTTTCAAATCATTTAAATCAATGGAGTTATTTATTATTCTCAATTTTCTTCTTGCAACGTCCTGAATCTCTCTAGGTAGTTTTTTGGAAACAATTCCATTAAATACTTTTTCGGTTTCTTTATTTCCAAAATTTACAATCATACCTTTAACGTTACTAACGCCAAAGATATGTATATGTTTCTAAAATTTGAAATACTATTTCGGATTTTTTTATAAAAAAGACTTACAAGAGACTGAAATACAAAATATTATGTAATTTTTAAAATAAGTTAATTATAATGACTAAAAGATCAGACCCTCCTAATTTCTGCCCCTAAGGCATTGAGTCGAGTATCAATTCTTTGATATCCTCTATCAATTTGATGAATATTTCTTATCGTACTTTTGCCATTTGCAGATAAAGCTGCTATCAACAATGCCACTCCAGCTCTAATATCTGGCGAGGTCATTTCAATCCCTTTGAGTGGAATTCTCCTATCTAACCCAATCACTGTGGCACGATGTGGATCGCAAAGAATAATCTGTGCACCCATGTCTATCAATTTATCCACAAAGAACAATCTACTCTCAAACATCTTTTGATGCACCAATACACTTCCTTTGGACTGGATTGCAGCTACTAATATAATACTCATCAAATCCGGACAAAACCCTGGCCAAGGAGCATCATAAATTGTTAGGATGGATCCGTCAATAAAATTTTGAATTTCATAGTGTTTCTGTGCAGGAATGTGAATATCATCTCCAATAATATTCATCTGAATTCCCAGCCTTTCGAAAACGGGAATTGTAATGCCTAAATCTTTTACTCCAGCATTGGTAATGGTAATATCCGAGCCAGTCATGGCTGCCAAACCAATAAAGCTACCAACTTCAATAAAATCTGGCAACATTCTATGTTCAGTTCCATTGAGGCTTTCGACGCCTTCAATAATCAAGAGATTCGAACCGATTCCATTAATTTTTGCACCCATTCTATTCAGCATTTTGCTCAGTTGCTGAATATACGGCTCACATGCAGCATTATATATATGTGTTACTCCCTTTGCCATCACAGCTGCCATCAGTACATTTGCCGTTCCAGTCACGGAAATTTCATCCATTAAAATATAACACCCTATTAATCCATCTGAATGAATATGATAGGCACTTTCCTTTGAATCAAATCTGAATGCAGCACCTAGTTTTTCTAACCCAATAAAGTGAGTATCTAACCTTCTTCTTCCTATTTTGTCACCACCAGGCTTAGGAAGATATGCTTTTCCAATTCTAGAGAGCAAAGGACCAATGAGCATAACTGACCCTCTGAGTGAAGCTGCTTTTTTCTTAAAATCATCAGAATCTAAATAGGCTTCGTTGATGTTTTTTGCACAAAAACGATAAGAATCATCCGCAATTTTCTCAACAGAAACACCCATATCTTTTATCAATTCTATGAGCATCATCACATCTCGTATCTCAGGTATATTCGAGATAGTAACTGGTTCGGCAGTTAATATTACAGCACATAGGATCTGCAAAGCTTCATTTTTCGCACCTTGTGGTTCGATTTTACCATTCAATTTTTTTCCACCTATTACTTCAAACGTATCAGTTCCTGTCATTGAAAATATTATTTGTTATTACAAATATCAATACATAATTAATATCTGTCGATATATTTAGTGTAAAATTTACATGAAGCCCCTTATATTTGCAACCTTGTAAAAAAATGAAATTAATAAAACGTAAAAATATATAAAATATGACGAATGCAAAGTCCATATTTACCTATAAAATTAATCCTGATTATAAAAAAAGAGTAGCATACTTCAGTATGGAATTTGCCATACATCAGCCACTAAAAATTTATTCAGGTGGATTAGGTTTTTTAGCGGGTTCTCACATGAGAAGTGCATTTGAATTAAAACAAAATTTGATCGGTGTAGGAATGTTATGGAAGTATGGCTATTACGATCAATCTAGAAATTCGGATGGCTCTTTGGGGGTGGTTTGGAGACAAAAAATGTACAACTTTTTGGAAAACACGGGTATAAAAGTTCATGTGAAAATATATGGAAGAGAAATATTTGTAAAAGCATATTTATTAAAGCCAGATACATTTCAGTCGGCACCAATCCTGTTGCTAAGTACCGATGTAGAAGAAAATGATCATTGGGCAAGAAGCCTAACGGATAAATTGTACGATAATGACAAAGTAATACGATTGGCACAACAAATGATTTTGGGAATTGGAGGGGCAAAAGTTTTGGAACAGCTAGGGTATGATACAGAAATTTACCACATGAATGAAGCACATCCTTTGCCTTTAGCTTTTTATCTTTTAACGAAATATCATACTCTTGATGAAGTGAAAAAAAGATTGGTTTTCACTACTCATACACCTGAGGATGCAGGAAATGAAAGAAGCGAAATTGAAACAATCGAGCAAATTGGTTTTTTGAATAATCTGCCAACCGAACCAATAAAGCATATCTTACTTGATGATAAAGGTGTATTCAACCATACTTTAGTGGCACTTAGAATGTCGAAAATTGCGAATGCAGTTTCGAAAATTCATGGAAAAGTGTCCAATGAAATGTGGGTGGGTCATGATGATATTTGTCCAATAATTGCAATAACAAATGCTCAAAACAAGAAATATTGGGCTGATGAAACTCTGGATAAAGCAGCAAAAGCAAATGATATTGATGCTTTAATTGCTCGAAAGAAAGAGATGAAAAAAGCCTTCTTGGAATACGTTGCTGACCAAACTGGAAAAATTCTCGACCCCGATGCATTGACTATTGTGTGGGCAAGACGATTTGCTGGTTATAAAAGAGCAAATTTGCTCATGAAGGATATGGAAAAATTTATTGCGTTAGCAAATAATAAAGAAAGACCAATTCAAGTGATTTGGGCTGGAAAACCATATCCTTTGGATCATGAAGCCATTAGAGTTTTCAACGAAATATTTTATAATACTAGAAACATTCATAACTGCACTATTCTTCATGGATACGAACTGAAATTATCCAAAATGATGAAACAGGGATCGGATATTTGGCTCAATAATCCTAGATTTTCGAGAGAAGCATCTGGCACTAGTGGTATGACAGCAGCTATGAATGGTAGCGTAAATTTCTCAATTAGAGACGGTTGGGTGGACGAATTTGCTGAACACGGAGTAAATAGTTTTGTTATTCCTCATGCTGATACCAATTTGGACACTAACACTCAAGATAATCTAGACTCTTATTATATGTATCAGGTCCTTGAAAAAGAGATTATTCCTACATATTACGACAATCCTAAAAAATGGTATAAAATTGTCACTACTGCTATGAAACAAGTTGTTCCAGAATTTGAATCGGGAAGAATGGCAGATGAATATTACAAAAAAGTATATAACAAATAACACCTAACGATAATCCAACAATTTTTGATAGGTGTCCACCATTTCGCTTTGGCTGACACCTTTCTTCCACATTCTCATGATTTTCAAATTCGCCAATTGTACTTTAAGATAGGAATTGGTATCATATTTTCTTGCGGATACGATTACGTTTTTGGGTATTATTTTGAATTTAAAAACTTTTTTTGCTCGAACTATCAGATCATAATCTTCCATAATTTTGAAATCGTTATTGAACCCACCAATTTGCTCAAAGCAATTTTTAGGTATAAATAAGGTTTGGTCTCCTCCCCTACACCAAATCCAATCGAATCGGGTGAAAAATGCATTTATCTTTAATAACAAAAGTCTCGAATCAAATTGGTATCGATAGCATCCAATAGAAAAACCATCTTCGATTGCTTGATAAATATCTTTTTCGAAATCAGGATGAAGCTTTACATCAGCATGAACGAAATATAAAACATCGCCGGAAGCTTTACTAGCACCATAATTCATCTGGGAAGCTCTACCCTTTTGTGGAGAAATAAAAACCTCTGCACCTGCCGATTTAGCAATACTCCTAGTATCATCGCTACTTCCACCATCACACACAATCACTTCAATTGCCCCTTTTTGATATTTAAAAATGGAGGAAATTAATGATTCAATATATTCACATTCATTAAAAGTTGGTATAATAATACTGATCAAGACAAAATATTTGTTGAATACCAAAGGTAAAAAAAATCTTTTTTGTTATGCTATTGTAAATATTAAGTTAAATTAAACAAAACATCAATTTATGCAAAAAACATTAGCAATCTATTAACCTGTATAGAAAAAAAAGATATGCACCTTTAGCTTATTAATCGAAACCAATAAAAAATTAAGGTTATGAAAAGTCTAAAAGTGTTTTCAATTGTATTTACCCTAATCTTCATGAGTCAATTTTCTTTTGCACAAACCTTTTCTATTGGTGGAAAAGTAGGATTAGCACAAAGTGGAATATCTACACCAGGTGGAATTTCATTAGTTGATCCTTATATCAAATCTTATGGTGGATGGGATGCAGGTATCGTTACAAATATTGGTTTTAGAAATGGATTTTCAATTCAACCTGAAATTTCTTATGTAGAGAAAGGCTTTAAAATAGATGAAGGCTGGAATATCCCAATATTAGGAATTGATTTACCAATCGGAACAAAAGTAATCACTAAGCTTAGATATATCGAAATGCCAATCTTGGCAAAATATTCATTCGGAAACGAAAAAATAAAAGGTTATGTGATGGGTGGACCTACTTTGGGATATGCAGCTAGTGCAGCAGCTAAAACTTATGCGAATTTTATTATCAATTTTGCACTAAATGAAATTTCGATTCCTTTAAGTAGCATTGGCGGTCAGCGATTCGAATTTGGTGGTATGGCAGGGATTGGAACAAGCATTTCTGCTGGAAGATCTACACTTTTCTTAGATGTAAGATATGCTCAAGGATTCACAGACATTAATAAAATACCATTAATTGATTTGAACATCAAAAACCATCGTTTCGGTGTGAATGCTGGATTTTTGATTCCTTTAAACTGATTTCTCTTAATATTCTTATTTATTTGTGTAAGCTTTGCTGTATCGTCAGCAAGGCTTTTTTGTTGTTTGTGGATGTTACTGCAAGATTAAAATAGTTTTGATAGAAATAACTATTTTTACAAAAAATATAAATCATGAATTCTCCAATCGACTATAACCAGCAATTTTTTGAAACGCTTCAGTCATTGAATCCAGCACAAAGACTTGCAGTAGAAAGTATTGAAGGACCAGTGATGGTGTTGGCAGGACCAGGAACAGGCAAAACCCATTTACTTGCAGCAAGAATTGGCAATATTTTGCAAAAAACCGATGCAATGCCCAACAATATTTTGTGCTTAACCTACACTGAAGCAGGCATGAAAGCAATGAGAGATAGATTGCTGAAATTAATCGGACCAGATGCTCATAAAATTCATATTTTCACTTTTCATGCTTTTTGCAATTTAGTTATAAAAGAAAATTACGAAATTTTTGGAAATTACGACTTAGAGCTGGTTTCTGATTTAGAAAAAATAGAGCTAGTAGAACAAATTATTGACAAATTACCGCTGAATCATCCTCTTGTCAAAAATATTAATGTTCCATATATACAAGTAAAAAAACTACTTTATTTATTTGCCGACATCAAAAAAGAATGTTGGGATATTGAAGATTTGAAAAATAAAATTGAGATTTATAAAAATCAACTTCCGTTTCTTGAACAATTCATTTATAAAACGAGCAGAAAAGGTGCTTTCCAAAAAGGAGAACCTAAAACTAAGGACATTGAAGCAGAAATTCAAAAAATGAATACTTTGAAGGCTGCAATTGATCTTTATCCTATCTATTTGAATGCAATGAAGAGCAAAAATAGATATGACTATGATGATATGGTGCTTTGGGTAATAAAAGCATTCAAAGATCACAATCGAATTTTGAGAAATTATCAAGAAAAATACCAATATATTTTGGTAGATGAATTCCAAGATACAAATGGTTCTCAAAATGAAATTTTGCAGTTATTAACATCCTATTGGGATAGCCCAAATATTTTTATTGTTGGTGATGACGACCAATCTATTTATGAATTTCAAGGAGCTAGGCTCAAGAGTATGGTGGATTTTTATGAAAAATATAAATCCACCATACAAGTGATTGTTTTGAAAGAAAATTATCGCTCTACTCAAAATATTTTAGATAGTTCGGCAGCTCTCATCAATTACAACAAACATAGAATAGTAAACGAGATAGAGAACCAAGTAATTGATAAACAATTGGTTGCAAAGAATGAAAAATACAAATATTTTGAAAATAAGGTGTTAATCAACGAATATGATAATCATTATCAAGAAGTGGTAGCAGTAGTTGATACTATAATTGAGTTGCAAAATAAAGGTGAAAATCTAGCTGAAATAGCAGTTTTGTACGCAAAAAACGACCAAGCCATTTATTTAAAAAAATATCTTCAATTTAAAAATATTCCTTTCACATCGAGTAAAAAAATCAATATTCTAACAGAGAAATTAATTCAGCAGTGGATGCTTTGGTTGGAATATTTGACTTTAGAATATGAGCAGCCAAATAGTGCACAACACCTCCTATTTCGAATATTGCATTTCGATTGTTGGAATATTCAGCAGAAAATAATAGATGAAATTACTGCAATTCATTTAAGAGAAGAAAAGCAATATTGGATAGATATTTTATATAAAATTGAAGATTTGAAGATTTCAAATTTTCTAAATTGTCGTGCTTCACTTCTTAAATCGATTGAAAATGAGTCGGTTGGATCTTTTTTGGAGCAAACAATCAATCAAAGTGGAATGCTTCATTTTGCCATTACTAATGGAAATATTTTATGGCAACTTACTTTGCTCAACACATTTATGAATTATTGCAAAAAAGAAGTTCAATTACATCCAAATATTTCACCCAAAGAGCTTTTGCAAAGTATCAAAAACCTTGAAAAAAACAATTTAAGCATTGACAAAGAGCAAGTTGTGAGCAACGACAACTCGGTTCAATTGATGACAGCACATGGATCAAAGGGGTTAGAATTCAAGTACGTATTTTTATTAGATACGATGCAAAACAAATGGGGAAAGGATAAAAATAATGGTAGTCGAAAATTTTCTTTTCCCGACACGATTACTTATAGCACCGAAACAGATGAAGAAGAGGCAAAGCGAAGATTATTTTTCGTGGCTATTACTAGGGCTAAAAGCAATTTGCAAATTGGATTTTCAAAATTTGATTCCAATGGAAAAGAAGCTCAACATTTGAATTTTATTGATGAAATTATCAATCTTCCATATACAAGTTTTCAGACAGTTAAGATAGAATCGGAAAAGTTGATTGATTTGCAAATTGGGTCACTTACTACTACCCAACCGATTTTTGATAGTTACAATAAATCTTTCATTCACAATCAATTAGAAAATTTTATTCTAAGTATTCATGCATTAAATAGCTATCTCAATTGTCCAATAAGTTTTTATTATGATTACATTCTAAAATTACCAACAGGAATTGCCCCACAGACAATTTTTGGAAATTGTCTGCACAAATGGCTCGAATGGTTATTTGTAGAAATGAAAAAATCATCTGAGAAAAAATTCGAATCAGTAGAAAAGAGTGTGGATTATTTTGAAAAAACAATTGAAAAATATCGAGGAAAATTGAGTAAAAGCGATTTTGAGCGATATAATCAGCTCGGAAAAGCAACTGTTGAAGCTTATTATTTACAAAATGTAGATGTTTGGAACAAAAATGTTGAAATAGAACTTCGAATTAATCATGTTTTGATAGATCAAATACCTGTAGTAGGCGTAATTGATAAAATTGAATATAACGTAAATGGTATTCCAAAGATAGTGGATTACAAATCTGGTGCATTGGATACAAAAAAATTAAGAGAAATCACGGCAAATTCAATTGGTGGAGACTATAGAAGACAACTATGGATGTATAAAATGATGTACGAAAATTATAGACCGCATAAACCCAAAATAGAAAAAGGTGAAATAGCATATCTACAAAAAAATCAGGAAGGTTTATTTCCAATTGAAACCGTAATTTTTGAAAAAGAGGAAGAAATACAATTTAAAGATTTGATAAAGGAAGTATATAAGAAAATAATGAACCTAGAATTTGAAAATGGCTGCAATAAAGAAGGTTGTATTTGGTGTAATTTTGCAAAAAGCAACCATAATACAAATTCATTAACCATCGAAGATGATTTAGATGATTGATATTTCGGATTCAAAAATTTATAATTGGGGTATAATTGGCTTGGGCAAGATAGCCAATAAATTTGCAAGGGATTTAAAAATGTTGCCAAATGCTAATTTGAAAGCTGTGGCATCATCGGATATTCAGAGAGCAAAGAATTTTGCAACAGAATATGGTGTATCATTGTTTTTTGATAATTATGAAGCCATCTTAGTTGCAGGATTGGATATAATTTACATTGCCACACCGAATCACTTACATTGTGAATGGACGGTGAAATGTTTAGATAATAAAATTGCAGTTTTGGTAGAAAAGCCATTTGCAATTAATTCGAGAGAAGCTGAAATAATGCAAAAAGCTGCTATCAAAAATCAAACATTTTTGATGGAAGCTATGTGGACACGTTTCTTACCTACCACCCAAAAAGTCCTTGAAATTTTAGAAGAAGGCACCATTGGCAATCTATTGACAATCAAAGCTGATTTTTGTTATAAAGTGCCATTTGATGCTAACCACAGAGTATATAATAACGAAATGGGCGGTGGTAGTCTTCTTGATGTTGGAATTTATCCAGTGTATTTGTCCTATTTACTTTTTGGAACTCCCGAGAATTTTAGTGTTATCGCTATTAAAAGTAGAACCGAAGTGGACGAGTCTTGTTTTTTGACTTTAAAATATAAAGGAAAGCAAGTTGCATTTTTGCACAGTTCTTTTTCATATAATGCTAATGTTGAGGCATTTATATATGGCACAAAAGGCTCGATTCATATAAAACCAAGATTTCATGGTATCAGCTCAGGCATTTCGATCAGGCTTGATTCTGGTGAACAGATTGATTATCCATTTAGTTGGGATTGCTTAGGGTATAAATATGAGGCAGCTCATGTAATGGATTGCTTGAATAATGGATTGATAGAAAGCAATTTACATTCAATAAATACAAGTTTAGAACTTTGTAAAATTTTAGATACAATAAGAAAAAAGGGAAATATTGTTTTTCCGAACCAAGATAAATTAGCATCTTTCGAAAAATTTGATGTTGAAAATGAGTAAGGTGAAAAAGAAATATTATGTGGTGTGGAAAGGTCGAACTCCAGGAATTTATGATAGTTGGGAAGATTGTAAACTTCAAATTAATGAATTTATTGGTGCTCAATATAAAAGTTTTGAAAGCTTAGAAGAAGCAACAATAGCATTCAGAAAAGACCCAAAAGAAGTATTAAATTATGGAAAAAAAGAAGATAAGCCAGTAGTATCATCAAATAATAGGTCAAAAAACAACATTATTAAAAATAGTATCTGTGTAGATGCAGCTTGCAGTGGCAACCCTGGAGATATGGAATATCGTTGTGTGTTCACCATATCGAAAGCCGAAATTTTTCATAAAGGACCGTTCAAAGATGGTACTAACAATATCGGTGAATTCTTAGGATTGGTGCATGCTTTAGCGATGCTTGATCAACAAAAAAAATACGATATTACGATATATACTGACTCAATAACAGCAATATCGTGGGTAAAAAACAAAAAAGCTAAAACGAAACTCGAAAGAACATCTAGAAACAAAGAATTATTTGAGCTGTTGGAGAGGGCACAAATTTGGCTAAATCAAAATACAATCAAAAACCCAATTTTGAAATGGGAAACAGAAATCTGGGGCGAAATTCCGGCAGATTTTGGTAGAAAATAAACAAAAATATTAAGATTCAGCCAACAAAGTTTCAATCTGTTTGGTGAGAACTCTAGTAGAAAACGGTTTCGAAATATACAAGGATGCACCCAAATCATATCCTTTCTTTATGTCTTCCTCAGATGTCTTTGCCGACATAAAAACTACTTTGGTCTGATTTAATTTTTCCTGCTTTTTGATGTAAGTACAAATATCATAACCATCCACATCGGGCATCATAATATCTAAAAGAACGAGATTGGGTACAAAATCAGAAATAATTGATAGAGCTTCGGTCCCATTCCGAGCTATCAGCACCTCATATCCATTTTTGAGCATTATAAATTCAAGAGGCATCAAAATATGAGGATCATCATCCACGATCAATATCTTACAAGGCATTTACAATAATACTGAAATAATTTAATTTAGTTCTAAATTAAATGAAAAATTAGCACCAGATGGATGATTGTCTTCTACCCACAAGTTTTTGTGGTGTAATGAAATTATTTTTTTGGAAATAGCTAATCCCAAACCACTTCCATCGGGTTTTTGCAGTTTTTTATTTTTAATTTGATAAAATTTATCAAAGACTAAGCCTTTCTGATTGTCATGTATTCCAATTCCATCATCAATTACAGACACGGTTATTTGTTGGTTATCATCCACTATTCTAACAATAATTTTCGATTTGGTATATTTTATTGCATTAGAAAAAAGATTATATAATACTTGTTCAATCAGGCTTTTATCAATTTTTACTAAATAGTTTTTTTTGTGAATATCTTTTATTAATTCAATATTTTTATTTTTTAGGATAGTACTGAATGAAAGCTCAATGTCATTAATCATGGCTACAATATCTACCGTTTTTATTACTGGTAATAGTTTTCCACTATCGTATTTTTCAAGATTGAGTACTTGAGTAATGAGGTGGGTCATTCTTTCAGTTTCTTTGATGATTACCCCTAGATATTTCTCTCTTTCGATTTCTCCTAGCTCAGGATTATCAAAAAGAACTTCACTCAATGCTCGAATGGAGGTTAATGGTGTACGAAGTTCATGGGTGACTGTATATAGGAATTCATCTTTTTGTTCATCTAATTTGGTTAATAATTCATTCGCAGTTTTTAATTCTTCAGTAGCTTTTTTTAGTTCGGCAGATTTTTTCTTTAGCTCTTTATTGAATTGAATAGTTTGTTGATTTTCTTTCAAAATATCCAACACTTCATTCATGCTAATCGGATGCTGATTGGACACATTGGCAATTACCATTTTTGTTGCGAAAGGACCTATAGCACCAGCCAACAATTTCTCAGCATAATTCACTAATAGCGATGGAGATAATGATTTTTCGACGTAAGGAATGTCGTTCTTAACAAAATAATTTTTAATGATATTTGCTCCTCTTTCTTCTCCAAAAAAAACTTTAAATACATAAAGCAGGTCTTTGACGACAATTTCGTTTTTGATTAAAGTTGCTATCTGAGTTTTGTTGTTATTATTTATTTTCACAAAAGCTTCAGACTGAATGAGTTCGGCTGTGTTTCGATTGGTATAGATCGACACACCCACAAAGGTTAATATATTGAAAAACAAACTCCAAAAAATACCATGACTCAACTTGTCTAAATCAGAAAAATAGAATAATGAAGTAGGCTTTAACCAATCGAGTCCGAAAAGCCCGTTTTTAATTATTGAATTTATTGTAGTGGAAAAGCCCTCTAATGTTGGAAAAATCAATGTAAAGAGCCAAAGTATAAATCCGACTAAGATAGATGCTGTTGCACCATTTCTAGTTGCTTTTCGCCAATAAAGACCACCAATTAAAGCTGGAGCAAGTTGAGAAACTGCAGCAAAGGATATTAGCCCAATAGAGATTAAAGAAACCTTTTCGGCAACATATTGCTCGAAAAAATAAGCACTAATAATGATAATTGTAATTCCAAATCGCCTCGACATTAATACCAAACTTTGTGGGTTAATTCCTCGACTTTCATTAAATATTTTCTTTGAAATAAATGTGGGTATTACCAAATTGTTGCTCAACATCGTGGATAATGCTATCGTTTCTACTATCACCATTCCCGAGGCAGCGGATAGCCCACCCAAAATGACAAAAAGAGTCAACCAAAGGTTGCCGTTGCTAATAGGAAACGCCAAAACAAAGGTATCTGGATCGATATTATTGCCGAATTTTAACAAACCCCCAATAGCAATCGGAATAACGAACAGATTGATAATCAAAAGATATAGCGGAAACCTCAATAATGATTTCTTGAGTAATTCTTCGTTAGTATTTTCTACAATAGCTACTTGAAATTGTCTTGGAAGTAAAATCATCGACAAAGCCGAAATGAGAAGAATTAATAGCCAAGATATACCATTGAACTGATTTTTAAAAATATTGGGCAATTGACCATTAAGCTGCGATACTTGATACTGATTCAGAATTTCTAATGGAGAATTAAATATAAAACAACTTACATATAATCCTACAAAAATAAAGCTGGTCACTTTGACAATCGACTCAAATGATATTGCAGCAATCAATCCCTTATGTTTTTCTGATGCATCAATAGTTCTTGCACCATATAATATAGTGAAAAGAATTAATATTAATGAAAAATAGAAAACCGTATCACTGACATTAATTCCCGAAGGAGAGTTGTATTTTGAAAAAGTAGCAAGGCAAAGCCCTATCGCTTTTAATTGAATAGAAATATAAGGAATGATCCCAACCACATAAAAAAGTGTAACAAAAACCCCCAATGAGTTGCTATGTCCATATCTACTAGAAATAAAATCTGCAATATTCGTTATCCGATATTCTTTGCAAATTCGAAGTATTTTTTGCCAAATAATGATTATTAAAGGAAAAAAAATAGTTGGACCCAAATAAACTGGCAAAAACCCAATACCTGTTTTCGAGGCATTCCCAACACTACCAAAAAATGTCCAAGCAGTGCAATATACTGCTAAGGATAGCACATAGACATTTGTAGGAGAAATAAATTTACTTATTTTAAAACTATTATTGTCAACAGAGCTTGCAATAAAAAAAAGTATTGCAAAATAAAAGGTAGCACATAGGAGTAAAATAGTACTACTCATGATTTGAATTAAAATATTTACTGATTATTTTATTGAAAACAAGAATAATCAAAATCCATAGAGTAAAAATATATAATGAATAGGCAAGTAGCTCATTCGAAGCATACATTTTTGCCCAAATAGATATAATTGGATAATTATAGGCTATAAAAAACAACAGACAAATAAAAACTATTCTTGAATACTGCATATTATCAACGAATTGGTTTAAAAGTAATCAATTTTTCAGAAATAAAAAAAGCCGCCTTTCTGAAAAGGCGACTTTAATAAAAAATAAATTATGGAATAAGTTCGTTTTGCTTGCTATTCATTATAATCACCGCTCAGAGCATAGTATCCAAAGGTGATTAGGCTCCCAACAATGATTGGTGTTAGGATGAAAAGTACTATTATTCCGAAAACCAAATCAGATTGATTTCCAGCCATACCACTTGTAAATTTTGGCAATCCAATAGAGGTGATACTAAAGTATCCTGCATATAACCCTAATGCCAACCAAACAATACCGCTAATTTTTTTTATTGAATTCATATTATTTTTCTTTCAAAAGTTAAAAAATTAATCGTGTATTTCACGATCTCTATTGTTCAAAAATATCAAACCTATCACGAAACAAACACTTGCAATAATGATAGGATACCAAATTCCTTGCAAATACCAATCTGGATTAGTTGGTGTTGGTCCAGTACCTTTTGCAGTAGTCGTCAAATAAGCTGCCACCGCAGGCATTAACCCACCAAACACTCCATTTCCAATGTGATATGGCAAAGACATGGACGTATATCGAATCTTTGTTGGGAACATCTCTACCAAGAAAGCTGCAATTGGTCCATAAACCATCGTTACAAATACCACTTGGAAGAATACCAACAGAACAAGCCACCAGAAATTATTGTCTGGTATTTTTGTAGCAGCTGTTACTTTTGGTTTTGGTGCTGTTTTAGATTTGTCTGATAAGATGACCTCATCTTTAGTTTCATTGAAAACTGCTCCATCTGTAAATTCCTTATGCGTCTTAGTGGTTCTTACACTATCCATCGGATTTTTCTTATCAGGAGCCATGGTTACAGCCGAAGTTGATTTTTCAACGATTTCAGTTCTATTTTTATTAGAAGTGGTGCCGTAAATACTTTTATAAATTGGGAAGTAGGATAATACTGCGATTAACATACCTGCCAACATAATTGGCTTTCTACCGATTTTATCAGATAACCAACCAAAAAATACGAAAAGTGGAGTTCCAAATAAGAAAGCATAAGTCATGATTTCTTCCACCTGAAAACCATCTATTTTACAATCAGTTTTCATAAAATTCATCGCATAGTAGTGACCAGTGTACCAAACAACCCCTTGTCCCATAGTTGCACCTAACAATGCCAACAAAACAAATTTGAAGTTGTATCTATTACCGAAGCTTTCTTTTAATGGATTAGTAGATGTTTTACCTTCTTCTTTTGCTTTTTTGAACAATGGCGATTCAGACATTTTTCTACGAATTACATAAGAAATCCCCACCATCAAAATAGAAATCCAAAACGGAATACGCCATCCATAATTGTTGAAATCCTCTGGTGACATTGATTTTTTTGTCACCATTATTACGATTAGGGAAATAAATAGACCCAAAGTTGCAGTAGTTTGGATCCACGATGTCCAATAACCTCTTTGTCCGTCTGGTGAATGTTCTGCCACATAAGTAGCAGCACCACCATATTCACCGCCAAGAGCTAACCCTTGCAATAATCGAAGTACCAACACAATTAATGGAGCCATGAAACCAATAGATTCATAGCTTGGCACACAACCAATCAAGAATGTTGCACCCCCCATTAATAGAAGTGTCATCATGAAAGTATATTTTCTTCCAATCAAATCACCTAATCTACCAAAGAATAGTGCTCCGAAAGGACGTACCACAAATCCTGCTGCAAAAGTTGCCAATGTGGAGAGGAATGCCGCAGTAGGATTGTCCTGTGGGAAAAATTTTGTAGAAATCAAAGTAGCTAAGCTACCAAAAATATAGAAATCGTACCATTCAATCATTGTCCCAACCGAAGAGGCTGCAATGACAGATCGAATATTGGATGTTTTATTTTCACTCATAATTTTTATTTTTTATTAATTTCAAAATTGGAAAATACTTCCTATAGGAAAATATGTGTTTGTAATATTAATTGACCTTTCGACCCAGCATTTATAATATCAGTTGATCCAGATGCTTGAGTGTAAATTGGTCTTGTTTGATATTCCAAAGTGATTTTGGCATTGTGGTTACTCAATAAATAATTAATACCAAGTCCAAACTGAGTAGATGGGTCTTTTAATCGATCAAATTTCTTATAAGTTGCTGTTGCATAAGGCATAAACGAAGTTCCGTTCTTAAGTTTTGGCAATAAATATCCAGCCTGTAAATAGAAGATAGAGCCAGTTCCGATAGTTGGTTGAAGATTTCCTCCACCAGCCCAACTTGTTGTAGTTACAGGTAAAGTTGTATGCTCATTCAAAATTCCAAGATTTCTCTCAAAATTTGTTCCATAATTAATATTATAATAGGTTGCTAATAAATTCAATGCAGTACCCTTTGTCTTGTTTAAAGGCATATCAAGGAAAGCATCTACACCCAAAGCAAATTGATTTTGATATACTGAATCTGTCGCAGTTTTGTATAAAGAAGCTTTTGTATGATTGTAGAATCCAACTCCAATGTTGAATACCTTTTTAGCTCCTAAATAAGAACCTACAAAATAAGGTAGTTTATTAGACTCTTTGTCCCAAAACATCCAGTTGAAATAACCAGCAGTTGCATAATTTTCATTTATAACACCCGTTGCAATTCCCGTTTTAGGAACTGATGTTGGAGTTGATCCATTTACAAATGGTTTATTCAGAGCAATTCTATAATCTAATCTGCCCAATTGTCCCTTTGCATATATTCCGAACTGACGAGCAAATTGGTCAGTTGCTTCTATATTTGTCCAGTTAAATATTGGTGCATCCAAAGTCATGAAATTTAATGTCGATTGGCTACTTAATCTACTAACACCATTCCAATAATGCAAACCAGCACCTATATAAAGTTTGTTTTTCAAAACCTCATATTCTGTCCAAGCATCATGAATGAAAAGTTGTGGTTTTTTTCCTGCATTACTAACTGCTGTATTTGATCCACTAGGAGCTGTTGCACCATTTATAAATGATTGATTGTTAATACCCCAATGAGTTAATATCAAAAATCGAGGAGAAATCTGAGCATAAGCTAAGAATCTTGATCTTCTTAATGCGATATCGGTACTCCAACCGCTTTTAGTACCTGTTCCGTCAATTAATTGGCCATTCACATCTGTTGTGCCAGGATTATTTTGAGTGGCAGTTGCCCAAAACTGGTGCCACATGATAAATCGAACATATTTAGAACCATCTTCATTTAACTTCAAGGTCAATGGTTTGTAACTATGGTCAACAGCTGGAGTTGGTGGAGGAGTAGCATTTTGCCCAGATAAGTTAAAGGAAAGTAACAAACTCAAAAGCAAAAAATTAGTTGTAAATCGTTTAAACATATTGCAAAAAAATTTTAAATTGATAAAATTTCAAAATCCTGTGCAAATTAGTTTATGGATATTAAGGTCTGTTAATGTTATCTAGTTTTTTGTAAATTAAATATAGCTAAAAATCTGATTTTCGAAACTTTTCCCATTTTATTAGCATAAATTTATCTCCAAGCTCAGTTATAATGCATCCACTTCGCTTCAATTTGTTTTTGTCGGATAGAAATTCTACCAGTTCTTTATGGCTCATTACTTCATAAGTTGGTCTATATTCTGTACTTTTAGGTGTATCTATAAAATATTTTTTTACCCAATTCCTAACTGTTACATGGCTCACCCCTATTATTCTCTCAATTTCTCTCAATGAAATTCCTTCTAAATATAATTGCAATCCTTTGATAATATAATATGGATCGGTGTTTTTACCATCTTTATTTACTGAATAGTGGTATCCACAAGACAAACACTTGTATCTTTGTCTGCTATTTACAATGCCACTTTTGATATATTCCATTCCATTACACTTCGGACAAATTGGCTTTTTCATTATTTTTCCAAGATATTATTTTATGTTTTATTAATTATTTATAATTATATTGTTTCTGCAAAGATAATAACTATATTAAAATTGCAAAACTATAATAAATAACCAAAATTTAATGCAATTCAATATTTTTTGTGTAATAACTTTGCCTTTACAAATTATTTTTTTAGAATTTACTAAATTTAACAAATAAACTATGTCTTATCCTTATCAAATCAAATCCTTAGAAGAGTATCATCAAGCATATAAAGAAAGTGTAGAAAACCCAGATAAATTTTGGGCAAATGTGGCTGATAATTTCCTTTGGAGAAAAAAGTGGGATTCTGTTTTAAATTGGAATTTTAAAGAACCAAAAATTGAGTGGTTTGGTGGTGCTAAACTAAATATTACCGAAAACTGTATTGATCGACACTTGGCAACCTTGGGCGACAAACCTGCCATAATCTGGGAACCCAATAATCCTGAAGATAGAGTGAGGGTAGTTACTTATAATATTTTGCACAAAAGAGTTAGCCAAGTAGCTCAAATGCTCATTAATAATGGAGTGAAGAAAGGCGATCGAGTTTGTATTTATATGGGTATGATTCCTGAGCTTGCCTATGCCGTGTTGGGTTGTGCAAGAATTGGCGCAATTCATAGTGTGGTGTTTGGTGGCTTTTCTGCTCAAAGTATTGCTGATAGATTATATGATGCTGGTGCTGAATTTATTATTACTTGTGATGGTGCTTATCGTGGTGATAAAGTGATTCCGCTTAAAAATGTTATTGATGATGCTCTTATTGGCAATAGAACTGTAAAAAAAGTAATCGTTTATACCCGAACTAGAACGCCAATTTCGATGATAAAAGGTCGTGACCTTTGGTGGGAAGATGAAATGGAACATGCTGAATATCAATTGGAAAAAGAAGGAAAAATACATTTCCCAGCGGCTGAAATGGATGCCGAAGACCCTTTATTCATCCTCTATACATCTGGTAGCACGGGCAAACCCAAAGGAGTGGTTCATACCTGTGCTGGTTATATGGTGTGGACAAACTACACTTTTGTCAATGCTTTTCAATACCAATTAGGCGATGTTCATTTTTGTACTGCAGATATTGGTTGGATTACTGGGCATAGTTATATTGTTTATGGTCCGTTGAGTGCAGGAGCCACGTCTTTGATGTTTGAAGGCGTGCCAACTTGGCCCAATGCAAGCCGATTCTGGGACATCGTGGATAAACATAAAGTAAATGTTCTTTATACTGCCCCAACAGCCATCAGAAGTTTGATGGGATTCGGTTTGGACCCATTGAAAAATAGTGATTTAAGTTCACTAAAAGTATTAGGCACAGTAGGTGAGCCAATTAATGAGGAAGCTTGGCACTGGTACGACCAAAATGTGGGTAAAGGAAAATGCCCAATAGTGGACACTTGGTGGCAAACAGAAACAGGAGGAGTTTTAATCGCCAATTTGGCAGGAGTTACTCCAGCTAAACCAAGCTGGGCAACTTTGCCAATGCCTGGCGTTCAACCCGTTTTGGTAGATGAAAGAGGCTTTGAAGAAACGGATAAAGATGAAAATGGAATCATAAAAGGAAACTTATGTATCAAAGCACCTTGGCCCGGCATCTTACGAACTACCTATGGCGATCATGAAAGATGTAGAACCAATTATTTTGCTACCTATGAAAATCTTTATTTTACAGGTGATGGAGCCTTGAAAGACGAAAATGGATTTTATAGAATCACAGGAAGGGTGGACGATGTGCTGAATGTAAGTGGTCATAGAATTGGCACTGCCGAGGTGGAAAATGCAATTAATATGCACTCTGGAGTGGTGGAAAGTGCAGTAGTTGGCTATCCTCATGACATAAAAGGGCAAGGTATATATGCTTTTGTCATCATGGGCAATATGCACGTCAACGATGCAGAAACCAGATTAGATATTTTACAAACCGTCACTCGAATCATAGGTGCCATAGCTAAGCCAGACAAAATACAGTTTGTCAAAGGCTTGCCAAAGACTAGAAGTGGAAAAATAATGAGAAGGATTTTAAGGAAAATTGCTGAAAATGAACTTTCAAATATCGGCGACACATCTACATTATTAGATCCTTCTGTAGTGGACGATATTGTAAGTGGGAAGTTGTAAAATAAATTATTTATTTGATTAATATTGTTTTTTTTGTTATAAATGTATAATTTTGAATGTATTATATCAAAATTTAAAAACATTTGTATAATGAAAAAAATATTAATTATTAGTATTGCAATAATTCTTGTTTATTGCAAAAAAGAAAGCATATTTGATGAAAAAGGTTATTTTGGCGAAGGGACAGCAAAGATAAATGGAAAAGAATGGAGCGGTAAAACAGGAGTGATTAAAGCAAAGAAATATTGTGAGCCAGATAGTTGTATTGCAATTTCTTTAGTTAATTATAATGAACAAGGATTTCTTAGAGGAATAATAACAATTGATCAAGTAGCTTTGAAAACAGGAAAATTCCAATTTAATCCTTCTCCATATAATAAAGATACACTATATAGAATCAGTTTTGGAGAATTTGCCGATGATGGAGATGTTGGATCCTCACCACATCGATTAATGGTAGCTGATCCGAATGCTTACTTAGATATTGAGTCCTTAAACAAACAAACTGGAGACATTCGAGGTAATTTCAGTAAAGTAAAATTGGTTAGAACAGATATTGGAGTTGGTTTATTTCATGGTACTTATCCAGATACTATTTATTTGGAAGAAGGAAAGTTCTATGGAAAAATAAATTGGGGAGGCTAAAAGAGCAGTTGTATAACTTTAATGCAAACAAATTCTATCCGAAAGCGTTAAAAGTTTCTATGAAAGTTGCATTAAAGTTATACAATAGTCTTACTAGACAAAAAGAAGATTTCGTTCCCGTTGTAGCAGGAAGAGTAGGTTTTTATGTTTGCGGTCCTACCGTTTATAGCGATGTTCATTTAGGAAATTGTAGAACCTTCATTAGTTTTGATCTCATTTATCGTTATTTGCTCTATTTGGGCTATAAGGTCAGATATGTTCGGAATATAACAGATGTCGGGCATTTGGAGGGAGATGTGGATCATCATGATGCAGAAGATAAAATATCGAAAAAAGCTAGATTGGAACAACTAGAGCCAATGGAAATTGCTCAAAAGTATGCCAATGGCTTTCATCAAATGATGCAACTCTTCAATGTGCTTCCTCCGAGCATCGAGCCAAGAGCTACTGGGCATATTCCAGAACAAATTGAGATGGTGGAGCAGATTATTGCAAATGGCTTTGGCTACGAAGCCAACGGATCTGTCTATTTTGATGTTCCAGCTTTCATAGAAAAATACAAAAACTACGGTCAACTTTCAGGAAGAATAGTGGATGATCTTTTGCAAGAAACTAGGGATCTGAAGAACCAAAGTGAAAAAAGACACCCCGCTGATTTTGCTATCTGGATGAAAGCATCTGACGAACATATCATGAAATGGAATTCACCTTGGTCAGTAGGTTTTCCAGGTTGGCATTTGGAATGTTCTGCCATGAGTACCAAATATTTAGGTGAAAGATTCGATATTCACGGAGGTGGAAATGATTTGAAATTTCCGCATCATGAAAATGAAATAGCACAAAATATAGGTGCCTGTGGAAATGCTCCAGCAAATTATTGGTTGCATACCAATATGCTATTGTTGAATGGCAAGAAAATGTCGAAAAGCGATGGCAATAATATCACTCCGATGGAATTAATAACAGGGAATAGCCCCCATGTTTCTAAGGGATATTCACCTATGACCGTTCGTTTCTTTACACTTCAATCCCATTATTCTAGTCAGTTGGATTTGACTGACGAAGCATTAGCTGCAGCAGAAAAAGGTTTCCGAAGGTTAATGGAAGCCAATAAAACATTGCAAAGCTTCTTGGGATCAAAAGAATCGCACAAGCCATTGGATTCAGAGATTGACGAACTGATCAATTCGGCATTTATTGAAATGGCGGATGATTTTAATGCTCCAAAGGCTTTAGCTAAGCTATTTGAGCTTGCCACAATCATTAACAAGTTGAATGACAAACATTTGTCATTAGATGATGTATCGGAAGATTGTATCAATAGGTTGAAAAAATGTTTTTCAGATTTTATTTTTGATATTTTCGGTTTGTCGGATGAATCCAATAATGATGGCGGCGGAGTAGTCGATGGGTTGATGCAATTGATATTGGATATTCGAGCAGATGCCCGAACGAATAAAGATTGGTCCACTTCTGATAAAATCAGGAATGCACTTTCTGATTTGAAAATATTGGTGAAAGACAGCAAAGAAGGGAGTTCTTGGGTAAAAGAATAGAAATTTTCCTTTTTGTATTATTGTTGACAATACTATGACGTTCTTTAATTCTATTCTTTTTACTTTTGCAAAGTATTTTTAAAAAATGATTATGCAAAGTAGAAAGAATATTTTTTCAATCTTAATAGTGTTCCTATCACTATCAAATTTTTTGTTTTCTCAAGAATCGAAGCACCTTTTGAACATCACTCAGCTAACAGATGGTGGTGACAATGCAGAAGCTTATTGGAGTTTTGACAACAAAAATCTTAGTTTCCAAAGCAATAATGCAGCTTGGGGATTAAAGTGCGACCAAATTTTCAATTTGAATGTTGCCAAAGCCAAGAAGAATAAATCTTTAAAGCCTAAAATGATCAGTACAGGAAAAGGAAGAACGACATGTTCCTACTTCATGCCTGGAAACAAACAAATTCTTTATGCTTCTACTCATTTAGGTGGTGATGAATGCCCAACAGACCCACCAAGAGGAAAAAAATATCTTTGGGGAATTTTTGATTCTTATGATATTTTTGTAGCGGATTTGAATGGAAAGATTGTAAAACAATTGACCAATTCTCCTGGATATGATGCGGAAGCAACCGTTTCTCCCAAAGGCGATAAAATCGTTTTCACCAGTACAAGAAGTGGCGACCTAGAGCTTTGGACTATGAATATTGATGGAAGCAACCAGAAGCAAATTACTTTTGGGTTAGGCTATGATGGTGGTGCATTTTTTTCTCCCGATGGTAAAAAATTAGTATTTCGAGCATCTAGACCTCAAACTGATGAAGAAAAGAAAGAATACAAGGATTACTTAGCTCAAGGATTAGTAGCACCAACGAATATGGAGATTTATACTTGCAATGTGGATGGTAGCGACTTGAAGCAAGTGACTCATCTTGGAAAAGCAAATTGGGCTCCTTTTTATCATCCAAAGGGAAAAAAAATTATCTTTTCTAGCAACCACAAATCCGAAAAAGGCTATGATTTTCAATTATATATGATCAATGAAGATGGAACGGGGTTGGAGCAAATAACGACAGAAAGTGTGTTCAACTCATTTGCAATGTTCTCACCAGATGGAAAGAAATTAGCATTTTCATCAAATAGAAATAATAAGCCTGGCACAAGAGACACCAATTTATTCATTGCAGACTGGAAAGATTAATGAAAAATATATTTTTGATTCTAATATTAATAAAAAGCACTTCAATTTTTGCTCAAAATGTCAATTTGGATAATTTAGAAGATCATATTGAATATTTAGCATCTGATAAGCTTGAAGGTAGGGCTCCTGGAACCAAAGGAGAGGCTTTGGCAATAAAATATATTACAAAAAAATTCAAAAAATATGGCCTTGCTCCTGCTGGAACTGATGGTTTCAAACAAACTTTCACATATAGATTATCAGCAAATCCTCATGACACTACCACTACGAAAACGGGAAAGGAAATGAAAGGAACGAATGTTGCTGGATTTTTGGATAATGGATCAACTTATACCATTGTCATTGGGGCACATTTTGATCATTTGGGTAACGGGCATCATACTTCAGCATTAGATACTACTTCTGGAATACATAATGGAGCCGATGATAATGCCTCAGGCACAGCTGGTGTCATTGAGCTAGCCAATTATTTTGCAAATAATGGAATAAAGGAACAAAACAATTTTTTATTTCTATGTTTTTCTGCCGAAGAAGATGGTTTGGTGGGCTCGAAACATTTTACACAGTTGCCAACAATTGCTCTAGATAAGATTAATTGTATGATTAATATGGATATGATTGGTAGATTGGATAATACAACAAAAAAATTATTGGTTTATGGAATTGGTACAAGCCCTGCATTTAATGGGTTGTTTACCGACTCACAATTTCAATATGTCATTGATTCATCTGGAGTAGGACCGACAGATCATACATCTTTCTATTTAAAAAATATACCTGTATTGAGTTTTTTCACTGGTCAGCATAGCGATTATCATAAAATGACTGATGATGTGGATAAAATAAACTTTGAAGGGGAGATAAAAATATTGGATAAAATAGTAGCCACGATACAAAATATTGATAAGAAAGGAAAAATTCCATTCACAACAACAAAGCAGAAAGAAACTGGAAGGTCGAAATTTAAAGTATCAATGGGCATTATGCCAGATTATACCTCTACCGCTAACGGGCTTCGAGTAGATGGCGTAACAGATGGAAAACCTGCACAAAAAGCTGGTATTGAGGCTGGAGACATAATAATTGAAATGAATGGAACTCCAATAAAAGATGTTTATGAATATATGACTATGCTAGGCAAACTGAACAAAGGCGATGAAGTGCCAGTGAAAGTAAAGAGAGATAGTGTAGAAAAAACGATCATTGTAAAATTCTGATGTATATAGAATTTATAGAAGCAACTGATAATCAATTGGTTGAGGTTCAGAGACTTGCTCATTATATTTGGCCCCAAGTCTTTAATGAAATACTGTCAATGGATCAATTAGATTATATGCTCAAATTGATTTATAGTGAAGAGGCTTTAATTCAACAGAAACAATCAGGACAAACTTTTATTCTATTAAAAAATGATAACCGATTTGTTGGATATATCGCATATCAAGTATTTACGGACAAAACTAAGATTCATAAACTATACTTAGTGCCCGAAATGCATGGAAAGGGCATTGGAAAATTGATGTTGGATTATGTAGTAAAAATAGTAGATTCTATTCCCCAACAAACAATATATTTGAATGTAAATAAGTACAATAAAGCTAAGCAATTCTACGAAAATTATGGATTTAAAGTAGTTGCTGATGAAATAATTGATATTGGGAATGGCTATATAATGGACGATTACGTTATGGAATATAGAAAATAAAAAAAGCTGTGGCAAAACCACAGCTTTTTTTATTTATCATTACTTTGCTTTACTTCACACTATTCACCACAGCTTTGAAAGCATCTGGGTGATTCATAGCAAGGTCTGCTAAAACTTTTCTATTCAATCCAACATTATGTTGGTTTAGAGCGAATATCAATTTTGAGTAAGAAATTCCTTCCATTCTAGATGCAGCATTGATACGTGCAATCCATAATCTTCTGTAAAGTCTTTTCTTTTCTTTACGGTTGATATAGGCATATTTCATTGCATGATCTACAGCATTTTTTGCTACTGTATAAACTTTTGATCTTGCTCCGAAGAATCCTTTAGCTTGTTTGAGTATTTTTTTACGTCTTGCTCTTGACGCTACCGAGTTTACCGAACGTGGCATAATGATTTGATTTTTAGTACAATACAGGGTCTTTAAAAGATCTTTTTACCTGTATCCTCGTTAAAAAATAATTACTTTGCACATAATAATCTCAACATTCTATCCTGTTCAACAGGGTTTACTAACGTTGAGCCTCTATGATGTAACTTCGCTTTTTTACTTTTATTACGCATCAGGTGCGAAGTATTTGCCTGAAATCGTTTTACTTTTCCTGATCCGGTAAGCGACATTCGCTTTTTGGCACCGGAGTGGGTCTTCATTTTTGGCATAAAACAATAATTTTTTTAAATGGAATGCAAAGGTATGGCAATCATACACGATTTGCAATATTTTATACATTTATTTTCTTAGAAACTGTTGTGTCGAGGTTCGAATCAAAAGCAATGTCTAAGTATTTTTTTATCGACTCATCAATTGGTGCTGAGCCAGATATTTTAATAGCAGTTTTCCAAGCATTTCTTGCTTCTTGTGTTTCTCCGAGCTCCAATAAGGATTTGCTATAATAGATCAAAGCTCTCTTTTTCCATTTGAAGTTCGGGTCTTCTTCTTTAAAATCTCTTTTAGTGAAAAATTTTAATTCAAAAGCAGCTTTATCATATTGTTGTTGAAGAAAATGGTATTCTCCTTTTCTTCTTCTTGATTTCCAATAAATGGGTTGCATGGGTATTGAGTTCTTGATAGCAAACTCTAGATCTTGAACTGCCAAATTCAATTCACCAATGGCTGCATAAGCAAGTGCTCTTCCAAAATAAGGCTTAGGGCTAAAACTATTTAGTTCTATACTTTTTGCATAGTCGTGAATTGCTTTCTCAAAGTTTTGTCTTTTAAAACTAACTTTGCCCCTCCTTTCATAAGCCTGTGAATGACCATCATATTTTTCGATAGCAGTAGAAAAATGATGATAAGCATCATCAATATTGCCTTCTTTTAGGTCATGAACACCTAATTTGTATTCTTGTACCACTAGTTTCTCTCCGCTAGGCTCAATAGCGATATGATTCTGCAAGGTGTTATCTTCTAATCTTATCCTCCAAGCAGAGATATGACCAGCTTGAGCAAACTGTGCCATACATTCGAGAATGTATATTGTGTTTTTCCAAAACTTATCACTTCCGTTTATCACCAGCTGAGGAATTACCAATGAATGATTTGTTTCATTGAAAATGTCTTCTGCTTTGATCAGCAAACACATTTTATATAATGTTTCAGCTTTGTGCTGAAACAAATTAACCGCCTTCTCATAGGATTTGCTTGTGCCAAAATCTAGCGAACCCTTCATCATCACCTTGCTCAATATCATGATATACTATGTATATATATATATATGAATAATCTAATAGTCAAAAAAAAAGCTATAAATTGCTTGCTAATTTGTTTATGGAATTGTAATATGAATTTATTAGTTAAGTGTAATTTCTGTTATCAGAGTCTCAAATAGAAAAAGACATATAGTTATTAAAGGGTCTCTAGTTTATAAAATCAATAATTAAATTGATTAAAGAAAACACAAATTTAGAATGAAGTTTTTGAAATAACAAGTTGATTATGTTATATTTTTTTATTTTTTTAAATTCTTGAAGTTGAATGGTTTTTCCTAAAAAATTGAATTGTTAGTTGAAACAAATATTTTCATTTTAATGTTTTAAAATACATGAAAAAACATAATCTAAATTTTATAAATATATCATTTCTGCTTTTTTTTAGTTTGGTATCTACTTTTACTTTTGCACAGAATGATGCTACATGGAAAACATTGTCCAAATTAACGTATAAGAAGGAATACGATGCTTTATTGGGCTATAAAATAGATGTTCCTATATTTAGCAGTGAAGTAAAAGCTTTAGATGGTAAGTGGATTATCCTTCGAGGATATGTGATTCCAACGGATGGTTTTAAGAGCCATAAGGAATTTGTGTTTTCTGCATTTCCATACAATATGTGTTTTTTTTGCGGAGCAGCTGGACCTGAAACGGTTATCGAAGTGCTTGCATCAGAGCCAATTAAATATTCATCTGAAGCAATTTATATAAAAGGAATTTTAGTTTTGAATGATAAAGATCCGAATAAATTAATGTATGGCATCAAAAATGCAGTAAAGGTTAATAACTAATTTGATTTATTAAATTAATCTGCCTTAATTTATTTTAAATCCTAAATCGATGAATATAGCATTTGATGCTAAAAGATATTTTCATAATCCAACAGGATTAGGGCATTATAGCAGGACTTTAGTGAACGGACTCATTGAGTACTTTCCTGATAATCAATATTTTTTAGTTAACCCAAAACAATCAAATATATTTTCTGCTCCAGATCTGAATAATGTTTTCGAAATAAATCCTCCAGACAATTTTTATCAAGTTTTTACATCATTATGGCGATCAAAAGGAGTGGTGGAGGATTTAGTGAAATCGGATATTCAATTATATCATGGGCTTAGCCACGAAATTCCATCAGGAATTCAAAAAACAAATATTAAATCAGTAGTAACTATCCACGATCTAATTTTTGAAAAATATCCAAAGCAGTATAATTGGATTGATGTGTGGATCTATCGAAAAAAAATAAAAGCAGCTTGTAAGTATTCAAACAAAATAATTGCAATTAGCCAACAAACTAAAAGGGACTTAATAGAGCTTTATAATGTGCCTCAAGAAAAAATAGAGGTTTGTTATCAAAGTTGTAATCCAGCATTTTCAGTTCAATTGCCACAAGAGCATTTAGATTGTATCCGAAAGCGATATAATTTGCCCAATCATTATTTATTATATGTCGGAAGTATAATAGAAAGAAAAAACTTGTTGAGTATTTGTAAAGCTATCAAGCTATTGAAAGATTCTTCATTGGTTGTTCCACCATTGATAGTGATAGGGGAAGGTGGACATTATAAAGTGGAGGTTGAAAATTATATTTTAGAAGAAAATTTGGAAAGGGAAATTATTTTTTTGTCAGATGATCCAGTTGCAAAATCAATCATTTCGTTCAAATCAGCTGAAGATTTTCCTTCAATATATCAGATGGCAACTGCTATGATTTATCCTTCAATTTACGAAGGATTTGGCATACCAGTTTTGGAGGCACTATTTAGCAGAATACCAGTCATTACCTCAAACATATCATGCCTCCCTGAGGCAGGTGGCGAAGGAGCATTTCTAATTGACCCTTACCAACCCTCAGAAATAGCAGCTGCAATAGAAACGATATTGACCAACCCAACTCTCGTTCAGGAGAAAATTCAAAAAGGAAGTATTCATGCTCAAAAATTTGATAACAAGTTGGTTACATCAGCAGTAATGAATGTCTATCGTAAGCTGGTATAATATTTATAAGATTGACAAATCGATAAAGGGTAGCTCGTTTGGATAATCGGTTGTATAATGCAAACCTCTACTCTCTCTTCTCATCGAAGCAGATCTTGTGATAAGATAAGCAATTGTAATCAAATTCCTTAGTTCACAGAGCTGTGGCGACATCACAGTAGTATTATATAATGCTTCTGATTCGGCATATAACAAATACAACCTATCCAAAGCTCGCTTCAAACGTACATTAGACCGAACTATGCCTACATAACTACTCATGATTTCTTTCAATTCTTTCATACTTTGGGTGATGAGTACCATTTCTTTAGGTTCAGTAGTTCCTGTAGCATCCCAATCTGGAATATTAGATTTGAATGGAATTGCATCTACTCTTTTCAACACTTCATTTGCAATTCTATGAGAAAATACCATTGCTTCTAGCAAGGAATTGGAGGCAAGGCGATTGGCACCATGCAGACCAGTACAGGTGCATTCCCCACTTGCATAAAGATGATCAATTGATGATTTTCCATTTTCATCCGTCTGAATGCCTCCACACATATAATGACAAGCTGGTACAACGGGTATCATATCTTTCATAGGGTCTATACCAATGCTTTTACATTTTTTGTAAATTGTTGGGAAGTGAGCTATAAAAGCATCTTTGTCGAGATGAGTGCAATCTAAACAAACGAAATCATCACCTCTAGTTTTCATTTCATTGTCTATAGCTCTGGCAACAATATCTCTAGGTGCAAGTGATTTTCTTTCATCATATTTTTGCATAAACTCTTTACCATCCTTTGTTTTTAGGATGCCACCGAAACCTCTTACTGCTTCTGATACCAAAAAATCAGGGTTTTCGCCAGCAGGATTGTAAAGTGCAGTTGGGTGAAACTGAACAAATTCCATATTTTCAACTCTGCCCTTTGCTCTATATACCATTGCCATTCCATCACCTGTGGCAATTGTTGGGTTTGTCGTATTTCGATACACTTGACCAGCACCACCAGTAGCCATTACTGTAATTTTTGCCAGTAAAGTATCAATTTTTCCATTTTGTTTGTTCAGAGCATAAGCTCCATAACATTCAATATTGGGAGTAACTCTAGTGATATTATAGCCAAGATGATGCTGAGTGATGATATCCACAGCAAAATAATGTTCATAAACGGTGATATTTGGATATAATTTTGCTTCCTCCATCAGTGTTCTTTGGATTTCCCAACCTGTTAGATCTTTATAATGGAGAATTCTATGTTCTGTGTGTCCACCTTCTCTAGCCAAGTCGTATTCTGAAGATTTGTCTTTATCGAATCTAGCTCCCCAATCAATAATTTCTTTCACTCTTTCTGGACCTTCTTTTACTACAATTTCTACAATATTTTTTTTGCACAAACCATCACCGGCATCCAAGGTGTCTTCAATATGTTTTTCATAAGAATCTTTCTCGAAATCCCAAACGGCAGCGACGCCACCTTGAGCATAACGAGTATTACTTTCACCTTCAATAGTTTTGGTGAGCACTAGAATGGAGAGATCGCTTCTTTTTTTAGCAACTTTGATAGCAAGGCTCAAACCTGCAATGCCAGAACCTAAAATTAGAAGATCCGATTGATTATTCATATAGAAAATAGATTTTATATTTTAACTTAAAAATATGTTTTTAGTTTACCCTTCAGCCAAAGTTTGGTGCATATTTGTCCGATATGCTTTATAGGATGGATAGATTGCTGTGACGATTCCAATAATGATAGAACCTAATAATAAACAGATTTCTTCTGGTATAACGATAAAAGTATTGAAGTTATAGTTATAAATTGATCTTAAATAGCCAGAAAATGCCCAAATGAACCCATGAGATAGGAGTAAACCTATCAAACAACCGATAAGGGATAAAATAAGCCCCTCAAAGAGAATAAGTGTAAACAGTTGTTTTGGTGATGCACCCAAAATTCTGAGCATGGCTAATTCTTTTTTTCTATCAGTAAGCCCTTGAAGAAGTGCTACAAAGACACTAAACCCAGAAACAAATAGAATAATCCAACCCATCCAAGCGATTGCATTGAGACCAGCACCCATTAGTAGATATAACCTATTGATTTCTAATGCAGGATTAGCTGCCTGCATATTGGTATTCTCATTTATATTTCTTAAAAAATTTAAACTTTGAATATTATTTCCTTTGAATTTTATCAATAAAGCAGTGATTGTTCTATTTTCAAGGCTTAAACTATCATTTTCTGATTGATGTAAATCATTTGAATTATGATCATGATGGTCATGAACAGCCCAAATGCTTTCTAGTGGCGTAACGATAAGTTCATCCAAAACAGAACCCGTTGGTGCAAAAACGCCTTTTACCACAAAAGGGTGTTCATGTTTTTCGGATAATGAATCATTGATTAATCCATGAGCACTATTAAATGTAGAACCAATTGAAAGATTGAAATTTTGAGCAACATTATATCCTAATACGGCTTCCATTTCTTTTTCGCACCAATGTCCCTCTTGCACTTTTCCATTATAAAGTGTTGGAAAATAGCTGTTTGTGCCGATTATTCTATGACCATTATAGCTATCACCTAAAGATAAAGGAACTGCTTTTGCAATGATTGGGTGGTTTGGATTCATCAGCGGGGCAGCCTCTTTCAATAAGATATTACCTGTTGGGGCATCTATATGGTACATGCTGCACAAAATGAGTTGCAAAGGGCTTCCTTTTGCTCCTACAACCATTTGAATACCAGCAAGATTTTTTTCAAATTTCTCTTGAATTTGTTTTTCAATCAACAACAAAAAGCTAATCAGACCAATTCCTAAAGCAAAAAGGATAATGATTAAGATTGAATTGAATGGTTTGAATAAAATATTCTTCCAACTTATTTTGAATAAGGTCATTTCAAACCATATTTGTCTAACAAATAGATTAGGCTAGTCATTGATGCTGTTCCAAGTTCTAGTTCTCTTTTGTTTACCATTTCAAATGTGTCAATTTCGGTATGATGTAAGTCAAAATACCTTTGAGAATCGGGTCTAAGCCCTATCAAAAGTACTTTTGATGGTCTCATAGGACTAATATCTGCTCCACTTCCACCTCTTTTTATTGAAAGCCCATAGGGTTCTAAAAGTGGCAACCATTCTTGCATTTGTTTCAATTGTTGATTAAAACTTTCGGATATAGATTCGCATTCAAACCCGTTTGGCGTAAAACCACCTGCATCTGATTCAATTGCTGCAAGGTGTTTTTCCTTGCCATTTTTTACATATTCGCCATAAGCTTTACCACCTCTCAATCCATTTTCTTCATTCATGAAAAGTACACATCTTATCGTTCTTTTGGGTTGATAACCCAATTTTTTGATAATATTCAATACATCTATACTTTGCATACATCCAGCTCCGTCATCATGTGCACCTTCCCCAACATCCCAAGAATCAAGATGTCCTCCAACTACAATAACTTCATTAGGAAATTCTTTTCCTTTTATTTCACCAATTACATTAAAAGAGTTTTTCTCTTTCAGCCATTTACAATCAGTTTTCACATAAACCTTGGTTGGTTCAGTTTTCAATAATGCACTTAGCCTTTCAGCATCGTTGGTGCTTATAGCTATAGCTGCTATTTTGGGTGCTTCGTCGTTGTAATTCACTCCACCAGAATGAGGGATATCGTCTAATCTAGTGGTCATAGATCGGACAAGAACAGCTACTGCACCATACTTAGCTGCAACTGAGGCTCCACTACCTCTTTGATCAACTGCTCCACCATAAGCTGCAAAAGTGTTAATTTTAGTTGGATCCATTGGGCGATTAAAAAATACAATTTTACCGTTAATATTTGTTTTGCCTAGTTTTTCTACTTCATCGAGACTTTTCACTTCTACTACATTGGCAAGTATGCCTTCATCAGGAGTAGCTACTGATCCTCCGAGAGCTAAACACTTCATTTCAATATCACCAATTCTTGAGTCAATTATTTTGGCAATTGATTTATTTCCTCTTGACCAATGTGGTACTATACAAGGCATAAGCCACACACTATCAAGTCCTAATGTATCCATCATTTGTCTAGAAAATTCAATTGCGGCATAAGATTGAGGAGAGCCAGAGATTCTATTTCCGATTTTTTTTGTTAAAAAATGTAACCAAGGGTAGCATTGCCCCTCAGTCAATGATTTATCAAAAATTTTTCTAATCATCCAAGCATCTTCATTGCGCATCCCATTTTCTTGAGCATTTGAAATGAATAGAGTCGAAGAAAAACAAAAGATCAAAAAAACAGATATTATTTTTTTCATGGAAAATCACTTTGTGACAAAACTACTAAAAAGAAAATATTTGAGTAAGTAACTATAAATAAAATACTTCAACCAACTTTAAAATTAAATTTACGTTTCTTTTAATATGAAGCATATCCATTTCATTTTCTGTTTTGGGTTGATATTATTGGGTTGTAATAATATCACCGAAAGGCAAGAGCAATATGAAGTGCAAGGCGTGGATGTGTCTAGATATCAAGGAATTATAAATTGGCAGCAAGTGGCTTCGGATAATATACAATTTGCTTATATCAAAGCTACGGAAGGTGAAATAATGCAAGATTCAAATTTTTGTATGAACTGGGCTGGGGTTAGTAAAACAAATATAGCAAGAGGAGCTTATCATTTTTTTCATCCTAAACTTTCTGCATTGCTTCAAGCCCAAAATTTTCTATTTGCAATTGAAAAACTTGAAAATGGCGATTTGCCACCCGTTTTGGATGTAGAAGTAACGGATGGGGCATCGAAAGAAATAATTTTGAATAGAATGAAATCGTGGCTCGAAATTATCGAATTAAGATTACACCAAAAACCTATCATTTATACAAACATGAAATTTTACTATCAATATATTTTAGGCAACTTTGACAATTACAATATTTGGATATCGAGATATAATGAAAGTAGTCCTCAGTTAATTTCGAAGCAATGGACATTTTGGCAATATGGTCGGAATGGTATAGTGAAAGGCATCCCACAACCTGTTGATTTGAATGTATTTATTGGAAATTCGGTTGCATTAGATTCTTTGCGATTCAATTCTAGTGTATTAAGTGTTTTACAATAACTTGATATGTTTCCAACTATATTCACAAAAAGGCTACAATTAAGAAGGATAGATTCATCAGATGCTTCAATTGTTTTAAAAGGCTATTCCGATCCACGGGTAAATCAATTTATGTCTGTTCAATACAAAAATTTAGAGGAAGTTCAGGTTCAAATGGATTGGTATGAATCGATGATTGTGGCTAACACTGGAATTTGGTGGGGAATATGTATTATCGATAATGGGGTTATGATTGGAAATGGAGGATTTCACAATTGGGATAAGCGACATCGAAGCGTTGAGTTAGGATATTGGATATTACCCGAATTTCATAAAATGGGTTATGCATCTGAAGCTATCCAAGCAATGGTGAATCATGCATTTAGGCAGATGAATATCCATAGAGTGGAAGCGATAGTAGAATCCGAAAATGAGGCTAGTGGAAATTTGTTGCTTAAAAATGGATTTCAACTCGAAGGAACAAGAAGAGAATGTGAATGGGTAAATAATAAATTTATTGATTTACAAATATTTGCGAAGTTGTCTGTCCTTAAATAGTCTTACTAAGCTATAACATAAAGTGCATAAAAAAAGGTTGCCCGAAAAGACAACCCTTTAGAAGTGGTGTGGGGCGGGATCGAACCGCCGACACATGGATTTTCAGTCCATTGCTCTACCTACTGAGCTACCGCACCAAACAACTGGTTTTCAAAAGCGAATGCAAATGTATGGGAATTCATTGATATATACAATTTCTTTATTAATTTTTTTTCAATTTGTAGCCTATCAGTTGGTCTAAGTGGCTCTGATACAAAGAATAATGAGACAAGTTTTTATGCCCACCACCTTCTATTGTAACGAATAAATGCTCTGATTCTAGAATTTTTTGCAAAGGTATAGTGGTTGGATATGGAATTATAATATCTTTTGTTCCATGAAATGCGATAATTGGTACTTTTATTTTTGGGATATGTTGAATGGTGTTGAAGTCGTATCGAATATATTTTGTTGGAGAGGGCAACCCTATAAAATAATAATCCAAAACAGCTTTAATTGAGGTATATGGAGTTTCAAGTATGAGCATTTTTGAAGGTACTTTAGTAGCCAATTCTGCTGCTATTCCAGTCCCTAGAGATCTTCCATAAATGATGATTGAATCTGAGGGATAATTTTGAAGACACCAATTATAAGCCATCAAAGCATCTTCATAATATTTTTTTTCATCAATATCTCCCCCACTTTTCCCAAATCCACGATAATCTATTGCAAAAAAATCATAGCCTCTATCTGTGAATTCATGGTGGTATCTTCCCCACCTTTGTAGGTTATCCGCATTTCCATGAAAATAAAGGACAACTCCTTTTCTACCCAATTTTGTACGTATCAATATTGTATTAATATCAAAATTATCACTTGATTTCAACCAAATTTCTTCATGTGGAATATCAAAATGAAATTGATAGTCCGTTGCCAACTTTTTGGGCCAAAATAATAATTGCTTCTGTAACAAAATGAGTAAGATATATGATAAAAGATATATAACTATAAAACCTATTGCAAATCGCTTTATTATTACTTTCCAGGCCAATTTTGAGTTTCTTTTATTTGGTTGGATAAAGCGGTTAGATCTAATTTTGGTGGATGTATTCTTAGACTATTTGCCAATCGCTTCATCAAGATAACAGTATCCTCCGGCTTATCCAATGAAACTGACGGACAATAAATACTCAGAATATATGATCCACAATTAATTGATAGATAGTGTTCTAACACAACTTTCTTTGCATTTTTAGGAAGAGCCGATGTTGGTTCTGGAGAAAGAAATGACCAAATTTGATAGGAAATTCCTGTATTAGTTTTGCCATTTTCAGATTCAATATTTATTTTCGATTTCGAATAACTTTCAATTGAAGATTTCTCATACAATTGATACATATTCAATTGTTTATACGGGTCTTGTTCGGTTGTTTTTATAGAGTCTAATGGTGTAATAAGCAGCTGGACGGTATGACCATCCACATTATAGGTAGGTACATCTGCTTTTTTAGGTACAACGTAACTACCAGTAAGAGCAATAGTAATAGCAGCTTCCGCTTTATTGAATATTTCTAAGTAGCCATCATTGAGCTCTATACTTCCACTTCTATAATTAATATCCTTTGTTAATTTTCCATTGTCAAATAATTGAATACCAAGCAATTGACCACTTTTGGAATAGCTTTGGATGGAGCCATTTAGATTGTCTTGAACATAATTACCTTCCATTTTTAATTTTCCATTCTCATACCATTCTTTTGATAATCCATCTTTTTTCCCATTATGATAATTTGCTTCAAGTCGGAGTTGACCATTTCGGTACCAATTTTGAAAAGTACCTTCTAATAATCCATTATTATAAATCATCTGTTGGTCTTTTTTTTCATTGTCGAACCACCATATATGTAATCCATCTTCTTTTCCATTCTTATAATTTCCTTCAGATTTCAATTTTCCATTTTGATGCCATTCTGTGCATTTGCCTTCTGCCAAGCCATTAATATTATTGATCTCCAATTTAATTTTTCCATTATCATAAAATTGTTTTTCAATTCCATTTTTCAACCCCCCACTATATTTTGTTTCACTAACGAGTACTCCATCAATATTCCATTCTTTTACAACACCTTCCATTTTTCCATTTTTTATGGGTACTTCCAAACTTCTTTGACGATTCGGATGCTCCTCAACACCTAATCCAGAATAGGGCTCTTTATCACCAGGAATAATGAAAAGTCCACGAATATTATCTAAGTCTGATAAATAATAAATTTTTTGAGCCTCTGTTTTGAATTGAAAAATGGTAAAAAGTGTAAGGAGAAAAACAACTAGTTTTTTCATGCCGAATTAATATTTTTTATAGAATAAACAGTTCAGACCACAAAAGTATTGTGTAATTCTTCAATTATCAATCAATTGGCAAATGGATTAATAAAAACTATTAAAATTTAGTTTTCAATTATTTTTTATATATGATTAATTAGGGATAGCACTTATATTTGTTTCGGGATAATAATTTCCTAAAAAAGAAATATATGCTAGTTAAAACATTTGCAAGTGCTGTAAATGGCATTGATGCTCAGACAATTACTGTGGAAGTAAATGCTGGAGGAACAGTTCAAATGGGAAAAATCGGATATTATTTGGTAGGATTGCCCGATAATGCCGTTAAAGAAGGTTATCAAAGGATAGAGGCTGCTGTGAAAAACATGAATTTGAAACTCCCTAGAGTGAAAATCATAATCAATTTGGCTCCTGCTGATCTGAGAAAAGAAGGCTCGGCTTACGATTTACCCATAGCAATTGGAATGTTGGCAGCTACTGAACAAGTAAATATAGAACATCTCCACGAATATATTATTATGGGCGAACTATCTTTGGATGGTAGCCTCAGACCAATTAAAGGGGCTTTGCCAATAGCAATCCAATCTAGAAAAGAAAAATTCAAAGGTTTAATATTATCCAAACAAAATGCTAGAGAAGCAGCCATAGTGAATGACTTGGAAGTTTTTGGTGTAGAAACTTTAGGTCAAGCAATTGATTTTTTGAATGGAGATTTGAAACTCGAGCCATTAGTTGTCAATACTAGAGAAGAGTTTTTTGAAAGTCAAGATCATAACTCTGTGGATTTTTCTGATGTGAAAGGTCAAGAAAACGTAAAAAGAGCATTAGAAATTGCTGCCGCAGGAGGCCATAATGCAATTTTGATAGGACCTCCAGGTGCCGGAAAAACCATGCTTTCAAGAAGATTACCCACTATTTTGCCTCCATTGACATTGCACGAAGCTCTTGAAACCACCAAAATTCATTCTGTTTCTGGGCTTTTACCCGCCAATTCCGCATTGGTGTCTTCTCGTCCTTTTCGTTCGCCTCATCATACTATTAGCGATGTTGCATTGGTTGGTGGAGGCTCCAATCCTGCTCCTGGTGAGATTTCCTTAGCTCATAATGGAGTATTGTTTTTGGATGAATTGCCCGAATTCAAAAGAACAGTGCTGGAAGTGATGCGACAACCTATGGAAGAAAGAAGGGTGACAATATCTAGAGCAAAAATATCAATTGACTATCCAGCCAGTTTTATGTTGGTAGCATCCATGAACCCATGCCCTTGTGGATATTACAACCATCCTGAAAAGGAATGTGTCTGCGGACCAGGGATAGTGAAAAAGTACTTGAATAGGATATCAGGACCATTATTGGATAGAATTGATCTTCATGTGGAAGTTACTCCTGTGACTTATGATGAATTATCCAACTATGACCCACCGAGAGAATCCAGCCGAGATATACGAGAAAGAGTGTTGATTGCAAGAAAATTGCAAGAAGAAAGATTTAAGAATGTGGCTGGTATTTATAGCAATGCACAAATGTCGAGCAGAATGGTTAGAGAAATTTGCACGATTAATCAGGCTGGAACCACATTGCTAAAAGCAGCAATGCAACGACTACAATTGTCTGCAAGAGCTTATGATAGAATATTAAAAGTGGCAAGAACTGCAGCAGATTTGTCAGAAAGCGATGAAATAAAAATAGAGCATTTGGCAGAAGCAATTCAATATAGAAGTTTAGATAGAGAAGGCTGGGCAGGATAATGGATTCTAAGAATTTATATATTATTTATTTTGATGGAATTTGTAATTATTGCAATAGTGTAGTGCAATTCATTATTCGAAGAGATAAAAGCAAAAAATTCAAATTTGCAGCTTTACAATCTTCTTATGGTCAATTATTTCTGAAAAAAAATAATTTGAACTCAACAGATTTCGACACTATTATTTATCAAGAAGAGGACAAAATTTATATAAAATCGGAAGCAGCTCTTAGAATTGCATGGTCTTTATGTGGTGGTTGGAAATATTTTTACTATTTAATCTATCTTCCCAAGTTCATAAGAAATGGAATTTATGATTTAATTGCAAATAATAGATATAGAATTTTTGGTAAAAGGGAAAGTTGTATGTTACCAAGTGAAGATGAAAGAGCTCGTTTTTTAGAATAAAAAAAGCAACCGAACTGTTTTATTCGATTGCTTTTCAGTATTTTAGAAATAAAATGAATTTATAACATAGCCTCCAAGTAATTCTTGAATTCTTCAATAGCCATTGTCCCAATATCCCCTTCCCCTTGTTTTCTTACCGACACTTTACCCTCTTCCACTTCTTTTTCACCAACAATAAGCATTAAAGGAATTCGCTTCAATTCTGTATCTCTAATTTTTCTACCAATTGTTTCGGATCTGTTATCTACATAGCCTCTAATATCGTATTGTTCCAATTTTTCTTTCACTTCATTACAATAGTCTTCGAATCTTTCGCTGATGGGCAACAATGCATATTGGTCTGGAGCTAACCATAATGGAAATTTACCTGCACAATGCTCTATTAATACACCAGTAAATCTTTCCATCGATCCAAATGGTGCTCGATGTATCATTACTGGTCTATGTGTGGTATTGTCAGCTCCGATATATTCTAGTTGGAATCGTTCTGGCAAGTTGTAATCCACTTGAATTGTTCCCAATTGCCAGGATCTACCGATTGCATCTTTAATCATAAAGTCCAGTTTCGGACCATAGAAAGCTGCTTCGCCAAGCTCCGTAACCGTTTCTAAGCCAGCTTCTGCGGCTGCCTCTATGATTGCATTTTCAGCTTTTTCCCATACTTCGTCAGAGCCAATATATTTCGATTTGTTTTCTGGATCTCTTAGCGATATTTGAGCTGTAAATTGATCAAATCCTAGTTTTTTTAATACGAATTTGGTGAGATCTATTACGCCTAAAAACTCTTCTTTCAGTTGCTCTGGCATACAGAACAAATGGGCATCATCCTGAGTGAATCCCCTTACTCTTGATAATCCATGTAGTTCACCACTTTGCTCATATCGATAAACTGTTCCGAATTCTGCGATTCGTAATGGTAATTCTTTATAGGATCTTGGTCTATTGCCAAAAATCTCACAGTGGTGGGGGCAGTTCATTGGTTTTAGCAAAAACTCTTCGCCTTCTCTTGGCGTTTTGATTGGTTGGAAGCTATCTGCACCATACTTATCCCAGTGGCCAGATGTAACATATAGTTGCTTATGACCAATATGTGGAGTAATTACAGGTTTATAGCCTCTCTTTATCTGTTCTTTTTTCAAAAAATCTTCCAATCTAGTCCTTAGTGCTGTACCTTTGGGTAGCCAAATTGGCAAACCCATACCCACTTTTTCTGAAAACATGAAAAGCTCCATTTCCTGACCAATTTTTCTATGGTCTCTCTTTTTGGCTTCTTCAAGCATTTTCAAATAGGTATCCAATTCGGATTGTTTTGGGAATGTAATTCCATAAATTCGAGTCATTTGTGGACGAGTTTCATCGCCTCTCCAATATGCTCCTGCCAAGCTAAGTAGTTTTGCAGCTTTTATGTTTTCTGTATTTGGGATATGTGGTCCTCTACAAAGATCAACGAAATTACCTTGTTGATAGAAAGTGATACTTCCATCTTGAAGGTCTTGCAGAAGTTCTAGCTTGTACTGATCGTCTTTTTCTTTGAAGTATGCAATCGCATCATTTTTAGAAATATCCTTTCGGATATACTCATTTTTTTGCTTGGCAAGTTCGAGCATCTTTTTCTCTATTGCTTCCAAGTCGTTGGAAGAGAGCTGTTTGCCACCAGTATCTACATCGTAATAAAAGCCATTTTCGATAGCAGGTCCGATACCGAACTTGGTTCCAGGAAACAAGGATTCGAGGGCTTCTGCCATAAGATGAGCAGAGGAGTGCCAAAAAGTGGATTTTCCTTCTTTGTCATCCCATTTCAAAAAATTTATAGAAGCATCACTGTCAATTGGTCTGTTTAGGTCTCTCACCTCGCCATTAACTTTCGCAGCTAATATATTTCGAGCTAATCCTTCACTAATGGATTTTGCAACACTCATCGCAGTAGTTCCTTTCTCGTATTGGCGAATATTGCCATCAGGAAAAGTAATATTTATCATGATTCTAATTAAATATTATATTATTTTGTATATAAACTAGATTTTAAGTTACGTTAAGCTCATTAAAAAGTTTTACCTTGCACCTTGCAAAATGCTTTGAAAAATATTTTGTAGAACGATAATGAAATTATTAGTAGTAGAAGAAGATGATTTAATAGCCACATCTGTGGATTTTAGGCTTAGAAAACACGGATTTGAAATTCAAAGGGTAATCGGTGGCGAATTGGCGATTGAAGCCGTGAAAAAAGTTATGCCAGATATAATGGTGATTGCCAGCAAGTTGAGTGATATGAATGGCTTGGAATTAGTGGCATATCTTCACAAATCTTATCCTGAAATCAAGATGGTGTATATGGCAGAAATTGAAGCTGCTGAAGAAATAATGAAATCAATCAAATTGGGATGTAAGGATTTTGTTTTAAAACCATATAAGCCCGAAGAGTTATTGATTCGGCTAAAAATAATATTGAGCTAAAAAATGTTAAGAATAGCATTAATCGCCCACGATGGCAAAAAAGCTGAAATGGTTTCCTTTGTTTTACAGAACAAACCATTATTAGCAAATGTACAACTGTATGCAACTGGCACAACAGGTAGCCATGTGGAATCTGCTGGTTTTAGTGTGGTAAAGTTACTATCAGGTCCGAAAGGTGGTGATGCTCAGATCGGTGCAATGGTAAGTACTGGCGAATTGGATGCAGTATTTTTCTTCAGAGACCCCTTGGGCAAACACCCTCATGAGCCTGATGTACAGATGCTCATGAGATTGTGTGATGTGTACAATGTGCCATTAGCTACCAATCCTGCAGCAGGAAAATATTTATTAGAAGGGATGGTGTTATAATAATTTAAGGATTAAAAAATTTTTAAAACCTGTCTTAAATTTAATAAATAAATTTGTTTAAAACTATTTAAAAAGGTGATTAATCTCTAAAACAACCACCTTTCTTTTTTTATTCTTTTATCACTTTTGCCAAATATTGATTTTCAATATCATTCAATTGAATTAAATATATTCCACTGGAGAAAGCATTTAGATCAATCATGATTTCTTTGCTAGTTGGATTTTTCAGTTGTAAAATGAGTTGACCAAGATTATTATAAACCTTAATTTGAGCATCCTTAAATTCAGATTGTGATTTTATAGTGAAAATGCCTTTTGTAGGGTTTGGAAATATAATCAACTGATGGTCAATCAAATCATTAACTCCTGAGACGACAAACAAATAACAATTAGAAGTGTCTTTACATCCATTTTCTTCTAAAATTACAGCATAATTGCCTGTTTTTGTTGGAATAATAGCATTTGTATTTTCACCAGAAATTGGTGAATTGTTCAAGTCGCAGTTTATCCATTGGTAATTTGCGCCAATTGCATTGGATACCAAAGAATTAGACGTAACTAAAATGCTAGTATCTAATGTGATAATTTTTAGATTTAAAGTAATCAAACTATCGCAACCCAAGTAATTTTTTAGGTTTTGAGTATAAACACCTGTTTTGGTATAGATTTGTTGGTTCAGCTCATATTCCTTACAAGAACTCGCTGTAATAGTAGATTCTGATGCTGGTAAGATGGTCAAATTCAACGTAATTATGCTATCACATCCAGCTGAATTTCTAGTTCTGTATTGATAAACGCCACTATTAGAATAATCTTTTCCGAACCAACTATAGCTTTTACAAGCTGTTGCTTCCACCGAGCTGGTTGTTGATTTTAGAATATTCAAATGCAAAGTCATAATGCTATCGCAACCAATACTATTTGGTATCGTATTAGTGTAAGTTCCTGTATCATAGTATTTTACGCCAAACCAAGTGTAAGCATCGCAAGAACTTAAGGTCTCCTCACTATTCGAATGATCCAAAATAGTAAGATCAAGGGTTACGATACTATCACATCCGTATTGGTTTTTCAAGGTTTGATTGTATAATCCAGTTTTAGAATATTCTTCATTATTCCAAATAAAACTTCCACAGGCTGTTTGTTTGTAAGTGTATGTAGATTTTGGTAAAATCGTTAAATTGATATAAACTACACTATCACAGCCGTTTATAGAAGAAAAAGTTTGGGAAATCAACTCAGAGTGATCGTAAACCTTGCCATTCCACAGAAATTGCTCACAAGCCGATTCATTTAATTGAGTTTGTAAATTTGGAAAAATAGTAACTTTTAATAATACATTGCTATCACATCCTGTATAGCTAATGTACTTTTTAAAATAACTTCCAGTTGTTGTAATAATAGAATCATTCCAAACATATTGTGTACAAGATTGAATTTCAAAAGAATTATTGATAACAGAATCAATTTTGAGGTCAATTGTAGCAATACTATCGCAGCCTAGATGACTAGTAAACTGTTGAGTATATTTTCCAGATTGATCATATACAACTCCGTTCCAAGTATAAGCTGTACAGGCAGAAACTATTTGAGTAATATTTTCATTTTTACCAATTGTCAAGTTTAGATTGATAATGCTATCACATCCATTTGTATTGGTAAGTATTTGAGTGTATTTTCCGCTAGAGGTATATTCCTTTCCGAACCAAACATAAGATTCACAGGCAGTTACAGAAATATTAGATATCGAAGAAGGATTAATTGTAAGATCTAAAGTTATTGTGCTATCACAACCCAACGAATTTTTTAGTTTTTGACCATACAATCCCGATTGTGTATAAGTTTTGTTGTTAAAAGTATATGATTCACAGGCTGTTATAGAAATATTGTTCGATGAAGTGGGCAGTATCGTCAGATGGAGACTAACAATGCTATCACAACCGAATTTGTTTTTAAAGGTTTTAGTATAAGTTCCAGATTGATTATACATTGTGCCACCCCATGAATATTGTTCACAGTTGGTTGCAGCTATTGTTATCGAATCTGAAGTGCAATTGTACCAATCTGATTTCCACAATCCTCTTCCGTACGTAGAAGCATATATTTTTCCTTCATCATATTTTATTTCCATGTCGGTCACTTCTGCATTTGGTAGCCCATCGGCAAAAAGCACCCAATCCGTCATAGTGCTATCTTTATAAAAAACGCCCATATCCATCCCTACATATATTCCATCATGTGTACCTACTTGATATTCAATGCTATTGGCTGGAATGTTTGGCAATGAGCCACTAACGTTTGTCCAATTTGCACCACCATTTATTGATTTATAAACTTTTTGGTTGGCGGAATAATTACTTCTCACAGCCCAAAGAATTTCTGGGTTTTTAGGATGTATGCAAAAATTAGAGATGCTTCCTGGTGTTGCATATTTCACCCAAGATGTGCCACCATTTTTAGTTTTGTAAATAGTGTCTGATTTGGCTGCATAAATGTAATTGCTATCAGATGGAGCTATAAATAAAAAATTTAAGTTGGAATTGGAGAGATTTTTACTAATAGCTACCCATGATCCTCCTTGATTATTGGATTTGTACACTTCTTTATACCCAGCTACAACCATATTGGGGTTGCTTGCATGAAGGGCAAAAGGAGTTATCCAAGCACCACTTGGTTTTCCAGGAATATTATTTTGAATGTTTACCCAAGAGCTTCCACCATTGTTTGATCTATTTAAAGCTCCATTTTGAATACACCCATACATTACACTAGGATTTGTAGGATGAATGGCACATTGCATTCCATCTCCACCCAACACATCAGACCAGGTTCCACTTGACAATTTGAGTTTTGTACCGTTATCTTGCAACCCAGTGATTGCTTTGCCATCCTTTTGAGAAACACTCATTCTATACATTTGAGATATTTCCATTGTACTACTCAGATAAGTCCATGAAGTGCCACCGTTTGTAGTTTTATACACTCCACCATCATTTCCTTCCCATAGGGTCGTGTTATCTTGCCACTCAAAAACATGTTTGTCTGCATGCACTGCTGGTGCCTCAGCAATATTGTACCAAAAGGAATTCAATGTCCATGTAAGTCCACCATCTATTGACTTCCAGGTAGTTACGCCACCAGTATATACTATGTTAGAATTCAGTGGGTCAACTGTGATGATGAGATCATACCATCCTTGCCCTCCAGCAGAAGAGCCGTCTTTACTTCCGCTCAAAATGTTCGGTTTGTCGGACTGAAGTGTATATGAATTTCCATTATTTGTAGATTTATAAAGCCCTAGAAAACCACTATCTGATGATTTCGAACAAAGAGCATAAACAGTCGAATCGTTAGATGGAGCGATTGCAAGAGCTATTCTATTAGAACCTGTGATGGTTTGGATAGGCGTCCAAGTAGCACCATTATCTGTTGATTTGAAGATTTGTGTGGCACTGCAAGCATAAAAGGTGTTTGTACTAGCTTTTGGGTTTGCTTCAATGTCAAAATAATTGCCAGTTTTAACCGATTTCCAGTTGGTTCCTGCATCTGTAGATTGATATAACCCAGCAGTGGTGGCAGCCAAAAGGTTGTTTGGATCGTCGGGGTCTTGCAATAGTTTTCTGATTCTTCGTCCATTACTAGTTGCCCAAGTAAGTCCAGTTTTGAACCAGTTGATACCACCATCAATTGATTTCAAAACGCCAATTGAGTTGTTGTCGCCAGCATCCCCATCGCCTGTAGCCACATACATTATATCTGGATTTGCTTTATTGATAATTATTCCTGAAATGCCCAAAACTGTAAATGTGTCGGTGGTGGTTTTCCAATTGACACCACCATCAATTGATTTCCAAAGCCCACCACCAGCAGCTCCAGCCCATATTATTTTTGGATCAGTAGGATGAAAAGCTATTGAAGCAATTCTACCCAAGCCAGCATACCCTCCTGATGAAAAGTTTGGACCTAAAGGTTGCCAATTGGCTTTGATATTTCTATTTTGAGCAGCTGATTGAAGGTATTTTTGCCACTCTTTTTCTTTCAAGCCATCATCATAGAAGGTTCCATCGGGCTTAATTTTATTTTCCCAATGGTGTTCCCATCTTTTAAATTGTTTGTAACCTTTTCCTTTTTCAATTGATTTATCTTTCCAATATTGATTAAATAGTGACTGAATTTCATAAAAATTTTGATTTTCTGGGTTCAACATCTTATCTACCCATTCTTGAGCAAAAATTGGTGTAGAAAGGATTGAAAAACAAATAAGTAGCATCAATTTATGCATAAACAGTAATTTTTTGCAAAATAATAAGATTCTTAAAAATAATGCGATGTTCAATTGATATTCTTGAAATTATTGTAACAACAAATATTGATGATTTTAATCATTTACTACAATGCGGTAAATAATTTTAGTGATTATAAAATGTAATGAAGGCAAATTATATAATTTAAAACAGCTATTTTTTCGATAGCATTAAATATCTTTGTTTTTTATTCATCAAAATCTTTTGCTTTGAAAACTACTCCGCTTACTCATAGACATATTGCTTTAGGGGCTAAAATGGCTGAATTTGCAGGCTATAACATGCCTATTTCCTATACTTCTATAAAAGAAGAGCATCAAACCGTGAGAAATGGAGTGGGTGTTTTTGATGTGACCCACATGGGTGAATTTGTGCTTAGAGGGAAACATGCCTTAGATTTGGTGCAGAAAGTAACGACGAACGATGCATCGAAATTGAATATCGGCGATGTTCAATATTCATGTATGCCAAATGCATTTGGAGGTATTGTAGATGATTTGTTGGTATATAGGCTTCCAGAGGATTATTGTAGCGAAGGGGAGCAAGCATTTTTGTTGGTGGTGAACGCTTCTAACATGGAAAAAGACTGGAATTGGATTGAGGAAAACAACACTTTCGGCGTACAGATGATTAATATTTCTGATCGTACTGGTTTGTTGGCTGTTCAAGGACCGAAGGCAACTGAGGTGCTTCAAAAACTGACAGATATTGATTTGTCAGCGATAAAATATTATCACTTTGTGAAAGGAAAATTTGCTGGATTCGATAATGTTTTGATATCTGCTACGGGCTATACTGGGGCAGGAGGATTTGAAATATATGCGAATGATTTGGACACAGAGGCAATTTGGGATGCAATATTTGAAGCTGGAAAAGAGGAAGGAATCAAACCAATTGGCTTAGGAGCAAGAGACACCTTGAGGTTGGAAATGGGCTTTTGCTTATATGGAAATGATATTGATGATACTACCTCTCCAATAGAAGCTGGGTTAGGTTGGATAACAAAACTAAATAAAGGTGCATTCAATTCTTCAGAAACGATAGCAAAGCACAAAGAAAATGGAACAGATAGAAAATTGGTTGGTTTCAAAGTGAAAGACAGAAGAGTTCCTCGTCATGATTATATTATTGAAGATGCAAATGGAAATGTGATAGGTAAAGTTACTTCTGGCACTTCATCACCATCACTTGATATGTCGATTGGGATGGGATATGTTGCCACACCATTTTCGAAAGAAGGTACTGAAATTTTCATTGCAGTTGGTGGAAAAAAAATGCCTGCCATCGTTTCAAAACCACCATTTTACAAAGAAGCATAATTTTTTTAAAATCAATTCGCCATTGTGCGACTATCCTTATTTATACTAATACTGAATAATGGTATTTTGAGAAAATGTAATGCAAACCTTTGAACAATTGTTGATTATTTACATTTAAGTAGTTGTATGTAAAAAAATCATGGAACTAAAAGAAGCAAAGGATAGATTTATCAATACTTGGGGTACTTTAGCTACAGAATGGGGTATCAATAGGACAATGGCACAGGTTCATGCTTTGCTCATGATTTCTTGCAAACCGCTAAATGCAGATGATGTGATGGAGGAGTTGCAAATATCTAGAGGGAATGCTAACATGAATATTCGTGCTTTGATGGATTGGGGATTGGTGTTCAAGGAGGTGAAATGTGGTGATAGAAAAGAGTACTTTTCGGCAGAAAAAGATATGTGGAAAGTAGTCAAACAGATCATCATTCATAGAAAAAAGAAGGAGCTAGAGCCTGTAATTAAAGTGTTGGATGAGCTTTCTGTAGTGGAAAATAGTTGCCCTGAGTCAAAAGCTTTTTGTGAAAGAATACAAGATATTCGTTTATTCTCCATTAAGGCTGACAATACCCTCGATAGTCTTATCAAAGCTGATGCAAATTGGTTTGTCAGTTCGTTCCTAAAAATGATTCGGTAAAAAATTTCATTTTTTTTATTTATAATGCATTCTTTATCAACAGGATAGAAGAAAGAAATATTGATTTGTACTAAAAGTTAAACAAAAATGACCGTATTAAAATTCTTAATATATGCAAAATAAATATATGTAATTATCGTTTTTCGCAAATTTTGAATTGTATTTGGCATGTAACTTTGTGATATTATTAGAAACTAGAATTTATATAAGAATTAATCTTTAGAAAAATATCATGAAAAGTTTACAATTGGAAGTGCATAGAAAAGAACACCAATCAATGAACAGGATGAATCTCAAAAATTCAATATTAATGTTCAGTATGTTGTTTTTACTTGCTATTGGATGTGATAAACCCGCAATTGATCACAATGTAAAATGGAAGGGGAAAGTATTAGAAAAGGGAACAAATAAGCCAATATCGAATGCAAAAATATATTTATATGAATTTGAATTTGGAGGAGATTTCACAATAATCAAGCCAAGGATATTAATAAATACGTATGAATCAGATAAAGATGGGAACTACGATTTTACCTATTTCAACGATATATCCAAAGGGTATGTAATAAAAGTAGGAGCAGAGAAATATTATCTATCAGGAGAATATACACCGAATGATAATGATGGAATAGCATCCAATACTGTCTTTTATCTTGATCCTTATGCATGGATTAAGTTTCATGTCAAAAATGTCAACCCATTTGATGAAAATGATAAAATAGATATAAATCGTTCCTGTTTTTCAAAGATTTTATATGGTAATAGGATAGATACTACTATAATTTGTGAAGAGATTGGAAATAAAAATCTAGAGTTGGTTTGGTGGGTAACAAAAAACAATAATAAAACAAGATACATTGATACAATTCCATACTTAAAAGCTCACGATACTACCTGCTTTGAGATAAAATACTAAATACATATAGTGTTTTTATAGTACCCCAAAAACACAAAAATTCTTTATTAAATTTTCTAAACAAAAAATAAACAAAATCAAATTTTTCGCATCTAAAAGCTAGTAAATTAATCTGAAAAAAAATTGTACTCAATCCATTATAATAAACCTGTTTTGTTTTTAAAATTCAGCCTCAGAAAAGCTAAATAATGTAAGTTTTCCTAAATTTTTGCTAAAAAAATGACTAACTTTGCAGTACTAATTATTTTTTGACTAACCAAATATTTTTATGCCGAAAAAAGTTGACCTTTCTTCTTACGGTATCACCGTAGAGAATATTATGAGAAATGTTTCTCCTGCTGCATTGTACGAACATGCTATTAATTTCGACAAAGATGCCCACATTTCTAGTGTCGGAGCATTGATGTTAAGATCTGGTAAAAAGACAGGTAGAAGCCCGAAAGATAAAAGAATTATTCAACATCCTGATAGTGAAAATAATATATGGTGGGGTAACGTGAATATCAAAATGGACGACCACACTTTCATGGTGAATCGCCAAAGAGTTTTGGATTATTTTAACTTAAAAGACAGACTTTATGTGGTGGACGGATTTGCTGGTTGGGATCCAAAATATAGAATCAAAACTAGAATTATTTGTACTAGACCCTACCATGCATTGTTTATGTGGAATATGCTCATCAGACCAACAGAAGCTGAGTTGGAAAACTATGGCGAGCCTGATTATGTGATTTTTAATGGTGGTGAATTTGTGGCAAATAAATTCACAAGTTATATGTCTTCTCCCACTAGCATAGATTTGAGTTTTGAGCGAAAAGAATTTATCATATTAGGAACAGAGTATGCAGGTGAGATGAAAAAAGGTATTTTCACGATCATGAATTATATCATGCCATTGAATAATATCATGTCCATGCACTGCTCAGCAAACGAAGGTCCGAATAAAGACGTTTCATTATTCTTTGGACTATCAGGCACTGGCAAAACTACCCTTTCTGCCGACCCAAATCGTATGCTAATCGGCGATGATGAGCATTGCTGGACAGATAACGGAGTTTTCAACATAGAAGGTGGGTGTTATGCAAAAGCAATTAACCTATCTGCCGAGAAAGAACCCGAAATCTTCAATGCCATCAAGTTTGGAACAGTTTTAGAAAACGTAAAATTCGATCCAGATACTCATCAAGTGGATTATGATAGCGATGAAATCACCGAAAATACTAGAGCAGCCTACCCAATCGAATACATACCGAATGCAAAAATTCCTTGTATAGGTGGTCATCCAAAAAATATTATTTTCCTTACTTGTGATGCATTTGGAGTGTTGCCTCCTGTTAGCAAACTCACTCCAGAGCAATCAATGTATCACTTCATCAGTGGATATACAGCGAAAGTGGCTGGGACAGAAGAAGGAGTAACAGAGCCATCAGCAACTTTTTCTGCTTGTTTTGGTGCAGCATTCATGGTGTGGCATCCTAGCAAATATGCAGAATTGTTGGCAGATAAGATGAATACCTATAAAGCGAATGCTTGGCTCGTCAATACAGGTTGGTCTGGCGGAAGCTATGGCACTGGTAGTAGGATGAAATTAAGCTTCACTAGAGCTATCATTGACGCTATTCATAATGGCGGATTGGATAATGTGGCTTTTGTGAAAGATGCTAGATTTGGATTTGAAATCCCAACAAGTTGTCCGAATGTACCAACAGAAATATTACAACCAGAAAATACTTGGAAAGACAAATCAGCATTTAATGCAACTGCAAACAAATTAGTTGGATTGTTTAGTAATAATTTCAAACAATTCGAAGCAGGATGTAGTGCGGAAATCATTAATGCTGGTCCGAAAGCAGTTTAATAGATAGATAATTGAAAATTTAGATAATTAACGCCAACTAGTATTTTTAGTTGGCGTTTTTAATTTTAGAAATACTTGTTTAAAATTTAGGCAATTTTATACATAGTATTTTTTCATAATTTGATGAATATAATAATCCTGTATTAGGGTCAATGGTCATATCTGACACTCCAATACTTTCGTTATCTTTAAATTTATATACCCAAACTAATTTGCCTGTTGATAAATTAATACCATGAAGTTCATATTTATAATCAATATATCGTAAATTATATAACACTCCATTATATGTTTGGATACTATTTGATAGATTTAGTCCATTGTAGTATGACCATTTTATTGCACCAGTCTGAAAATCAATATTGTAAATAGTGTTTTTGTATGAAACAAAATTTATATCATTATTATTAACAGATATTTCATCAATAAATACATTTGGAATTGTAAAGGTTTGAATAATTTTCCCAATATTACAATCTATTTTAAATATTTCATTTGAATTATAAAGTAATGCAATGTTATCTTTTATAGTAACTTTATCATAGTTGTAGTTTCTATCGTAAATAGAAATTTTGGGTATATTCCATTCTATAGTGTTTTTATTAATATTAATCGCAATTAAATTTAATGATCTTGGAGAATTTGGATCTTCATCATTTTGTAAATCATATTCGAAATATTTGTAAATTGCCAAAGTATCATTCGAATTATTGATAAAAAATACAGGAGGAGAAATATTCAATATATTAGAATAAAGTAATCGGATTGATACAAAAGTATCAAATTGATTATTTAAATAATTGCATCTAAAAGGAAAACAATTATAATACAAACTATCATTTATTTTTTCATATTTAATGTAAGAAGCATAACAATAATCATTAAGCCCAGAAAGGTTATTTGTGGGTAAAGCAATATCAGGAAAAGTATAGTTCGAAATTATTTTTTTCAATTTCAAGTCAATTGTTTGAATGTACTTATTTCTAATACCAATAGTCCAAAAGTTTTGATTTAAGTAATATTGATCTGTTCCAGAATACCCTTTGATAATGTTCGGAATTGATGAAGTAAAGTTTCCATTTAATTTGTTGTAAAAGAAATAAGATCCAGTATTAAAATCATCAAAATAAACGACTTCGTCTTCAAATATTGCAGGTTTTATAGAATGGAATCCTCCTTTATTTATTGGTACAGTTTTCTCCCAAAATGGGATAGAGTCATACAATACAGTATCAATCTGATATTCAATATTTTCTAAATCTTTTTTCTTACATGAGGAGTAAAGAAAAACTGTAAGTACAAATATCAAAAATATTGATAACTTGTTTAATACCAAACGATTGGATAAATAGGTTTTAATAAATTCGAAAGTACTCATGATATTTATATTTTATTAATTCAAAGGTATTATCATATTTTTTCTAATTTGAAGTAAATTTCAATAATCGAAAAATTTCTTTTTGCACAAAGCCATAATTTTTTATTAAATAAACTCGAAATAATTGCATTTTCTGCAAAAGCTATTATTTTTAGCTTAGCGTAAATTGTTCAACCCTTATTTTGATTACTTCACCCCACAATTTTTTTTATATTTGCACCAGTTTCACAAAATATTAATAAGATGGAACCAGTTATTGCCTACCAACCTCAAAATAAAATTCGGTTAGTTACTGCAGCATCACTTTTTGATGGCCATGATGCAGCGATAAACATCATGAGAAGAATCATGCAAAGCTCTGGTGCTGAAATCATTCACCTTGGGCACAATAGAAGTGTGGAGGAAATTGTCAACACAGCTATTCAAGAAGATGTACAAGGCATTGCCATTACATCCTATCAAGGCGGCCATGTCGAGTTCTTTAAATATATGCACGATCTTCTGAAAGAAAGGGATGCCGATCATATAAAAATATTTGGTGGTGGTGGCGGTACCATTTTGCCTGACGAAATCTCTGAACTCCAACATTATGGCATTGCAAGAATATATCATCCTGACGATGGTAGAGCTATGGGTTTGCAAGGAATGATAAATGATGTGTTGCAAAAATGCGATTTTCCTACAGGAAACCTATCAGTAGATCGATGGAAAGCTGCGATGAAAGATGCCTATGGCAACGCATCTGATCAAGATCAAAGAAAAATCCTGAATGATGTAAAACGTAATATTAGCGATAGAGCCATTGCCAGATTGATTTCGGCAGTTGAAAATAACCCCTACCTCGTCCAACCCATAATGGATGAAGTGCATGATAGACTGAAACATCTTGCATCTGCTCCAATATTGGGTATAACGGGTACTGGTGGTGCTGGAAAGTCAAGTTTGGTGGACGAACTTGTTCGCCGCTTTTTGATGGAGTTTCCAGATAAACATATTGCAATAGTATCGGTAGATCCATCCAAAAGAAAAACAGGAGGTGCATTATTGGGCGATAGAATCAGAATGAATGCAATTGTCAACAATAGGGTGTATATGAGATCATTAGCTACCCGACAAAGTAATTTGGCATTAAGCAAACATATTCCTGAAACACTTAATATACTAAAGGCAGCCCAGTTTGATTTGATAATTTTAGAAACTTCTGGAATTGGGCAAAGTGATACTGAGATTTTGGATCATTCGGACGTTTCCCTTTATGTGATGACACCTGAATATGGAGCTGCTACTCAGTTGGAAAAGATCGACATGTTGGATTTTGCCGATGTGATTGCCCTTAACAAATTCGACAAGAGAGGAGCATTGGATGCTCTTAGGGATGTAAGAAAACAATATCAGCGAAATCATAATCTTTGGGATCGACCATTGGAAGAGATGCCAGTATTCGGCACTATAGCATCTCAATTCAACGATCCTGGTATGAACAATCTCTATAGGGAGGTGATGAATAAAATTGCTGACAAATCTGGTCGTGACGATTTAAGATCCAATTATTTAGAAAATGCCGAAATTTCAGAGAAAGTATATATCATTCCACCATCAAGAACAAGATATTTATCCGAAATATCAGATTTGGTCAGGAATTATAATAAAAAAGCAAACGACCAATCCGAAATTGCCCGACAACTTTTCGGACTAAAAAACGCTATTCAATTAGCCAATAAAAAAGGTCAAGCAAATGTGGTTGAAAGTTTACAAACCATCTACGATGATATTGCCTTACAACTAGATGGAACTAACAATAAAATAATAAGCACTTGGGATGAAAAAAAGCTAAGATATCAAGCTGATGAATATATCTATTTGGTGAGGGGAAAGGAAATTAGAGTTCCTACTTTTCGAACCTCGTTATCACACACAAGAATTCCAAGAGTTTGTTTGCCCAACTTTAAAGATTGGGGTGAAATATTGCATTGGAGTTTGCAAGAAAACGTACCTGGAGAGTTTCCTTATACGGCAGGAGTTTTTCCATTTAAGAGAGAAGGCGAAGATCCTACAAGGATGTTTGCTGGAGAGGGCAACCCAGAAAGGACAAATCGTAGATTTCATTATGTAAGCTTAGGGATGCCCGCTATAAGATTGTCCACTGCATTTGATTCGGTTACTTTATATGGTGAAGACCCCGATCATCGACCTGATATTTATGGAAAAATAGGAAATTCTGGAGTAAGTATTTGTTGCCTCGATGATGCTAAAAAATTGTATTCTGGCTTCGACCTTTGCGATCCGAAGACATCAGTGAGCATGACAATCAATGGTCCTGCATCTACGATATGTGCATTTTTTATGAATGCAGCTATTGATCAGCAATGCGAAAAATATATTAAGGAAAATGGTTTAGAAAATCTAGTAGAAGAAAAACTCAGAGAAAAATATGATTTGAAGGGCTTGAAAAGACCAAGCTATAAAGGTGCATTACCAGAAGGAAATGACGGCTTAGGGTTGCTTTTATTGGGAGTGACAGGAGATGAAATCCTTCCTGAAAATGTTTATAATAGCCTAAAAGCTAAGGCATTATCATCGGCAAGGGGTACTGTTCAGGCTGATATTTTGAAAGAAGATCAAGCTCAGAATACCTGTATATTCAGTACAGAGTTTTCGTTGAGATTGATGGGAGATGTTCAACAATACTTTATCAATCATAATGTTAGGAACTTTTATTCGGTATCAATTTCTGGTTATCATATTGCTGAAGCAGGTGCAAATCCCATTTCTCAATTGGCATTTACATTATCAAATGGATTTACATTTGTAGAGTACTATGTGAGTAGAGGTATGGACGTGAATAAGTTTGCTCCGAATTTATCATTTTTCTTTTCGAATGGAGTAGATCCTGAATATGCAGTTATCGGAAGAGTGGCTAGGAGAATTTGGGCTAAAGCGATGAAATACAAATATAATGCAGACGACAGAAGCCAAATGTTAAAATACCATATTCAGACTTCTGGTAGATCATTGCATGCTCAAGAAATAGCTTTCAACGACATTAGAACTACACTGCAAGCATTGTATGCCATTTATGACAACTGTAACTCATTGCATACCAATGCTTATGATGAAGCAATCACAACCCCCACGGAAGAATCTGTTCGAAGAGCAATGGCTATTCAACTTATTATCAATCACGAACTTGGATTGGCGAAAAATGAAAACCCGATGCAAGGATCATTTATTATTGAGGAATTAACGGATCTGGTGGAAGAGGCTGTAATGATTGAGTTTGATAGAATTACTGAAAGAGGTGGTGTGTTAGGGGCAATGGAGACGATGTATCAGAGGGGAAAAATACAGGAAGAGAGTCTTTATTACGAAATGCAAAAACATACAGGCGAATTACCATTAATCGGCGTGAACACCTTTTTGAGTAGCGAAGGCTCACCAACTATCCTACCCCTTGAGGTCATCCGATCTACATCAGAAGAAAAAGAACTTCAGATAGAAACGGCAAAAAATGTGGCAAAAATAGATGAAGAAAAGAACCAAGAAATGCTAAAAATGCTACAAAGTAAAGCCATTGCAAACGAAAACTTATTTGATGGGCTAATGGATGCTGCCAAATTCTGCACTTTAGGTCAGATTACCAAGGCTCTTTATGAAGTGGGTGGGCAGTATCGAAGAAACATGTAAGATACATTAATTTGTTGTTTAATGTGTAAGTGGATTTTAATGAGTTGATTGCATTTAAATTCACTTACCTCTTGATTTTTAATATATTATGGTATATATTTGTTTGTTTTTACACACAATCTAAACAAATTATAGTGCCATGAAGCTAAAGCAATTTTTACATTTATGTAATTATCTTTTAAAACTGAGGATAATCGTAGTTTTATTAAATTCTCTTCAAATTTTTCTTCCTCATAGTTATAATTTCTTTTTCCTGGATAATACATAGTTTTATTGCAATATATAATTTGCTAAAAGACAATCAATCCATAAAATATTTTATCACTTAATATCATTAAAACATGAAACCTAATCAACTTATCCATCCTATTTTAATTTTTAGTTTATTTTTTATTATTGGATTATCCAAAACATTTGCCCAGGCAGAATTAACAACTTTTTCAATTCAACCCTCAAAATTGGAAGGTAAAGCTGGAGATACCATTACCTATCGAATTAATACAAAAAAATTTAAAAATGTTTTAGGCTTCGATTTTACAATCACTTGGGATAGTACAATGTTTAAAGTTGCTTCTAAATATGATGAAATAAAGCAAAGTATAAACAGTAATCTTATAAATATGGGATATAATATCTTATCAAATAGATTTATAGTTACGTATATATCAGAAGATTATATATATGGCGATTCATTATCCATGAATGATTCAACCTTAGTTTCATTTAAATTAATACTTAAAAAAGATGGTGATTCCCAAAATCTATGTTTTTCAAAAATGTATAATTTAGAATTATCTTATTTTGATTTGGATGAAAACAATTATGCTACTACAAGCAATTTTATATTTGACTGTAATAGAATAGTTATGTTAGTGCCTAAAGTACAAATTTCTAGAATTTATTATAATATTATTGCTTATGATACTTTAGATTTAGTAAAATTAAAAGCAAAGGTAAGTTATGGAGTAAAGCCATATAAACATCATTGGGGAGGTAACTTTAATGAAGAATTAGATAGTATTTTTATTCAAAATCCATTGAGAGATACTATTTATAACTATTATGTTACTGATGCTTTAAATGACACATCTTATTATACATTTTATATTTATTACTATTTAACTAACTATAATTTATCAGTTAATATTAATTCATTAGAGTTTAATTATTATAACCCAACATTAAAATTTGAACCATTAATTAAAGGAGGAACGCCACCATATAAATATTTATGGAATACAGACAAAACCATTAAAACGGATACTAATTTTTTAGAGATTAATAACCCAAACAAGGATTTTTACTACAAAGTGTATGTAACAGATGCTAAACAGAATAAAGGATATGGTAATATTTATGGTAAAATTAGTAAAATGTCTTTAACAACACCTAATGATTTGAAAAAAGTCGTTTATTTTGTTGATGATACTATTAATAATATTATAGCAACTGTAAGTTCTTGGTTTAAACCTGTGAAATATTTTTGGAGCGATGGAACAGAGAGTACCTTTAATAATTATTCATATAAAACAATTAAAAGACCAGAAAAAGATAGTACTTGGTTTAGTGCAACTGTTGTTGATAAGGATGGCAACGAATTAAAAGATAGCATTTTGCAAATATTTAATAATGTTCCCTTTTTGACAATTAGTTCTATAGATACATTAGGATTTAATAATACTGTTTACATAAATTTCAATAGCAACCCTAGAAATGGTCCTGTTGAATGGAGATATGAATTTAAAAATGAATATCAAACCTTTACAAAAAGTGGAGTTTGTAATAGTTCTTTGCAATTACCATTTAACGACTTCAAAGGACAGTTTGGTGAGGTCAAGTTTTATTATAAATTAGCTGGAATTGACGCTTCAATCGTTCCTGAGCAATTCGTCAAATTTAGAGTAAAAAACTCAAACTATTACTTGCAATTCAGCAATTTTCAAAAAGATTATTATGTGTGTGAAAAAAATAAAAAAGTAGTTGTTAAAGCAACTGCTTATTCATCATCCCAAAATGATATATTATTTTATGATTGGGGAATTTATGGGAAGGGATACAATTTGGATAGTATATCTGTATATTTAGATAAAACAACAACAATTAATTTAAATGTTTATGGTATATTAAACACTAAAGCTTCAAATCAAATAAAAGTGCATGTTGGTGAAATGGATAGTTATAAAATCGTTTCATTTCCTGATCATATTTGTAAAGATGGGTTTATTAATATAGAAAATGTAAAAATCTTGAATTATCAATTATCGCATTACAATAAAGATTTTAAATGTTATTCTACATATACAAGACAAACAAATGGTGGTATTTCATTATATAATGATAATCATTCACCAATCAATGTTGAATATTTAGTTGTAAAAATTGACCAAACTAATACTGGGTTGTGTCTTGAAAACAATTATCAACCTTATGTGGACACAATACTACTTTATCCTTCGCCTAAATATATTAACCAGCTAATATGTGCAACCAATACTGATTCTTCAATAGAGTTCAATTTGAATGAACATTTAGATCCATTAAATCTGACTTCGTATAAGCTTATTGATATTAAGAGTAATTATTATTATACGAATGGAAGCAACAAGAGAATTAATATTAAAAATGGTGTTGAAAGTGCAAATTCTACAATATTTTTCCCAAAAGATACAATTGGCTTAAATAATGAAAAATTCTACACAGCAATAGATTTGAATATTAGATCTAAATATGAAGATTATGGATGTGTTACAGATGAAATTGTAAGAATAAATGTTACAGAAAAGCTTAAAATGATTATGTCACCCAAATATCAAACTATCAAATCTGGAGAGACAATTGATACATTTTTTCACAAAATTGATAATATTTATAATGTTAATTTAGGTATATGGGAAGCTACTGCATTTATATTAAACTATAATGGAAATCTAAGTAACAGCCTATTAAAGTATAATGTATTTTCTACCTATAAAGTCGGGCAATTATATAATAGCTTCAATTACCCAATCGTAGCTAAATTTATCATTTTTGCTCATTATATGGGTTGTCCAATCGATCCAGACACTGCTTATATTACCGTAAATCCATTAAATCCATTGTTTCAATCGGACTACACACTTTCAGAAACTAATGAAATTAGTCAAGGGAAAGTAAAAATAATAAAAGACGATTTAGATCAACCAATTGATTTCGAATATTATCCTAACCCCACTCAACAATTCCTTAACATTCAATATACTATCGAAAATCCAGAAGAAACAGAATTGTTGATTTATGATCGAACTGGAAAGTTATTGGAAGGCTATAAACTATCCTTAAATTCAGGAAAAAACCAATTTCAAATCGACACCAAAAAACTTGCTCCCGATTCCTATATTTTGCATTTAAGGAATAGAGAACACACTAAAACGCTACAATTTGTTAAGAATTAAAGCATAAAAAAAGAGGCTATCAGAAATTTTCTGGCAGCCTCTTTTTTGAAATCCATTATTCTATAAAGTTATTCATTTTATTATATAGAAATGAACCTCAAGCATTCAAAGTAATTTTTTGATTAAATTTTTCAATTTAGCAGGATTTAACAAACATACTTTTCCATTCATTTTTCAAATTTGTTTTTCAAATTTGATATTGTCAAAATAAAAAAGTATGATTAAATATATATTTTGGGCATTTTGCTATATTTTTTACATTTCTAAAATTTATAGCCAACAGGTATTTGTATATGGAAAAATCAATAACTCAAATCAAAATGGGCTAAATGGTGCTACCGTTGTTCTTTACAAATCTATCTCTAAAGAAATTTTAAAATCAACTTTTTCTGACTCGTTGGGTAATTTCGAACTAACTTTTTTGCCAACAGACTCCATTTCATTAAATATTTCTTACATAGGATTTGCCGATTTCTCTCAAATGTTGGATTTAACTAAAGTAATCAATTCAAAAATTTCATTAGGCTCAATACAACTTTTGGAAAAATCTGAAAAAATAAATGAAGTAATTATATCATCACAAAAACAATTCGTAACTAGAAAATTGGATAGAATAATCATTATTCCAGATGCTCTAATATCCAACTCAGGGCAGAATTTATTAAATGTTCTCGAGAAATCTCCAGGCATAATATTAAATATCAATGGAAATATAACATACAAAGGAAAATCAAATTTTCAAGTATTTATAAATGACAAGCCCAGTTATTTAAGTGGAGTGGAGCTTCAAAACTTATTAAAATCAACGCCTTCTTCAATCATTGAACGAATAGAATTTTTAAATAATCCTCCAGCCAAGTACGATGCTGCTGGTAATTCTGGAATTATTAATATCGTCATGAAAAAAGAAAATAAAAAAGGAATGAGTGGTGGTATAAATTTATCATTTGGCAAAGGGAAACATAACAGAAGTAATAATAGTATAAATTTTAGTTTTCTAAAAAACAAATTTTCATTTAGTACTTTAATAGGCTATACAATTAATAATTCGCAACAAGATTTGACGATAAGACGCTATTATTTTGATGATTTTGGTCAAAAAACAGCTTCATTTATTCAGTCTTCCATTATCAAGCCTAAAAATCATGGATTAAATTCAAGAGTTAACTTTGATTATCAATTAGATAAAAAAACAGCTATTGGGGTTGCATTGGGTGGGACGAGTAATCAATCTGAAAGAAATTCGAACAACATTACAGACGTAACGAATGGATCAGGAGATATTGAAAAGAAAGTATTTGCACAAATTCCGATGAATATTCAATTCAAAAATTTGGGGTTTAATTTTAATATAAGCCGAAAATTATCAGCACAAAGAGAACTAAGTTTCAACTATGACAATTTGTATTATCATACTGATATCGAGCAAAGCATAAATAATGAAATCACAAATCTAATAAATCCAGCACTAAGCAATACAACAGTTTTGTACTCACTATTACCTTCAAAAATTATAATTCAAAGTCTCAAATCAGATTATACTCAAAACTTAAGTAAAGATGAGAAATTAGAAGCTGGCATCAAATTAAGTTGGATTAGAACCGAAAATATTGCAGATTTTTATGATATAGTGAATGGAACAAAAATTCCAAATTATACATTTACGAATAGCTTTAATTATAATGAAAATGTAAATGCAGCTTATATAAATTATTCAAAATCTTATGCAAACCTTTCCTGTCAAATAGGGTTAAGAGCAGAAAACACTATTATTAATGGGTTTCAGTTCGGGAATCCCAATTCCAATGATTCGACTTTTAAAAGAAATTACACCAATTTGTTTCCTACACTTTTTTTACAATATAATCTTGATACTTTAGGGAAACATATTTTAGGATTTACATTTGGTAGAAGGATTGATAGACCAGCCTATAAGGATATGAATCCATTTACTTATCCATTAGATAACTTTACATTGTATGGTGGCAACCCATTTCTTCGACCCACTTTTTCTTATAATACAGAATTAACTTTTACATTAAATAATAATTGGAGTTTTGCTTTAGGATATAGTTATATCAAAGATGTAATTAATGAAACTAACGAACAAAAAGGAACAGTATGGTATAGTAGACCAGGAAATTTTGATGAACAAACCGAAATTGGGCTTTCTGCGAATGGATCTTTATCTATTCTTCCAAATTGGAAACTCCAAGTCAACGGATCTTTGAATAATGTATCTTTCAAAAGCAAGATTTATGATGAGAGTTTGGATGCAAAAAGGTGGTATGCAGTTGTTTCTCCTACTAATATTATTGTTTTTAAGCATGATTGGAGAGCAGAGGTTTCGGCAAGTTATCAATCCAAAATACTATCAGGTCAATTCACAATAGACCCAATATGGAATGTAAGGATGGGAGTTTCAAAAAAATTATTAAAGCAAAAAGCTAGTGTTAAGTTGAATGTTTCAGATGTGTTTTATACCAATCAGATAGCAGGAGAAATAAAAAATATCACCAATGCTAAGGCAAGTTGGTTTAGCTATTTGGATACAAGAGTCATTACACTTTCGTTTGCTTATCAATTTAATAAAGGAGAACGGATTAATACGTGGAAATCCGGTAGTGTGGATTCAGAAAAAAGTAGAGTTAAGTAAATAAAAATTTAGCAGAAATGGACAAACCAACCCTATTTAATTCAAATTATTTTTGTGGCATTAAATTATATTATTCATGAAAGTTAAAACAATACATATCATCTTATATTTATTAATGTTTTATACATCGAACGGACAAAATTTAGATTTTTGCGGACAACAACACCTTACAAATCAATGGTTTGAAAAAAATACAACCCTTTATAATAAATTTATTGATCAAGTAGATATAATAAAGAAAAGAATAAAAAGTGAGTATCAAAGTAGCGATGGTAAAATCAGATCGCCAGTTAAATATTCAATCCCTGTTGTATTTCATATTCTTCACCTTGGTGGAGTAGAAAATATTAGTGAAGCTCAGATTTTTGATCAAATGAGAATACTAAATAGAGATTATCAAAAATTCAATAGCGACACATCATTAATCATTCCAGAGTTCAAAGGAAATATAGCAGATGTTGGTTTTGAATTCAAATTAGCTCAAATTGACCCAGATGGAAAATGCACAAATGGAATAATTCGTCATTATACAGATAAAACAAACTGGGATGCTAATCGACTAGAAGACTTTATTTATACCTGGCCAGCGGAGAGTTACTTGAATTTTTATATCGTCAAAACAATTAATATTGCTCCAGCATATAGCTTTCTGCCAGGTGTTGGGATTCCACCTTCAGCTGATGTAGTCGTTTGCCAATCTAATTTGGTTGGCTCAATTGGTACTGCAAATGTAGCAAATTCCAGGGTGTTGACTCATGAAGTTGGTCATTGGTTTGGGTTGCCTCATATTTGGGGCATTACCAATGCACCAGGAGTAGCTTGTGGTGATGATTTTGTAGATGACACCCCAATAACCAAAGGTTTCACAGTATGTAATCCTTCAAATTCAAAAACATGTAATAACTCAATAACCGAAAATTGGCAAAATTATATGGATTATACTCCCTGTAAATTGATGTTTACGAATGGGCAAAAAGAGTATATGTACAATACAATTCTTTCAGGAATTAATCAAAGGGATAATCTTATTAGCGAAGAGAATTTAATTAAGACAGGCATTAAAGGCAATCAGATATGTACACCAGTAGTAAATTTTAATAGTTCAAAAACAGTAATTTGTAAGGGAGAAAGTGCAAGATTCAGCAACACAAGTAATGTTGGAAATAATAGTTTTTCGTTGGATTGGCGATTTGGGGGTGGATTGCCAAACAGTTCTTCAGATTCGATAGTAGATGTTCAGTTTTTAGAAGTTGGCAACTATGAAGTAAAATTAGTATTGACTACCCCGATTGGTAAAGATAGTTTAGCCCAAGTAATAAAAGTTGTAGATGGTTCGAATGGTATAAAACCCTCAATTTTATACAGTTTTGATGATGGAAAACTGCCGAATGGCTTTATTATTTCGAACCCAAATATAGATAATGTAAAGTGGGAAATAAATAATTCAATAGGAGCAAACAACTCAGCTGGTGCTATTTGTTTAAAAAATTTTGGACAAACAAATATCAGTGGAAATTACGATTTTTTCGATACGCCATTTTTCGACTTTAGCTTGGTTGATAGTCCAGTGTTTTCTTATTATTATTCTTATGCCAAAAAGAATGAAAACCAGTTAGATTCTTTCAGAATACAATATTCTACAGATTGCGGTCAGACTTGGAAAAACCTATCTTTCGTGCCACAGACTCAAGCAATGGCATCGAACACTGGTGGTGTAGTAAGTGAAAATTTTATTCCAAATGAATTGAATTGGAAAAAAGTAACTATACCGTTGTTTTCCAATGTAGCTGCCCAAAAAAAAAGTTTTATTTTAAGGTTCTTATTTAAAGCTGACCCAAAACAAGAAGATGCTAACAATTTGTATATTGATGAAATCAACATTTCAAATAGCACAACAAAAACGAACAACATATTAGATGATTTGGGTTTCAAAATATACCCCAATCCTTCAACTAATGGAGAAGTTTTCATAGAATTAAATAAAGCATCAAATAATCCAATACGGATATCAATTCATAATATCGATGGAACAAACAATCAAAATGTTGAATATAAAATAGAAAATACCGATCTGGCTAGAATTGCTTTAAAAAACATAGAAGGTTTGAAATCAGGCATTTATTACATAAGAATGCAATTCGAAAACGGAGAAATAAGAAATGAAAAATTAATAGTAATAAATTAATATTCTTAAAAAAAAGTTTGTTTATATGCAACAAATTGAGTTATTTCAAAAACCAATTTGGAAAATATTATTAATACTAATAACACTCATATTGATTATTAATATTTTTCAAAATGGATATTATTTCGGTAAATGGCTTTATGAAAAATTAAATTAACTTATAAAATCGTTTTCGATGGAGCAATTCCATAGAATTTTTTATAAGCTTTGCTAAAAGAAAATATATCTTGATAACCTAATTCAAGGGCAATTTGATTGATTGGCATTTTAGGAAGAAGTTCTTGGGCTTTTTCCATCCTTTTTTTAATTAAATATTGTAAAGGACTTATATTATAAGCATTACGAAACAATCTAAAAAAATGGTATTGGGAAATATGTGCTGAGGCAGCTATATCTACAATTTGAATATCAGAATAAAAATTTTCATCAATAAATGATTTTCCTAAAGAAAGTTTTCTAAGCAAATCTTTTTTGGTTGATGCTTTTATACTTCTCAAATTCTGAAATTGCTTAACCAAAGGGATATAATCAGCTATTATCGCTTCAATAAGAAGATAAAAAAAATCATTATTGAAACAATAATCATCATGAGGGTTTTTTGTCAATGTGTTTTCTAATTGAATTAAATTTCTTCCAAAATTTTGATTGCTACTCCTAAATTGCTGCTCCATAAAATTGGATGAATTAAAATAATTCCCTAAATCAAGGTCAGGAACATTAGTATCTGGAGCTTGATAACTTGCCAAAACTTCAGCGACAATTGTAGGTGAAATATCAATACAAATCCCTTTAACGTTAGTTGGACTATTTATAATAACTTTTCCTTCACAAAATTGATTACATAAAAAATAGTCATTTTTTTTTAGTAAATAGTCAACTCCATTGATTTTATATGTTTCTTCTCCAGAAATGACATATTTTATAGAAAAATTATTGAAAACAAGATGTTTGTCTATATTTTTTATAGATGAATACATTACGATATTTTCATTATCGCATTGATTGTTAGCCTTATACCCAAACTCATCTACAACGATATACATTTAATTTTTTGAATAAAAGTATTAATCTTTGGTTTAAGATTATACAGAATTAGACAAATTATATGTATTTCTCTATCAAAGATAAAAGAGCATTAAGCAATAAAAAATAGAGACTAATATTTTGAATAATAGGCTAATTGATAATTTTTTATTTAACTTATCTTATAAAGTCACTCTTGCACCAGCATTGATTGCAAAAGAATTAATTTTATCGTTTTTAGGTCCTAATCCTTTGTTGCCCAAATATTGTTGGTAAGCTCCTTGAACGAATACACTGTGTTTATTGGATAAAGCATATTCCATTCCAGCTCCTATATTTGTAGTGATATAAAGATTTTTGTTCAACGATTCGCCATTCAATAATCCACCTTTAATTAGGTTAGTGGACGCCAATCGAGGCTCTAATGGGTCAATTAAGGGGTAATACTCATCTCTTACAAAATTGTTTGCCAAAGCAACATTTGCTGAAACTCCTGCATTGGCATAGAACTTTAATTTCCCTTTTTTTGCAAAAGTATATCGCACATTTACTGGCAACTCCACCACATCCATATTTACTGATTTGATAGCATAACTTTCATAAGTAGCTCTTGGGTTGTTGTTTTTCAAAACAGTCGTATTCGTGTTGTACTTCTTTTTGCTATAATTTAATCCACTTTCTATTTCCCAATTCTTTTTTCCATAAGCTACTGCCACACCAGCACCATATCCCCATACATTTCTATTGAAATATGGCTCATTGCTAGCCAATTCAGCAGGTGTAGTTACATTATTCAAGTCAAGTTTTGATTGAACGCCGATTCTAATGTTTTTTAGATTATTGTGATGAGCCAGTATAGTTGGCAGCAAAATATTTTGAGCATCAACTCTTTGTATATCAAGATTTTTTGAATTATTTAGCAAACCAACTGAAGCTATTGGACAATTAGTAAATGGACTAATGAATAAATCTCTTATTCCTTCATTTGAGGAGTTATCAATGGCGATTACTCCATCGGCATTTATTTGCAAAAGGTCGTTTTCACTATTGTACTCATCAGAAAGTGATTGATTGTTGCGATATGGGTCATATAAGCCAGCCATCGGTATATTCTTGTTTGCCTTATCAACCTTTTGTTTCGATTTGTTCTGTTTGATATCAGAAGGGTTTGTTTGATTGGTTTCAAACAATTGAATAGGTTTATAATAGTTGATAGATGTCATAATAACAATCAAAACCATAGCTAACTCTATTCCTTTTAAAAGTACAACTTTAATCTTTCTATCATCATGAATATCAAGCCTATTAGATAATTGCTCCCAATGTAGAGCATTATAGGCAGGTTCGCTATAATTCAATTTACTTTTAATGGCATAATCTGCAATGTTTTCCGGAGTATTACCTAATATTGGGTCTTTATCAAGCATTCTTGAAAGTGCATCCCATCCTGACATGCTAGCAACGGATTTTGTGGGTTTATTTACTGCGGTTTTAATAGCATAATCGAAGTTTGATTCTATTTCACTTGGCAATTCTGTATCCAATTTTTTAGAAAAAACATCCCAAGAGTCTTTTCCTAACGGACTTTCTAAATTCGACATTTTATCAAATATTACTTTGTCGAATAAATTAATAGGTTGATTATTTTGATCCATTTTATGTTTATCTAGAAAGTAACTCTTTTAATTTCAATCGTGCTTTTACAAGGTTCGATCTAGAGGTGCTTTCATTGATTTGTAAGATTTCTGCGATTTCTTTATGAGCAAATCCTTCTATAACATACAAATTGAATACTGCTCTATATGCAGGGGAAAGTTCTTGAATAGCTGCAAGTATTTCTTTTTCAGTACATTGGCTAATTGCATCAGCATCATCGGAGCTGAGTTGGTAAGCTTGATCAATATCTTCTGTTCTTCTTTTAATGCTTTTTCTATAATAATCTATTGCAGTGTTTACAACTATTCTACTCATCCAAGCAGAAAGGGAAGTTCCTTGCTGGTATTTATCAATATGTTTGAAAATTTTTATAAATCCTTCATGCAATATATCCAAAGCATCTTCTTCATTATTTGAATATCGTAGTGCTGCACCCATCAACTTACTGTAATTATCTTCATAAAGCTTTTGCTGTGCCCATCTTTCGTTTCTTACACAAGCTGCTATTAGATCATACTCTTGATATGGTATTGATAATGTAAAATCCATAATCGACAAATTTGGTGTCTAAAATTGGTAACTGATAAATATACGAATAGAAATTCTAATTCGCTGCTTACGAGAATAAAAAAATTTCTAAGTAGTTATTCCACAATGATTTCTATAGTGTTGTTCGAACCTAAATAAGTTTGTTTCACGATATTTGAAAAAGCAGATGTGGACACAAACCCATAGTTGCCACTATTAGTGCGAATATAGAACCATGAATCATGTTGGTTTTCTAATGATTCTAATATAGTACATTTTTCAGGTGGTGAAAGTATCGAAATGTTGTTGGATGTAAAGTTTGGATTGGATAATAATTGGGTCAGTTGAATAATTTCTGCTCTTGGAGTATAAGTGGTTTTACTATATAAGGTGTCTAATTTTTTAGATAATGGATTCCACTTTAGTGCATAAGAACTTGATTCAATGTATTTTATGTTTGGAAGACAGGATAATTTATACTTTTCGGATAATAAAATAGATGGAGATTTGGATAGAGAAACTCCTATAAATCTAATCGTACCATTGTTCAAAAAAAATTTATTCTTTGCAATTGTATTAGTATCTGTAGCAATCAAATTTTCCTCCCAAATTTTTTGTAGATTTCCTGCAATCACACTAAAGATTTCTATGGTTTTTTCAGGTAGTTTGTCATTAGATGATTCATATTTTTTTTCCCAAATAATTTCATTAGACCCATCTTTTGTAAAGTCTTCTATCCAAAGTTGCATAATTTCAGATTTCCCAGACTCAGAAGCGTTTGAGTAATTCAGTGAAAAAGATTTTCCTATATCATTCGAGAAAATAATATAAGATTCTTTATAGATAGGGTTAAAGTATGATTTTCCTTTTTTAATATCTTTTCCTTCTATTGATGCGAACCATATTAAAGCCGACTCAAAACTTTTTCCGATATTTTTCTTTTGGTGTATAAAGGGTCTTAATTTGTTTTCAATTCGTGAAATTGGTGTAGGCAATGCTAATTCATCTCCAAAAACCCAACCTGTTTTACCAGACAATGTTTGAATTTTGTGCCACTTAAACAATTGATTTTGAGCATTGTCTGGAAATTCGAGAGTGGATGATACCAACCATTCAACCAATTCATTTTCTTGTAAATTTATTAATGTAGGCTTTAGATAGCTGCTATCTTCATATAGGCGAGTATTATTGATAACCAAAGCAGCTTTTCCTTGCAAAATCAATTCGATTGATCTGGAAGCCAATAAGTTTTGGGTTATATAAATTAATACAATTGTGCAAAAAACAAATTTTTCTTTCATGTATGGGTCAAAAAAAGGTAATGAAATAAAATTCCACTACCTCATATCTTCTTTCTATAATAACGATTTTGCAAACGTCATTATTGTTTATTAAAATACTACTACACGTCTAATAAATTCTTAACCTACTAAGGCAGTATATTCGTCGGCATTCAACAAATCAGCTAACTGATGGTCATCTGTTATTTTCACTTTCACTATCCATCCTTTTCCATAAGGATCTTCATTGATAATTGCAGGATTATCGCCTCCATCAGATGATAACTCAGGGTTAAACTCCAAAACCTCAGCAGTAACAGGCATAAACAAATCAGAAGTTGTTTTCACTGCCTCTACTGTACCAAATATTGCATCTTTTTCGACAACTTCTCCAACTGTCTCTACCTCAACATACACTAAGTCGCCTAATTCACTTTGTGCAAAATCAGTAATACCGATATAAGCAGTTCCATCTCCTTCAAGGCGAATCCATTCATGTTCTCTCGTATATTTCAAATCTGATGGGTATTCCATAAAATGTTTTATTTAGCTTTGTAAAAAAATAAATGATTGCCAAAAATACAAGAATTTTAAGAATCTAAAAGTATTTAATTGAAAAATAATGAGAAATTCATCAATAGAAAATAAAGGTAAATTATATTTAATTCCAGTTCCTCTTGGCGAAACGGATGCAACTGAAATTCCAGTAAATACCAAAACTATTTTGAAGGAAATGCAATATTTTATTGTAGAAAAAGGAAAAACTGCTAGATATTTTTTAAAAAAATTGAATCCAGAAATCATTTTACAGCAACTCATCATGGATGAGTTATCAGATAATTTGACTAAAAAAGAAATAGAAACTTTACTTTTGCCCACTTTGGCTGGAAAAAATATTGGCTTGCTATCAGAGGCAGGATGCCCAGGTATAGCTGATCCTGGTGCAAAAGTGGTAGAAGTAGCATACTCGATGGGAATAGAAGTAGTGCCAATGGTTGGTCCATCATCTATTATTTTAGCTTTGATGGCATCGGGTATGAATGGACAAAAATTTTGTTTTCATGGTTATTTATCAGCAAAATCGAATGAATTACCCAAGGAATTAAAACAACTGGAGCAGGATTCCCAAAGATACAATCAAACACAAATTTTCATTGAAACCCCATATAGAAATAAAAATATGGTAGAAACTGTATTTCAAACATTAAAATCTACAACCAAATTTTGCATTGCTTGCGACCTTACCTTGCCCACACAATTTATTTTGTCTTTAACCATAGCTGAGTGGAAAAAACAGAATATTCCAGATCTGCATAAGCGACCTACGGTTTTTTTAATCTTAGCTTAATTCCTTCAAGGTGTGCATTGCCCTGTTTTTGAATCCAGCCGAACCAAATTCGTAATATTCTTGAATAGCTATTATCAATTCTTCTTTTAGCTCAGGATAGGACTTGCAAATATTTGCACAGACGGTCATCGAAAAAGCTCTTATGGCAACTGCATAATTAGGATGAGTGAGATAGAAAAAACATTTTTCATACACCTCTCCCTTGAAATCTTCGGGAATTTCCATGAATTGCCATGCTCTTACTGTATTGCGAATCAATGCTTCATGTGGAGGGTTTTGGAGTGCATCGAGCATCTTTCGAATATATGGATATAATTTTTGAGGTTCAAAGTCAGCAATCATACCCACTACCCAAGATGCCGATTGACAAATTCTTAGATTCTTATCAAAATAGCAATTCATGAGTTCTACGAATGCTTCATCGTCATTCAAGGCGATTTGCAACAATTGATTTCGGGTGATTTTTGATATTGGCTCACCCAATGTTTGGCGAATATCCATGGATAGCAAGATTACACATAGTCTTGATTAACAAGCAATTCGTTTGAATTAAGATTGGGATAATCGTCATCGTCATCACTGGGAATGTATTTTCTGAAGAATAACCCTACAACCAACCCAAAGGCAACTCCACCAAGATGAGCCCACCAAGCCACGGTGGTCGTATTGATATTTTCGGGAGCTAATGCCGCCACACCATTCGAATATTGCTGAAAAATCCATAGCCCAAGAAATATAAATGCTGGGACTCTGAAAGTGAATAGAAAAAACAAAACTTTTATTCTTGATGATGGAAACATGATTAAATATGCTCCCATAATTGCCGATATGGCACCACTAGCTCCGATGCATGGCACTTCACTATAAGGGTACATATAAGTATGAGTAATGGTGGCACCAATCCCTCCAAGCAAATAAAATATAAGAAATTTAAAATTTCCAATAGTTGCCTCAATATTGTCAGCAAAAACCCACATAAAAAGCAAATTGCCCAACAAATGCAACCAATTTGCATGCAAAAACATGCTGGTGAAAATAGTAAACCAACTATACCCTTGAGTAAGATTTGCAGGAATGGCACCAAAAGTATAGACAAATGCATTTGCACTTTCCAATGGCAAAGTCAATTGAAAAAGATATACTAGAATGTTTATGACAATAATTGCATAACTAAAGTATGGTGTATATCCTCTTTTTACTTGATCGTCGCCTATTGGAAAAATCATTGTTTTTCAAATTAAATTATTCTACAGGTACTTCATCGACGAAGTTTCTTTCTCTTTTTACCAATGGATTGGCATTCATTTCAGTATAACTTGCTCTATTTTTTACAATATCAATAGACAAAAACATTGATTTTCTAAAAGAGCTTTCATTAGCTTGGTTTGCTCCTGCAATATCATACCCTGTGCCATGATCTGGGGAGGTACGAATAGCTACCAAACCAGCAGTATAATTGATGCCACCACCAAATGCAATTGTTTTGAAAGGAACTAACCCTTGATCGTGATACATTGCCAACACTGCATCAAATTTCTTAAACTGACCAGAACCAAAAAATCCATCAGCAGAAAATGGACCTAACGACATGATTCCTTTTTTCTTAGCCTCAATAATGATAGGGCGAATTATCCTATCTTCTTCATCGCCCAATACGCCATCATCCCCTGCATGAGGATTTAAGCCAAGTACAGCAATAAGCGGTCTTTCAATACCAAAATCAATTTTTAGTGTTTCGTTTAATATTTGTAATTTATCGAACAAAAGATCTCTAGTAAGGCTACCAGCAACATCCTTTAAAGGAATATGACCTGTGACAACACCCACTTTTAGCTCGTCGCTCACCATCATCATCAAGCTACTTTTCGAACCTAATTGTTGAGTAATATATTCAGTGTGGCCAGGATAATTGAATCCGCCAAGTTTCATGGCATTTTTATTGATTGGAGCGGTCACTAAGGCATCTATGTTGCCACTTTTTAGGTCTAAAACAGCTGCTTCTAAGGATTTGAAAGCATATCTTCCTCCAATATCAGTTGCTTTTCCAAGAGTAATATTTACATTATCATTCCAAACATTCACCACTTGTGCTTTTCCATCATCAGCAGCATGATGGGCATCTTTTGCATTTTGGTACTGAAAATTTTCGGAGTCAACTATGTTTTTATGATAAGAAATCACTTTGGACGATCCATAAATGATCGGAATACAATACTTATAAATTTGACTATTATTCAATGTTTTAAGAATTACTTCCAAACCGATTCCATTGATATCACCTATACTTATTCCTATTTTTGGCTTAGCCATATTTCTACATTTATTAAATTAATCTAAAAAAATCTTTTGCAAAGCTAAGATTTTGTTATGAAAAAAAATGATTTTACCATCTTTGCAGCAAATATTCATCCAAAATAAATAATTAATTGATTTGAAAGCTAAAAAATCTTACGGGCAGCACTTTTTGACGAGTGAAAAGATAGCTGAAAAGATTGCTGATTCTATGCAATTGCCTCAAGAATGGAAATTTGTATTAGAGGTAGGACCGGGAAAGGGAATGCTCACAAAGTATTTACTTCAAAGGCAATATCCACTTGTTGCGGTAGAAGCTGATGGAGATATGGTGAGTTATTTGAATGAGCATTACCCAAAGCTAAATGTACAATTCGGAGATTTTTTAAAATTTAATTTTAACGAAGTGTTTGGAAATGAGCCATTTGGGTTGATTGGAAATTTTCCTTATAATATTTCTTCACAAATAGTTTTTTTGATGTTGGAGCATAAAAACCAAATTCCAGAAATGGTTGGGATGTTTCAAAAAGAAGTAGCAGAACGAATCGTTGCCACTCCAAATGGTAAAGAATATGGAATTCTAAGTATTCTAGCACAAGCCTGGTATGATGCTTATTATTTATTTGGGGTAGATAAAGGCAATTTCAGTCCGCCACCAAAAGTTCAATCGGCGGTGGTAAGATTGGTTCGGAAAAAAAACATGGAATTGGGTTGTGATGAAAAATTGTTTAAAAATATAGTGAAACAAACCTTTAACCAGAGAAGAAAAATGCTAAGAAATACTTTGAAGCAATTTGTGAGTGATGATCAGTTTTTGAGCAACCCCATGTTTACCAAGAGACCAGAAAACCTTAGTGTTCAAGATTTTATACAATTAACTAACGAGGTTGATAATTGGAAGAAAAGTGTTAAATAAATTTTTTACTACCATATAAAGTATGTAACTTCGTTAATAAGCAATAAAATATAACTAAACATGAAAAAAATTTCAACATTAATTTTCTTTTTAATTGCTTTAGCAGTTTATGGGCAAAATTCAGATTTCGAATTAGGTTTTTCGTATAATTCGAATATTACAGGAGAAATGGAATATTATAGCAATACGAATACTTTAAAAATTAATAATTCAGTCATGGGTAATCGTTATGGTTATGGGTTGAATATGATTGCTAAATTCAGATTAAACAAACATTTTTCATTTCAAACGGGCATCAATTATTTATTTAGTGGCACAAAATCAAAACTTTATTATGATAATTTTAATATTGATAGCTATTATAAAAGTCGTTATTACGTAAACTCGAAAAACATTTGTTTGCCCTTGCTAATTAATTATAGATTGAGTTCTATAAAAAAGCATACATTTTATACGGTTGTAGGTGTCAATATTGCTTATAATTTCTATCATAAAATTCAAGCAAAAAGATGGACATCAAAAAATGAATATATTAATGAATATTACGATTTTGTTGATGAGTACAAAACTTGGAATATAAACCCTTCTATTGGAATTGGTTATGAATATAGGATTAAAAACAAATTCAAAATATTTGCACAGCCCAATCTCGAATTTAATTTACTTAAAACGAACGGCACTTCACTACCGAGCAAAAGTATGTATAATTTAGGGATCAATATTGGCTGCTTTATTTTATAAAGGATGAAAAGGTTTAGATTTTTATTTATAATATCATGGTTATTATTAGGATCAAATCTGTTTTCGCAAAAGAACTCTTTTGAACTTGGGTTTTCCATTATGCCTTTGATATCAGATAACTTATTGACACATGGTGACGATGTTGATCCATCAATTGCAAGTATTTATCGAAATAGGGAGTTCAGTAGAATGGGCGGTTCTGTGAATTTAATAATTAGAAAATCGTTTACCTCCAAACTTTCATTACAGTCGGGTTTAGGATTTACGTTAAATGGATATGATTATAGAAAAACCCCGACAAGCTGGGGAGCACCTGATCCGACTTTGCCTATAGCAATTAAGAGTCAATATATTTATCAAAATATTAATATTCCACTTTTAATGAACTATAATTTCAAGCTATTTCGGAAAAACTGTTATATTCAATCGGGACTAGTTGGTGTTTTTGAAATTTAAAAAAGTATTATTCTTACCAGATATTTTGCCTCCAATAAAGAAATTTCAACTTCAAGTAATGATGATTCGGTGCGAAATAATAACCTAAATGCCTCTGTTGGAATAGGTATAGACATCATAAAAAGAGAAAAGTATAATTTGTTTATCCAACCCAATTTTGATATTAACCTTTTTAATATTGGAAAAAAAATCACTCCAATTCAAAGAAGAATTTATAGTATGGGACTATCCATTGGGATGGTATTTAGATAATCACATTTGTTTTATAATTATTTTTTGCAAATAATCAACCCATGATTTGCAATGAAATTTCTTAATATACAATAAATTTATATATGAATTTATTGAAAAATAATTCATTTCAACTTTTTAAAGCTCTTAACTTTGCAATAGTTATTCATTTTTATTGAATTAAGCACAAATGCAATTAAAGATAATTGTAGGCAAAAAATGTGTTTAATTCTTTGCAAATGAGATGATTAAATGGTTTCTATATTAATAATATATATTAATTTTTAGTGCAGTACTATGAATTTTGTAATTTATTAATGATTGTTTCAAAGTAAATACAAAAAATATGTTAAATGAAAGTCAGATTGAACGACTAATTACAATTAGCAAAGAAAAACCGCTTCTTCCAGAAAAGTTTGTTCCATGGCATGAAGAAATAGGTATAAATCAATTTTATATGCCTGAATTATTATCCTCATTGAATCAAACTGAATTGTATAACAAACTTACAGAATTTCAAAAAATAGAGCTAAGCAGACATGAAATGGCACAAGTGTTATACTCTTATGCATGGACTGAAGGCTTATTTTGTTTATTCATGAATAAAATAATTTTAGACTTAAAACCTGATTCTGTTGAATATAGATTCTTGCTTCGTGAGCTAATTGAAGAGTTCAGGCATCAAGATATGTTTGCAACTGCCATTCAAAAAATAAATGGAAAACCAATTTCTCCATCAAAAATTCATAACTTTTTTGGCAAGATAACAGCAAAATATTTACCCAAATCTTGGGTATTTATTTCTTGTTTGTCAATAGAATTAATTACTGATGTATATGGTAAATATACTCGAAAAGATCCCAATACATACATAGTAATGAGGAAAGTTGGTGAATTACACCATATTGAAGAGGGTCGCCACATAGTATTTGCTGAAAATTGGTTAAAGAAATATACAGAACAAGCTGGTTTTATAAAAAGGTCATGGTTTAGCATTTTAGTCCTAATCAATATATATTATTTGCAATCGCTATATGTAAAAAAAGAAATTTTCAAAAGAATTGGAGTAGAAAATCCTGATATTTTCTTTAAGGCTGCTAAAAGTAATTTCAAAATCAATTTTGCAAAACATTGTACATCGACTACAAAAGAGTTTGTTGAAAGAATAAATGGTTTTAATTGGCTCACCAAACCACTTTGGAGAAGTGTTTTAAAAATGGAAATATGAAAATTAAAATAGATCAGATTTCTTATTACACTCCATCAAGAAGTGTAAATAATCTTGAAGTTGAGAGCCAAATCAATCAAAAAGATGATTTGATACCTTATGGCACACTAAATAGGGTATTCGGTATTGAAAATAGACATTTTGCAGACAAAGAAGAAATGGCTTCCGATTTAGCAGTAAAAGCTGCAATGCCAATAGTGAATAAAAACGGAGCTGATAGTATTGATTATTTAATATTTGCCTCAGCTTGTTCAGATTTAATTGAGCCTGCAACGTGCAACATTGTTCAATATAAATTGGGACTGAAATGTCCTGCGGTTGATATTAAAAATGCTTGCAATAGTTTTGTATCTGCAATCACTCATGCCTCTAGCTTAATTGAATGTGGCATTTACAAAAATATATTAATTGTTAATGGGGAAAAACTCAGTGATGCTATTCAATTTAATCCAGGAAATACAGAAAATTTAAAAAAGCATTTTGCAGCATATAGCCTTGGTGATGCTGGAGTTGCGATGTTATTAACAGCATCCAATGCAACCGAAAAATCTTCTATAGAATATCAATCGAGTTATACAAATGGGAATCACTGGAACTTATGTACTATTAAAGGAGGTGGCTCCATGTTTCCTCATGATACAAGTAAAAATTATTTTGAGGGTCATACTTCCGAGTTACATCAGGTAATTGGTAAGGAAGGTAGCATTTTTTTTCATAATTCTATGAAACAAAGTAGGTGGCAAATGGAAGACATTAATGCTGTAT
>Ga0208695_1000130_pt1 | contig 102592 bp, 100 predicted proteins | sample AD_UKC111_MetaG_FD_184449 | JGI IMG/M metagenome (GOLD analysis project Ga0208695, IMG submission 184449) | Active sludge microbial communities of municipal wastewater-treating anaerobic digesters from Hong Kong - AD_UKC111_MetaG (SPAdes)... | ecosystem: Engineered > Bioreactor > Anaerobic >... | reverse complement strand
TCCCTAATAATTTGAGCGTAAGCATTTCCCCATAAAAGAAGATGACTCATCAGTGTTTCTCGGAACACGAATGAAGTCATCTCAGGGTTTGGTTCGTCATGGAGTAAATAATAGAGCGGGTGGGTCAGCGCTTTTTCTTTTCCTCCGTCTTCCTTGTACCGGTACACATGAAGCGGAAGCCCGGCGATGGCTTCTGCAAGTATCCTTACACAGGCATACACTGCCGTTGTCTGCATGGCCGTCCGCTCATTGACAACCTTTCCGCTGGATGTACCGCCGAAGAAAAAGCTGTATGCGTTACCGAACAGGCTGTTTTTCGGCTTGTCCCTTGCTTTGAACAAGCGGGAAAATATTCTCATAGGCATCACTCTCCTAAAAATAGGCATGAAAAAAGCACCTCGCGTGAGATGCTTTTAACACTTAATATTCATTATTATTCTTCAACCAATATACTTTTAGGTTCTTCATAAATTCTCTTTACTGTTTCTTTTTGAATAACCGTTAATTCATCAAAAGTCTTATGCTTCATGCAAATCTCCCACCATACAGTCTTTTCTATACCACACTTATTACACGTTCTTGGACTTATAACCGAGAAGGGATACATATAGGGAGCATAATCCCAGCCAGCTTTGTACCCTTCTTCAGGTGTGAGAATCTCCTGTTTTCCACATACCTCACATATATGTCTAAGTTTTTGATTTTTAAACTTTTCGCTGTTGTCCTTGCGTGGCAAAGGCACAGAAGTCTCTTTAAAAATTACCATTATGACCTCCTAACTGTAAAAGAGCAACAAACTAAACAAAAGCCTCATCTATACTGTTTATCGTACTTAGCCCTCGTTGTTTCATACCAGATTTTACTGCTATAGATAAAGTAAGCATTTCTATAAAATCTTTTAAAGATCCGCATGCCACAATTCTTCCGACGATCTTAATTAACCAATCATAAGTGACCCACTTACAATCTAATGTTTTAGCAACAGAACGAGCCAGATTGAGATGTAACATGGAACCTTTAGGCATAGAAATCTTTACTGCAGCCAAAGCTAGAGCATCTTCTAATAATTCTTCTTCATTCTCTAATTTAAAGGGGCCAGCACAGGCATTACCCCTGTCTCCAAAGTCTGACCAAGCAATGTTTTCTGGATAAGCCGAAAGTAAGAAAATCGCTTTTCTAATTTCGTTTATTTCTCTCATCTGCTATTCCTCCTTTCTGGCATGAATTATCTGATTTAGCTTGCGTTTTTACTGACGAATTTATATACATTGCCACGCCTGCTTTATTTAGGGGTCTTCCATCATCTCTTGTTGCTCTTATAACATTTCCAACTTTACGGTTTCTTACCGCTGCATTAAAACTTTTTCCAATTCTAGCCCTAACTGTCGATGGACTAATATGTGCTTTCTTTGCACTTGCAATAATCAACTCACGAAAAGAAGGAAGTTCTGCCAATAAAAATGGTTCATCGAGTGGTTTCTGTTTTGCCTCATCAATCAAAGTATTAAGCAATCCTTTATAATCAACAGCCTCATTTCTTAGATAAAGGTCTTCAAGATTTCCTACTACTAGGCTTGTTGGAGGAATGCCTTTCTTTTCAGCTTCAGCTTGTATTTTTTCAAAGAGTCTGTCATCAAGAGTTAAATATAACCTCTTCATACTATTGATTCTCCTTTCTTGTTTAGGTAGTAACTACATACATATAATGTATATCGTTACTACCTAAATGTCAAGGGAGAAATTAAAATTTCATAAAAACAATAACCCCCTCTCATCATAAACGCTAGCGGGGATATTGTTTCCACAACGTAATGCTCTGTCTAGCCCCATAATAAGCGCAACCGCACCATCTATTCTCTCGGTGGACTTTTCTTTATCAGGCTTTATGTTGCCGGCTGGATCGGTTTTGACATAGATATTGTCCATCATCCAGCGCAGTACCGGATGACCGCCATGAGCGATGCGCTCCTCCAAAGTCAGCTTCATCAACTCTTTTGTAGGCGGCGACATATCCTTGAAACCCTGGCCAAACGGAACAACCGTAAAGCCTAAGGCTTCGAGGTTCTGCGTCATCTGCACCGCGCCCCAGCGGTCAAAGGCAATTTCCTTAATGTTATATTTCATACCGAGCTCCTCAATAAAGGTCTCGATGAAACCGTAATGCACTACATTACCCTCAGTGGTATATAAAAAGCCCTGCCGCTCCCAGACATCATATGGCACATGATCCCTCCGTACACGCTGGTCGATATTCTCCTCCGGAATCCAGAAAAAAGGCAGAATCTGATATTTGTCCGAATCATCCAGCGGCGGAAACACCAGTACAAATGCGGTAATATCGGTAGTAGATGACAGATCAAGCCCGCCGTAACAGGTTCTGCCGCGCAAATCTTCTGCATCGACAGGAAATGCACACCTGTCCCATTTATCCATTGGCATCCAGCGTACCGATTGTTTCACCCACTGATTTAAGCGAAGCTGACGGAATAAGTTTTCTTCTGCGGGGTTCTGCTTGGCATTTTCAAAAGCCACCCTCAGTTTTTCGATGTCCACTGTAATGCCTAGTGACGGATTGACCTTTTTCCATACCTTTTCACTTGTCCAGTCGTCGGTATCGGCTGCGCTGTAGATAACAGGGTAGAAAGTCGGGTCTATCTTGCGTCCCTGCAGTATATCCTCTGCCTTTTGATGCACCTCCCAGCAGATGGAATTGCGGTCGGTGCCAGCAGTCGTAATCAGGAAAAACAACGGCTGCTTCCTTGCATCGCCAGATCCGTGTAACATTACATCATAAAGATCCCGGTTTGGCTGGGCATGAAGTTCATCAAATACCACACCATGGACGTTTAGGCCATGTTTCGTATATGCCTCCGCTGAAAGCACCTGATAAAAGCTGTTGAGCGGTGTATATACTAGCCGTTTCCTGAGAGAGCACCGGTTTGATTCTCTTTTTCAGGGCCGGACACTGCTCCACCATATCCACCGCAACATCAAAAACAATGGAGGCCTGCTGTCTGTCTGATGCGCACCCATAGACTTCAGCGCCCCATTCGCCGTCAGCGCATGTAAGGTAAAGGGCCACTGCAGCGGCAAGTTCCAATTTTCCATTCTTTTTTCCCAATTTCTATATATGCTGTATTATACTGCCTGTACCCGTTTTCCTTGACCGTCCCGAAAATATCCCTGATGATTTTGTCCTGCCAGGGGAGGAGTTTAAAGGGCACCCCATACCAGATGCCCTTGGTGTGCTTCAGATTTTGGATAAAGTCCACCGCGTGCTGCGCTTTCCTTTCGTCATACATTACCCGTTATGCCTCCTCATAAGCAGCTTTTCCATGGGGTCGGCGCTGTCTTTTACGGCATTATCAACAGCAATTCTGGAGCGGCTGGAAGGCGTAAGTCCAAATTCGGAACAGAAATCCCTCATTATCTTAAGGTAGGTCTGGGCGATGGATACCTGCGGCACCTGCTGGATATATCCCGACGGTGTCTTAAAAATGGTACCGTGCTTGGAGAGAAATTCCTCGGCCCCCTTCCAGCGGGCGTAGGCCTGGCAGTAGCCGGCAAAAGCTGCAGCGTCCACCTGTGTGAGCACACCAAAGTTTTCAAGCTGCTTTACCATCCTGCGCCACTCCTTTTTGGCCTCGGATTCCAGCCAGGAAGGGCACTTGGGCGCTTTCTTTTCAGGCTTGGGTTCGTTTTTGTTCAGGGGCCTTTTACCCGGATTTCCCTCCAACACTTTGAGGGCTGTGGGCTTGGGTTTTCTTCCTCTGGTCGCCATCGTCTTTCACCTCCCCTCAAAAATGGCAGCAAAAAAGGAAGCCTCGTTTTGATGCTTCCCTTTTGGTTTTGTCTGTTATTCTTTACCCGCGATATCTGACCATGTAGTATCCAAAGGCTGTCCTGTATACTCCGTAGCCTGTGTAACCTTCCTTTGCCGCTGCTTTTACCAATGCCTGTGCTTTTGCCCTTGTCTGTTCCCTCGTTAATTTGCCCTCTTCAAACCTGCACTCTCCATCTTTTGTCAACCTTCTTATTTTTTCTTTCATCATCCTGACCGCTCCATTCCGTGTTTTGTTAGGTACATTAAGCCATTGAAATCACAGTTAATCAAGCGGTTTTTTCACAATTCTCAACGTTTTCTCTGACCCTGCCTTTTCTTTTCTCCATTGCTTCCCGCATGGCCTCCTCCGTCCTGAACGCCCTGTTGCCGTCAAGCCTGTCAAGAAAAAGCTTCCTGGCGGCCTTGTACTTGTCTCCGATAAAGCCAAGCCTTAGAAGCCATACCCGGAAAATATATTTTTCATTTTCTCCCTTGGTGGCTCTCGGTGTTGAATGCTTTTGTGCCAGCGCCATCGCGTTGATTGCCTGCACAAACTGGATATATGCCTTGATATGTTCCGGCTCCAATGTGCCGGAAAACCAGCGGAAGCTTATGCTGTCCTTTGTAAAGGCAATGCCCGGGCTGGCTTCATCCCCTCCGCAGGAAGCCATGCTTTCAAGAAAATCCCCGGCTGTTTTGAGCCTTATCTGGTTGATATGCTCTACAAACTCCTGCCTTAAGGCAAACCTATCCTCAACGTTCAGCGCCTTGAAGATGAGCGCCTGCTTGCTGGCGATGACGTTTAGCAGGTTCCTTAACGTGATTCCATTATGTCCGGCTATAGGCAAAACAACCGAAGCGGCGCAGCCATCCGCTCCGACTCCTGCTTCGGCAAGGGCCTTGAAAACCTCTAATGCGCCATCAAGGTTTTCCATCATAAGTTCAGGTGTGATTACCGTACCATCTTTGGTAATTCTCCATTCTCTGCCTTCTCCGTTCGTTGCAGTGTACTCAAAACTTGGCGCTCCCTTGTAGCTGACTTCCGTCCCGAAATGCGCAGCTATAATCCCCGCTGTTTCCTTGCGAGACATTCCGGATATTCCAGTGGAGTAAATGAAAGTGTTTTGGTTCATGCAAACCCTCTCTCCTTCCTGTGCTTTGGTAGTATACATTAACGCTCTGAAACTACAGGAAGTCAAGACAATTATTCCTGCGTTCTCGGTATGTTCTCGGTAAGAGAGGGTAAACGGTAACACCCAGTGTGCTAAAGTCCTGCGCATTTAATACAATAGTTTCTATATTCGCTTTAGTAAGTTCCAGCCGTTCTCCCTTTCCCTTATGCCTCTTCCCCAAACGGTCATATACGGGTTCAAGGTTCTCACGCGTAAAAACTAGTATACTGCGGGGCAATAAGTTTTCAAAAACTACAACTGCATAAAGGTCTGCTTCATCCGGAAACTGGATCACATGTCCATTAATGCCTGTGTTCAATGGATTTGCCAGATATTTTACCTGTATTCGTTTTCCATCAGAATCCACAACATCATAACCCTTCTGAACCCTGTTTTTTACAAGTTCGCCACCTGTTAAAAGTGCCACCAAGTGTTCACTAGCTTCAGCAAGGGGATCTCTATTGGATTCTACGCATCCAATGTAATTAAGAAATTCCAACCTGGCCGTTCTATATGAAAGAAATGCTGATAGAAATTCATTTAAATTTGACATACCCTTACCTCCTAGTGAAGATTATACCATACTATTCTCCCAAATATTCGAATAATCAATTTTTGCGTTTATGTGCTTAAGAACATAAACGCAAGAACTGGCTTTTCAGCAACACACCAAACGGTGCGAGAGCCAGTGCAGTGTATTACAGCCTTGTTGAAACCGCAAGGGAAAACGGTTTGAACCCGTTTGAATATATGTCATGGATTTTTACTCACGCCCCCAATCTTGGAAAGCCGGGCTATGTATCCGCAATTGAAGATTTTTTGCCAGGCAGTGCGAAAATACCACCGAAGGTGTTTATACCGAAGCCGAAAGGAACAGAGCCTGAAAAATATGCCTGGGAGGAAGACTGATGAATTTCAAAAAGCACACGGCATTTATGATAGATTTTATTTCGGATTTCGTAAATGGCGAATTGGAGCGTTATTTTTTTGATTTGGATTACTCTGCCTATGTGATAGAGCATTTTCCCCATATGGAGCTTGAGAACAGCAGATTAGCAGACAGGTTTACTATAGACCGAGCATATGAACGCGGAACTGATCTTGGTCTGTCAGATGAAGAGTTTAGGGTTGAAATCTCCAACGCTCTTGATGAATGGCTGGGCAGGAAGAAGCCTGACATAATTTAAATGAACAGGTCTGACTGTGTTTGACGCTTACATAAATTGACACGTTCCGGTGCACGATTCCGTATCAGTAAAATAGTTGAGCAAGCTGCAACAGTTGTGCCATCTTTGAGAGAAAAAAACATTACACCTCACTCATTTAGGCATTCGGCAGCAATGAATCTTCTACAATCGGGTGTTGACATATCTACAATTGCAATATGGCTTGGCCACTCCAGTCTAGAGACAACCCACAAATACATGGTTGCTGATATGGAGAATAAACGCAGAGCAATGGAAAAAGCCGGTTCATCCGGAAATGCATTATATAAATATAAACCATCAACTGACTTGCTCAGTTTTTTGAACTCGTTATAAATAACCTTTAGTTATGTGTTATAAAACTGCGGTAATTATGCTTTTTGAATATGAGCAGATTGCCGCAGCACATAACTAAAATGAGCACATAATTGCGTCCGATAACAAAAGGCTTAATACTGCGCTCCGCCCGGTTGTTCGATATTTCTAGACGCCCGTCCAACAAATACCGTTCAAGATATTTGCGCTGAGACTGTGCATAATGTGCTGCTTTGCCAAGAAGGGTATTGGGCAGGGCGTTCAAGTGCCCAATCCAGTCGTAAAATTCATCTATCAGAGGCCTGGACAGCTTTTCACGTTCTTTAAGCCGATTTTCAGGGGTCAACAAAGCTAACTGTTTCTCAAAATGGAACAGTTTATCGCAATATGCGACTCCCTTTGCCGCATTGGAATCCGGTTGCTTATCTTTTGGCAGGGTTTTCAGCGCATCAAAAAATTTCCGCCGCAGGTGGGCCCAGCAGCCAACAACAGTGATGTTTTCGGGCAGCTTGTGATACCCGTCATATCCGTCTGCATGGAGATAACCTGAAAAACCCTTTAAGAATTCTTCCGGATGTGTATGCTTCCTGTCAGGCTGATAGTCATAAAGCACAACCTGGTGTTTTGCCTCCCCGCTTGTACGGAACAGCCACATGTAACTCTTTGACTGTGCCGTCTTTCCCGGTTCTTTCAGCACCTGCAAAACTGTTTCGTCCGCATGTAACACCTCATGTTCGCACAATCGCCGCTTCATTTCCTCGTATATCGGCTCCAGCCACTCCTCACAAGCTTTAATGAGCCAGTTTGACATGGTTTGCCGTGAAAGTAGGATGCCATTCTGCTTCCATTCTTGCTCCTGCCGGTATAATGGCGACGCCATCATGAATTTCTGTGACGCAATATGCGCTATCGTCTCAGGAGAAGCAAATCCGCCTTTTATGACAGGCTCAGGCATGTCCGCCTTTACAACCGGCACATGGTCGGAAGTATTCTCACAATTCCGGCATGCGTAGACGTGCCGCACATGCCGTACAATCACCGCTTTCGCAGGTATAACCTTAAGTTCCTCACGGATTTCCCTGCCCATTGTATGTAATTCGCCGCCGCAGTCCGGGCAGACACGTTCAGTTTCCGGCAACTCGTGCTCAATTACTTCGACAGGCAGATCCTCTGGAAGCTTGTCCGTTGTCAGGCGGGTCCTCTTTCGGTAATGCGCCTTCACCTCGGTCAATGACGGCTCAGGCGCTGCCAAATCAGCGGTCGCTTCCGCTTCGTTGAAAAGATTTATTTGTTCAACGTTGGTTTTTTCGCTTGATACGCCAAATTGCCTATGCTTCGCAAGACGGATTTGTGCCATGAACCATTGAACTTGTTGCTCTAGTTCAGCAATCCTGCGATCCTTTTCTTCAATTATGCCAAGCAGTTTTTCTACTGAAATTTCTCGCATCTCCATGTGATAATAATACCATAAAACCCGCATAAAATCCAGCTTTTTGGCACATTTTAAAAATATTTTTGCGTTGTTTTTTACGAAATTTGCCGCTCAAATACTTCCTTACGGCTAAGCTTTTTTTCCAGCCTGGCTCCGTCAATCAGACACGATAGTTCATTCACATCAAGAACCATTGTGGCGCTGTCCCCCTCCGATGGCCAGCGAAAACGCCCGCGTTCCAAACGCTTAAAATACAACCAGAACCCGTCTCCGTCCCATTCGAGGATTTTAAGCCTGTTCCGGTTACGGTTGCAGAACACAAACAATGCGTCTGCAAACGGGTCAAGGGAAAAACTCTCCTGTACAAGCGACATCAGGCCATTTATGGATTTTCTCATATCTGTGTATCCGCAGCAGAGATACACTGGTTTGCCACTCCATCTTATCATAGCGACCTCAATACCCTGCAGACTTTTTTCAGCAGTTCAAGATTTGTTTCATCATTCACAGCAACATGACAGCCGTTAATTTCAATGCCCAACGTTTCTTTTGCGTGTTGCGCCTGTTTCGGCGTAAGCTGCATCCATCCACTCGGCACAATATTACTGGGTTCTTCCGTTTTTGAAAACTCTGTACAAGCAGCCTTCCGTAACTTCTTCTGCCAGTAAAAGTATGCGTTTCTGCTTATCCCTGCCGTCTTACAGAAATCCTTGACACTTTGCCCGCTTTCCTGCTGTGCCTGTATCACTTGTGCCCATTGCGACAATCGGTACTCTGCCGCTACTTTTTGTGTGTCCATACAATCACTCCGTTTCTGGTTGAAAAAGTTTGCTTACTTTTTCAACTTTTTCAACTGTATTTATTGTGATTGTATCAACTTCGCAACTGTTATACTATGTGATGGTATATTTGACGCTTACGATTTAATTTGACAATTGACAGGGTGCTTGAAAAATTAAGTTCCGGAATGCTTGAATTTGTACTTGCCAAAAACATCCTCGGGAGTATTAATATTTACAAGCGATCTCATACTACTATCAAATTTTCTTATTTCATCCTCATAAATTTCTTTTACAGTAAAATATGAATAAATGTCAGTTATCCTTAAATTACCTTCTTCCATCTGTCTTTTTGCTAAATTTGCACACCTTCTTGAATAGCAAGCAAATAGAGGTTCGTAAAGACCATCAATTTTAGGAACAATAATATCGTATCTTGGAATATCAATAATATATTTCACAAGTGATTTGCTTATATAAGGCATATCACACGCCACAACAAAGCATCGTTCATACTTCATATTAACAAGACCTGTATACAAGCCCCCAAGCGGACCCTTATCAGGAATTATATCCGTAACAACTTTTAAACCAGTATAAGAAAAATCTTCAGGTGTATTCGAAACAATTATAACTTCTAAAAAAACTTCTTTAAAAATAGCTAATATTCTATCAATAATTGTGTTCCCTTCTACATTTATAAAGGCTTTTTTTCTACCCATTCTACTATTCTTTCCTCCAGCTAATATTATCCCTGTCATCTATCTATCTCCTATCTCAATAAATATTGAATTTCTTTTATATAGCTTTGATTTTCTTAGAATTTCAAAACTATATAATATATCTTAAAGCAGTTACTCCTAGGAGTCCACTCGGAAACACCCGATTTGGCATAGCACCTGCAATCCGACAATTTGAGTTTACCTATAATCTACAACTATTTCTACGTCGGAGCTTATGTATCCTTAAATATCGCTGTTTCTGAGCGTTTTCCCACCCTATTTTCCTTCAATTTGTCATTTTCATGTTCCGTTTGGGCATAAAACGCCCTCTATTTGTGATTTTTTCCGTTTTTCAGTATTATTAATGAACGACATGAGCTTTTTGACGTTGTTGTTTATCGCTGCCATCAATATCTGCCACTTTGTCTTATGCAAACCAATATATCTTCCTTGCCTACCACCGTATTTTGTAAGCTCCGAGATTGTTCGCTCGCCATTTGCCCGCTTGGAATAATCTTCTTTAAATTCATCTGTCCTTTGTTCATTTTTTGCATTTAAAATATCCTTTTCGTTTTTATTGATTGTAACTGTCCGCCCTGTTTTGCTTTTTGTGCATTTATCCCTTAATGGACAATCCTTACAGATTTCTTCATTGAAGCTAACTGGTAATCCGGAATCCTTTATCTCTCTGTCCGGGCCAAAAACTGCCACGTTTCCCTCAGGACACGTAATTTTTCCTTCTTCGAGATCGATACTAAACTCATCTTTTGTGAACATACCATCCTTGTTGACTGCATTTCTTACCTTGACATAAAACTTAGTTTCGCCTTCACGCTTTTTCATCTCATCCCAGTCAGAATATGCAGTATCCCCATATAATTTATCAACATGGAAGCCGTCTTCATCTGCTTTGTCCAGCAATTCACCCATCTTGGTCTCATCCGCAGTATTGGCAGGCATTGCATCTAGTGCTATTACAAGTTTACCATTTTTTCCGCCGTAATTATTTCAGCTTTGTATCTATCCGTTCGTGTCAAGTAAACGTGGGCAAACTTTTCTTTTCCTTGTAGTTGTAGGTTAAAGGCTATTTTGTATATTTATACCATCCTCAAAAAAGGTGAAAACATTTTCGCATTTTTGCATGTAAAACCTCTAAAGCAAATAACTGTCCACGGTATGACTAATATCACATCCGTCCGTCTAACGGGTATATCAAGGCCTTTTGCGGCATAAACGGTTTCCCTCCCGGCAGAGCCGGGCACCCTCCCATTTATTCCACAGTGCCTTGATATACCCGTTCCGCCATGCTTTTATTCTTTTTGCCGAGGGATGAAGGGAAGAAGCAAGCTTCATTTCTTCCTTCATCCTCGTCTTCCCAAGTATAGCATGGCGGACGCCGGACTGCTATATGCAAATTCCAACATCTTTTGCCTCGGGAATCTGCTAAAAAAGCAAGCTTTTTGGTAAATACTATCTGTATACCATCTCACTAAACGGCTTTAAATCAAACATGCTTCGTATTGCTTTCCTCCCATTCGTTACCTTGCTGTTGGAAAATGGTATTTCTCCACGATGCATTGGATATACCGATTTCCTCACCGCCCGATTCACAGATGTCTTTGTTATCCTTATAACCTCCGAAAACCGTTCCGTGACCTTCTCTGACAGTTTCCCAGACACAAGTGCTGCTATCTTATCCTTAAAGCCTTTTCCCATCTTTAATGCTATGATTTTTCATAAATTAGTAGCTCCTTTTTCACTCCAGCTTTTTGCTCCTTTCATTCGTTTTGCAAATATGCCTACATTCCTTTCCATCGTCCCCAAATTCCTGTATTCAATACCTTCAGGAGCTTTGGGCAGTCGTATATCCTCCCTCTCTTTGTAAAGCACAATCCCATCTATATTGTTTTTTATATAATTCTCCAAAATGGTAAGCTTTTTTACTTCACTTTCTACCCCGCCACATGCATATTTTAATTCCTCGATCTTCTTGAAGGCTTTTTCAAATTCTCCTGCCTTAAGCCACCTCATGATATGCCTTCTCGCTTGTTTGTCATATACATTCCTCACCACACTCTTCGCAAGATGGTAAGAATCCAGCTGGAATATATTTGTTTCCAAATCATCACCCTGTCTGATCCAGGACGCTCCATCCCCATTTAATATCCGATACACGATTTCATCCACATTGTATTTTTCTGCTACTACTGCATCCCTGAGTGCTTTAAATTCCTCCGGCTTCATATATCCGGCAAAGGCTGTTTTTTCAACCGTTTTGTACTCTTTGGATGAAGGATACCTTTTTCCCCAGCCCTCGTATACCACTCCTACCTTGAGTTCTTTTTTGCCTTTGGAGGAATTTTCCCTGCTCTTGCCTTGCATCGAAAGCCACAACCCATCTGCTTCTTCAAACAATATGGGCACTTTCTTCCTCCCTGATAACTCATTATTCTCATATGCCTTTATCAAGCGCTTCTCAGCTTCTGCTTGCTTTTCTCCAACCGCTTGGACTATATTCCACACTCCCTGGTGGCTGATGCTCTGACCCGTGAAATCGGACACGGCTTGGGATACTTCCCTGAAGGACATTTCACAGCTGTGTTCAAGTATTTTCTCTACAAGATTGGGAGATACAAGCCCGATGGTATCCAGCCCCAGTGCCTCATCCAGCAGGTATACATGCTCGACACTTCCATCCTCTTTGATTCTTTTATACACGTTCCGATTGACGGATACCTCTCCCATCAATGTTTTTATGGTGGTTGTTCTAGTGCCTTTATGCCTGTATTCGGCTTTGTTTCTTCTCCCTGCAAGTTCTTTGTCTAATTTCTCCATAAACGCTTGCATAAGCATTCGCGCTACTTCACAGCCGATTTCAAAAAATATTCTCTCTATCTCCTTGAATGTTATCTTCTCAACAGTTATACTATCCATATCACGATTCCTTTCGTTTGGTTGTCTCAATAACTTACAAACTACAGGAAAATCGTGATTATGGGAAGACCTATTTTGGGTCCTTCCCATATTTTTTTCGAAATTTGCCTATGATAATTTTACTCGAAGGCACATTTTAAAAATATTTTTGCGTTGTTTTTTACGAAATTTGCCGCTCAAATACTTCCTTACGGCTAAGCTTTTTTTCCAGCCTGGCTCCGTCAATCAGACACGATAGTTCATTCACATCAAGAACCATTGTGGCGCTGTCCCCCTCCGATGGCCAGCGAAAACGCCCGCGTTCCAAACGCTTAAAATACAACCAGAACCCGTCTCCGTCCCATTCGAGGATTTTAAGCCTGTTCCGGTTACGGTTGCAGAACACAAACAATGCGTCTGCAAACGGGTCAAGGGAAAAACTCTCCTGTACAAGCGACATCAGGCCATTTATGGATTTTCTCATATCTGTGTATCCGCAGCAGAGATACACTGGTTTGCCACTCCATCTTATCATAGCGACCTCAATACCCTGCAGACTTTTTTCAGCAGTTCAAGATTTGTTTCATCATTCACAGCAACATGACAGCCGTTAATTTCAATGCCCAACGTTTCTTTTGCGTGTTGCGCCTGTTTCGGCGTAAGCTGCATCCATCCACTCGGCACAATATTACTGGGTTCTTCCGTTTTTGAAAACTCTGTACAAGCAGCCTTCCGTAACTTCTTCTGCCAGTAAAAGTATGCGTTTCTGCTTATCCCTGCCGTCTTACAGAAATCCTTGACACTTTGCCCGCTTTCCTGCTGTGCCTGTATCACTTGTGCCCATTGCGACAATCGGTACTCTGCCGCTACTTTTTGTGTGTCCATACAATCACTCCGTTTCTGGTTGAAAAAGTTTGCTTACTTTTTCAACTTTTTCAACTGTATTTATTGTGATTGTATCAACTTCGCAACTGTTATACTATGTGATGGTATATTTGACGCTTACAAACTCTCGGGGTTCTATCCCCATATTATTTACGATTGAGAACAGCTAATCAAAAACTATCAATAGTAAACAACATCGAGAAAACTGAAGGGTAAAAGCTATTATTTTTCCTGTTCGATATAGCTAGGTATTCTTATAACCGATACTGCACAACAATTTTCAAAGGTCCTGACTCCATTAGTTAATAGCTACCCTCCACATCTTACCACTCTTCCTTTGATAACATCAACTGCATGCACTAAAACGGGCAAGATTGCTTCTAAACATTCCTTTACTGCTTTCGGACTTCCGGGAAGATTTATAATGAGCGTATCTTTCCTGGTTCCGGCAACTGCTCGCGATAATATGGCATTTGGCGAATACTTTGAAGTTTCCATTCTCATTTTTTCGGCAATACCGGCAATTTCTCTGTCAATCACCTTATATGTAGCTTCAGGAGTAACATCCCTGGGACTCAATCCGGTCCCTCCTGTTGTCAATATAATATCCACATTTCCACTATCCGCTAAATCCCTCAAACATTCTGCTATTGTATCCAATTCATCCGGAATTGTTATGTGACTGTTAACTATGCCGATACTTTTTACCGTTTCAGCAATTACTTTGTCACTGATACTTTCCCTTTGACCCCTCGATACACTGTCGGATATCGTTACTACTGCTATTTTAAGCATTTTCTCACCCTTATTTCATCACCTATTTTTATTCTGCCGGATTTTTCTACGACAGCGAATAAACCTTGTTTTGGCATTATACAGTTATTAACTTTCTTAAATATCTCACATTTATTATGGCATTCCTTACCTATTTTTGATACTTTCAATTCTACATCTTTACCAATCAACAGAGAATCACCTATTTCAAGTTTCCCCAAATCGATACCCTGTGTGGTAATATTTTCTGCATAATCACCCGGTTTCAGGACTAAATCAATTTTATTATCCCGGTTGATACTGTTCTGTTTCATAATACTTTCTATAGAAAGAAGACTAATTTGCCTTATATGATTTCCTGAATGTGCGTCGCCTTCAAAACCATAATTTGCAATTGCTTCTATCTCAGCAACAGGATGCTTTGTAGTTCCTTTAACCTTGCTTATATTCAATGAGTAGACCCTTCCAACCACTTTGGACTTCCTCTCTTTCTTATCTTAAAATTTACATATCCTTTGTGTATATTTCTTTGATACTATATAACATTCCTTTTTTTGCCTTCACTGGTTTAATATCATTTGCAATTGATCGGTTTTAAAAGTTGATAACTTAGCAATACAGTTCATCTACTTAAATCTTCCCTGCAAAATTCCCCACTTTTGCCGCCAACCTTTTTAAGTAGCTTAATTTCTGAAATAACTATGCTTTTATCCACTGCTTTACACATATCATATATTGTCAATGCCGCAACAGATGCCGCAGTTAATGCCTCCATTTCAACTCCGGTTTTAGAATATGCCCTGGCAAAACTTCTGATAACAATACGGTTATTTTCAATGTAGAAATCCAATTCTACTTTATCCAAAGGTATTTGATGGCAAAGAGGTATCAACATGCTTGTCTGTTTTGCAGCCATAATGCCCGCACATTTTGACACACTAAAAATATCTCCTTTGGCAACTTTATTTGATTTAACCAACTCAATAAGCTGCTCTGACATCTCTATCGAAGCCTGTGCAACAGCTTCTCTGAATGAAGGCTCTTTATTCGAAACATCCACCATTTTTGCTTTGCCTTCCGTATCCAAGTGGCTCAATTCTTCTGTCAAATTTTATCCTCCTATTCTCATCATTGAACAGAAATCCATTTGTCTATCTTCAACAATCAAACTATGGCTTGCCGGTTTGCTTGCAATTGCTCTAAATAACAGTTTAGCAACCTCGTCAATATTTTGCCCATTTCTAAGACTGTTTTTAATATCAATCGATTCCTGTGCATACAGACACGAAACAAGTCTTCCGTCACATGTCAACCTTATTCTATTACAGTCAGAACAAAACTTACGGCTTAGTGGACTAATAAACCCGATAATCCCATTTGTACCAGATATTGCATAATATTTTGCCGGTCCGTTTCCTTCCACTACTGTCGGCAAAAGGCTGTAAGCCTCATTACATAGTAATTTCATTTCATCGGCAGATACAAACTTTCTTGCATACCCGTCAAGACTGTTTTTTGTCGGCATATATTCTATAAATTTAACGATAATTCCGGTTTGCATGGAAAAGTGAACAAAGTCCAATATCTCTTCAAAGTTAATACCCCTTATAATGACAGTGTTTACCTTAATCTGAAAAAATCCCAATTCTATCGCCTTTTCAATGCCTGTCAGCACATCTTTGAGTTCTCCGTACTTTGTAATTTTCTTATATTTATCTGAGCATAATGAGTCTAAGCTTATGTTTAATCTTTTAAGTCCTGCTTTTTTTAATTCCGATGCAAATTTTTTTATCAAAACTCCATTAGTGGTCATTGATATGTCTATGGCTGAATCAATTTCTTTTATAGAAGAAATTAAAGATACTATATCTTTTCTTAGTAATGGCTCTCCTCCGGTTATTTTTATTTTCCTTATACCATGTAAAAATGCTACCTTAACAAAACTTGCAATTTCTCTTATATTCAGCATATCTTCTTCCATTGCTTGAGTTACACCGCATTGGGGAATACAGTATATGCATCTTAAATTGCATCTGTCAGTTACTGAAATTCTCAGATAATCAATTTTGCGCCCATATTTATCAATTAAAATTTTCATCACCCCGTATACCTCAAGCTAAACTTCATCTTTTTGATGAATCTTTGCATAAAAATTTTTGAATAATAAAATCGGCAATTTTCTCTATATCTTTAAAACGGAACAACTTAATATTATCAAAGCCTTCCGGCAGCTCGAAAGACTTTTCATCAGCAAAATTATCAACTAATGCAATAAGGTTATTATCCGCAGAGGTTATAGGATTATCAAACCGTATAACCTCTATTTTAGGTTTATCCATACTTTTATAACCTTCAGTTATAATGATATCAACATCTGTAAACAGCCATTGTGCTATTTCGTTCAAGTTTTTTTCACAATCAATATTTTTAATCATAGCTATCTTTTCCATAGAAGTTATTACAACTGTATTTGCCCCAGACCTGGCCATTCTCCAAGTATCTTTTCCTTCATGGTCTATATCGAATTTATGAGCATCATGCTTTATGGCACCCACTTTATATCCCTTTTCTTTTAAAATAGGAATTAATTTTTCTATCAGGGTAGTCTTTCCGCTATTGCTCTTTCCAACTACTGAAACTATCGGTACCATTCCAATTACTCCTTATTCGTCCAATAATTGCACTAAAACTCGTTCACCGCTTTTAATTTGAGCTGTATCTTCCGGTACAACTATCAAACAATTGGATTGCAGCATCGAATTAAGTGCACCGGAGCTCTGAATTCCAACAGGTTTCGTAAAATATGTCCCGTCCCTGTAACAAATGCGCCCCATAATGTAATGTCTTCGTCCGGATTTTACAGATATGTCACTCTCTAAAACTGCATATCGTTCGACAACTGGGTTATCTATCCGTCCCTGCATTTTAAACATAGCAGGTAATACAAACTCTCTAAAGGTTACCAATGTAGAAATCGGATTGCCGGGCAATCCAAATACCAACGTATTTCCCTTAACTCCAAAAAGTGTCGGTTTCCCAGGTTTAATGGCAACCTTCCAAAATTTTATATTTACTCCCTTTTCTATTAATACTTCTTTCACAAAATCATAGTCTCCGACAGATACTCCTCCGGAAATTAAAAGTATGTCCGAATTTAAGCCTTTTTCAATACTTTTACATATCGCATCTTTATTGTCCTTGGCAATACCTAGTCTTACAGGTATTCCCCCATATTTAATGACACTCGCATATAAACTGTAACTATTAATATCTCTTATTTTACCCGGTGACAATTCCTCTCCTATATCGATAATTTCATCTCCAGTGGCCAATATACTCACACTGGGTGCTTTGGCAACACTGACAGTATGAAGATTCTGTGCGGCAAGCATTCCTATATCAACCGGGGATAATTTTTTGCCTTTCGCAATTACTACCTTTCCCCGTGTTACATCTTCACCTTTGTATCTGATATTCTCTTTCTCTTTTACGCCGCGAAACACTTTTACCAGTTTGCCTTCCGCTTTTGTATACTCAATTGGAACAACTGCGTCAGCTCCTTCAGGAATCGGAGCACCGGTCATTATTTTTATAGCGCTTCCATTCTTCAATCTGCCACAATAAGTATATCCTGCAGGGATTTCTCCAACTATCTCAAGACATACAGGCTGTTCAGAGGATGCTCCTTTAAGTTCGGATGAAATAACTGCATAACCATCCATAGCTGAATTGTCAAAAACAGGCAGGTCAATATCCGAATATATATCGCATGCAAGGATTCTGTTTAACGAAGATGTTATATCTACCACTTCTGAATCTACTTTTACCACACTATTCAATACAATTTCTTTTGCTTCTTCAATCCTTAACATATAAACCTCCGGATAACCTCTGTCAAAACAACTAACAAGTTATGTATTGCTGTTTCCTGTTTTTCATTTCCTTTATAAGTGCCGGAACAATTCGCTCTATTTCGCCGACTATACCCAAATTTGCAACTTTAAATATTGGTGCATTCGGATCTTTGTTAATTGCAATTATGTATTTAGCCGACATCATACCCGCCAAGTGCTGTATTGCACCCGAAATTCCGCAAGCAATATAAATTTTAGGCCTGACACTTATACCTGTCTGTCCAATCTGATGACTGTATTCAATCCACCCGGCATCCACCAATGCCCTTGATGCTCCGACTGCCGCGCCCAGGCAATCTGCAAATTCTCTAATTAGTTCAAGATTCTGAGGTTTCTGAATTCCCCTGCCGGCTGACACAATAACATCTGCATCAGCCAAATTAACTTTCTGAACTTTATTCTTGATAAAACCTATTTTTTTAACCTTTAAGTTCTGAGAAATAACAACATCGGGCCTTATAATTTGTCCAACCCTGTCAAAATCAGGCTCTACAGGTCTCATTACCTTAGGCCGCACCGTACACATTTGTGGTCTGCGGTTCGGACAAATTATTGTAGCCATCAAATTTCCGCCAAAAGCGGGTCTGGTTTGCTTTAACAACCTCTTTTCAACGTCAACCTCCAAGCAAGTGCAATCGGCAGTAAGACCCGTATTCAGCCTGGATGCTATGCGTGGCGCCAATGAACTTCCATATGTGGTTGCACCTATTAGAAAAATCTCCGGTTTATTTTGAAGTACAACCTGTGTAATTATGTCCGCATACAGTTCATCATTGAAGTATTCCAAAAGCGGATGATCTATTTGAAAAACTATATCTGCACCAAATGCAAAAAGTTCTCTTATCATTTTATCAGTATTAATTCCAAGTAGTACCACCGATACATTTGTACCCAATTGTCGGGCCAATCGCTTGCCTTCCCCCAACAATTCATGAACAACACCAGGTATCTTTCCGTCTCTCTGTTCTCCAAATATCAATATTCCTCTGTATTCATCAATATCGGGTTTACTTGTAACAAAATTATCATGACTTATCGCATTAAAACTGCATTTTGAGATACAAACGCCACATAATGTACAGTTGTCATCTATATAAATTACGTTTTTATCTTCTTTTATCGCATTACAAGGGCATACATTCAGACATTGCAAACACTTAACACATTTGTCGGACAAAATTTCTAATTTTGCCATTAAAAACACTCCAAGTCATTAATTTTTGTCAGAATAATTAACATTTGTTCAATAACTGCCCAGAATTATCCTCAACTATTTTTGTATAAAATATCCATAAGTTTATCCGCAACGATCTTTGCTTGCTGTTCAGGCTCTCCGTTTAGTATTTCATTTTCAACATGATGCTCAGGTGCAAATGTGTCCAATACATAGGTAGGTGAACCGGCAATTCCACATAATTCAAAATCAATATCAATATCCTTGGCTGTCCAGACGGGTATTTCTGCTTGCATAGCTTTTCTTAAGCCGAATAATGAAGGAAGCCTTGGTTCGTTGATTTCTTTTACAACTGTTATCAGTCCGGGTAAACGCATTTCAACAATCTCATATCCGTCTTCCAAAAGCCTGTGACATTTTATAGGATCCTTTGATATTTCTTCAATTTTACTAACGCATGTTATATGCGGTATTCCAAGTTTTTCAGCAAGGCTGGGACCTACTTGAGCGGTATCTCCATCCGTTGATTGTCTTCCACAAATAATTAAATCATAGTTACCGATTTTTCGTATACCTGCTGCCAAGGTACGGGAAGTCGCAAGCGTATCAGCGCCGGCAAAAGCTTTATCACTTAACAAAACTGCATTGTCTGCTCCAATTGCTATTACTTCTCTTAGCAATTCTACCACTTGTGGTATTCCCATACTAATTGCAGTTACATTGCCTCCTACAGATTCTCTTATCCTGATACTCTCTTCTACTGCATAAAGATCAAACGGATTTATAATGCTATTGCTGCCTTCACGAATAATGGTATTGGTATCTTTATTGATTTTTACATTTGCAGTTTCCGGCACTTGTTTAACACAAACAATAATATTCAATAAAAATCAGCTCCACTTTAAACAATGTCTTTACATTAACCGTTCATTAAACAGTTGTTAATAAGTTCATCATATTTTTCCATAATATCAACTACAATCTTGTTTGAAGCAGACAAAAAATTATAGTTGTCTATCTTAGATATTGGCAATACCTTTATTGAAGTTCCCGTGAGAAATGCAGCCTCAATATTTGACAGTTCGCTAACAGGTAAAGCCTTCATTACCAAATCTATTCCCAATTCGCTGCAAATATTTATTACAAGACTTCTTGTTATCCCTTTTAACACAAGATCATCCGGTGCGGTAAATACTTTTTCTCCTTTAACAAAAAATATATTGGACTTGCTGCCTTCAAGTATCTCATTGCTCGAATTTACCAAAAGTATCTCGAATGCTTTAGTTTCTATTAATCTTTTGTGTATAGCATCTATATAATCAGTATTAATCTTCTTGATATTCGGATCATCTCTCTCAATGTTGAATAGACTTACAAATACCCCTTTCGAGTATTCTTCTATTTTAGGATAATAAAACTCACTTAAATACATTGCAACCACCTGACAGCTATCTACAACCGTAGCCACAATCTTCACATTACAGTTTTCCAATTTTTGGACCGAAATTAGTTTTTCAATATCCGCTCTTATAACTTCCAAATCATATATAAAACGTGTACACATTAAAGAAAATGATTTTTCCAATCGTAATAAATGTTCTTCAAGGAAAAGGGGTATACGATTAACAATACGCACAACTTCATACACAATTTTATCTGCTTTAATTAAATTTAGTTCATCTATCATCTTAGTTTCATGATTTATTATGCAATAATCACCTATAGAGTCGGAAACGACCATTGCTGTCTCACCTCGTAATTTCGATTGATACTTAGCGTGTAGCGTGCTCAAATTCCAAACTGAACATTTGAAAACATCATCATTTACCACAGCAAACACCTTTTGTAATCGCATCCGTTAACAGCTTCAGACTTTCCAAAACTTGCTCCCTCTTGTTCTCCGGAATATTTTCGTATATTTTTTTGAAATAGTTATTCATTGTATACTCTATTTCTTCAAATACTTTTTTACCTTCTTCAGTTAATGATATGGTAACATATCTTCTATCATTCGGATCTATCTCCCTGTTAGCCAAACCCTTATTGACAATATTGTTAACGGTTCTGCTCATTGTGCTGTTGTCAACATTTAATTTTTCCGCCAATTCACTCAGCGAAATATTGCCACTGCGACCAATTTCCGTAATTGCATGGCATTGTGTAAAAGATACCCCACAACATGAAGATTCCATTTCATTCAGTATCCCCAGTTTTGCTTCAATTTGTCTTATCAGTTCTCTTAATACTTTTTCACGATTTGATGTAATCATCTAAATCCACTCCTAGACCACAATATATTTTTCGATATAATCTAAAAACTTTTATGAATGTATTCTTCCTCTCGCGTCAGAACGGCACCTCTGACAGCTCCGTTTAAACTTTACTCCAGGATACCTGTTTTCAAGCTCTTTCTTAATCTTGCAAAATTCATCATGCGTTAAAGGCTCAATCGTTTCAAACCTGGTTCCACTCACAGAAAGCAGAGGGATAATATTTATTATATCAATTTTATATTTACAAAGAAATTGTATCAAATCATTAATTTCTTTATCGTTAACTCCCGGTATAAAAACAACATTTATTTTAATTTTTAAACCCTTAATGCCAGTTAAAATATCCAATGCAGCCTTTTGCAATCTCAAAATAAGTTGTCCTGCAGATTCTCCTTCATAATATTTACCCCGATAATAAATAAATTTATATATTTTGCAAAGAGTACTGACATTTATAGAATTAATAGTGAGAGTAATATAATCCATACCGATTTCTTTTATCTTATCGGCACAATCTTCTACCCCAAAACCATTTGTACACATACATTTTTTGAAATCAGGATAATTCCGATTTATAATTTCAAATGCAGAAAAAGTATTATCAGGGTTTGCAAGCGGATCACCCGGTCCTGCAATTCCAATAATCCTGCAATCATTATATATTTCCAAACTTTCATTAACATAGGTGGGTATATCATTTACATCTATTATTTTTTCAGTGACACCGGGCCTTATTTCATATTTTGAAAATGCCCTCTTGCAATAATTACATTTAGTATTACATTTATTTGCTATCGGCAAGTGAATTCGACATCCCGATTCAATTTCATCAAAACAAGGGTGAAACACCTCAGTCATATATATACCTGCTTTCAAAACAATTATTTACATAAATCCCAATTTCTTAAAATAAATAGTTTAGTTAATAAGATAGATGATTGAAAAACTAACAATCATCATCCTATTAACCATCTATTAACCATTTAAAATAAGTCTTTGCAAATATTGATATTTGCAAATATTGATATTAAAATAAAACCTTTTATATCAATGACAAGTCTTTTAATACTTGATCCATTTTTTTCTGATACGGTTCACTCAATGGAGTCAGGGGTAATCTCAATTCATTGGATATTTCCCCCATCTTATACAAAGCATATTTTACAGGTATTGGATTTGCTTCGAAGGAAAGTGCCTGGAAAAGGGGCAGCATTTTAGTGTTAATCTCCAAAGCTTTTGCCAGGTCGCCTTTTTTGACACTGTCATAGAGTTCAACCAATTCTTTTGGCATAATATTTCCTATAACAGAAATAACACCATGCCCTCCAACCGTCAGCAGCGGCAAGAATGTAGCATCATTTCCGGACAATACACTGAAGTCAGGTTTTGTTTGAGATACCATTATACTTACCTTTTCCATATCAGAAGAAGCTTCTTTAATACCAACATATCTTTCCAGTTTAGATAATCTTACAACTGTCTCAACTTTAATATCCACTACTGTCCTACTTGGCACATTGTATATTATCAGAGGAATATTTTTTGTTTCATCATGAATGGCTTTATAGTGAAGATATAAACCTTCTTGTGTAGGCTTAACATAATAGGGAACTACCAATAAAGCTGCATCAACCCCTATCTTTTCAGCCTCTTGAGTCAGGTAAATAGCTTCATGAGTCGAATTTGCCCCGGAGTTTGCAATAACTTGTATTCTGTTTCCTACTATTTCCTTGGAGAGCCTGAATAGATTAATATGCTCCTCCATGGACAACATGGAAGATTCTCCCGTACTTCCGCAAACTATTATACCTGCTATTCCCGATTTAATTAATCTCTCCAGATACGCCTCATATACTTTTTCGGCTATTTTTCCGTTTTCAAATGGAGTAACAACGGCTACATATACGCCTTCAAACCTCATAAACAACACCTCTTTCAAGATTTTTTAGAAATCTTATCCAAAACATTGCTTAAAATACTTACAGCCTCATCAATTTCAGCCCTGGAAATATTTAAAGCCGGCATAAACCTTAGTGTTTTTGTATTCGGAGCATTAATAATCAAGAAATTATTCAAGCATTCATCTCTTATCTCGTTAGCAATTTCTTTATGTAACCCAATTGCAAGCAGCAGGCCTTTTCCTCTTACTTCCTTTATGATATCATATTGTTCCATCAATTTATATAATTGCTCAGTAAAATATTCACCCATTTTTTTTGCGTTATTGCACAAATCCGAATTGATAATCTCCTCAACTACCGCCTTTCCTACTGCAGTAGCCAAAGGTGTCATACTATAGGTTCCACCCTGATCTCCGGCTTCAAAACAGCATACCCTGTCTTTTGCAAGAAGAGCCGAAAGCGGGAATCCTCCTCCTATGCCTTTTGCAAGTGTCATTATATCAGGTTCGATTTCATAATATTCATATGCAAACATGTGTCCCAGCCTGCCTAATCCGGTTTGTACCTCATCGATTATAAGTAAGATATTATTTTCATCACAAAGCTTACGTACCTGTTTAACATATGTTTTATCGGCTACTATTACACCACCCTCTCCTTGAACAAGCTCAAGCATAACGGCACAGGTATTTTCGGAAATTGCTTGTTTTAACGACTCGATATCATTGTATTGTACCTTTGCAAATCCCTGCGGTCTAGGATTATAAAGGTTCTCCCACGCTTTTTTGCCCGAAGCGGCCATCATAGCCAATGTTCTTCCATGAAAACTATTCCAGGCAGTAATAATTTCAAAAGCTCCGTTCATATGTTTTTGACCGTATTTTCTGGCCAGTTTAATAGCACCCTCATTCGCTTCTGCTCCAGAATTAATAAAGAAGACTTTATCCATACAGGAGATTTTTGTAAGCAAATCTGCAAACTCTATTGCAGGCACATTATAAAAAGAAGGACTTGGGTTTATCAGTAATTTTGCTTGATTTGTCAAAGCATCAACCATTACTTCGTGAGAGTGGCCCAAACAACACACAGCCCAGCCCGCTATCATATCCAAATACTTGTTGGAATTACTATCCCATAGATATGAACCCTTACCTTTTACAAAAACTATATCCGGACGATTGGTAACATACATTAAAGATTTTTCCGCTTTTTGCAGCAATTCTGCAGAATCGCCGTAACAATCACATGACATATCGAAATCACCATTCCTTTAACAAATAAATATTTCCCTTCGATTACTATAATGCATTTTTATAATGCTGTTATTACTGCAAATAATTATAGTAATTAAGTTTAATATATATTAACTGTTCATAATTTTCAACGTTAATAAATATATTTTTTTCTTTCCAACTTACTCATACTGCAAATTTAATGCTAAAATCAGAATAATCTACCGTTAAGCAAATTATTTAACAGTAGATTACTCTGACTACTTTGGATTTTCAATATTCATTAGCAGCAAGTTTTTCTCTTGGTCTTTTTCCTGTCTTCCTCTGTCGGCCTCTTGTAACTAAACAGATCACAGCAACTATCTTCGCAACAGCACCCATTTACCTCGTTAACAGACTCATTTACACTGCTTTTTTCAATAGCTTGTTCATTTGTTTTGATTTTAACATCTTCCTGGCTCACATTTAATCCTCCCTTCATGCAGAATATTAATAGTATCTGTTAATAATTTTGTTATACCATTGCTCAAAGAAATGTAATACTCCTTCGTATCCTGCTACAGGATGTCGGTTAAAGTATATTTCTCTTGCGCCCGGATAACAAATATTAATATATGCAGGTTCACAAGATTCTTTTGCAAAATAATATTCAGTATCACTTCCCAGCAAAACCTGAGGCTTCAAGTTTTGTATACTTTCTTTTACTATCTGATTATCACCCGTAATAATTACTTCCGTTAAAGAAGATACTTCCTTAATCTTGGCTTTAATTTCATCAGCATCTTCAATCGACAAACTTTTTACAATTACTGTGTCTATTTTGTCTTCAAATTCATTTACTATAATCCTTAAATATGCCAGTGCAATTTCCGGAGGCCCAACTATCATCTTTTTTAATTTTTTTATATTTTCAAAAAGTCTGAAAGTGTTTACTTTGCCCATGCCGTTATTAAATTTTCTCTTAATAGCAGTTCTTTTTTCTTCCAGCAGGGGTGATATATCGTTCTTGTTTTGCAAAGCCTCTGCAATACTTTTAATAAAAAATTCCGTTTTTTCCGCACCTATAGGATACGGTAAAGATATATACGGAATCCCAAACCTCCTGCTCATATATTCGCAAGCATCCAGCCCAATTGGCGAACATATTATTACATTCAGGCGTGCACGACAATAATCTCTTATATCTTCAACAGTTGCATTACAAAATAACGGCCTTGCTTTAATTCCAAATTCATTTAGCAAATCAGACAGATATTTGACATCCTCTTGCCAACTTGAACTTATACAAACCGGGCTGATTAAATTTACCAGCGGATAAGTATTATCACCGTTTTCACACAATTTTTCAATTAATGCTCTCATAGCCACATTCATTCCAGATGTCTGCGTGTTAAGAAATCCTCCACCGTCAACTCGAATTACAGGAATCGGCAGGTTGGCAAGTTTTATTAATCCGTCAATATCATCTCCAATTATTTCAGATGAGCAAGTGGTTATTACAGCCATTAAATCGGGGCTATTTTCGTAAAACTCGTCAACTATTTTTTCGCTTACATTATGCTCCCCACCAAAAACAGTGGACTTTTCACACATCTCAGTATAGTTTATATTTAAAGGGTAATTTATTGAGGCTTCGTAAGCCGGATAAACACACCCTTTCGGTCCATGAATAACAACTGAAGAATTCACTATTTGGGCAATTACATGGCTGACGCCAAGTATACCGCATTTTTCAATTGAATCAATGCATAGATTTGTATTTCTCATATTTTCAACCTTCCACAAATAATGAATATTTATTGCTCTTTCTTTTTAATGCATTGAACATTTCCTGATATATTTTTCTTGTACCGTTAAACCCGTATACAGGATTATGTGCAAACCTATACTTAAAAACTGTTTGGTTGGGAAAATAATTATTGTTGCAAAAAATCACCGGGTCTCCCAAATAATCTATTAATCCTTTAACATCTTCAATATACTTTGAAGCAAATACTTTCACGTCAAGTCCGTCTTCCAATACTTCTTTTTCAAATATGGGTAATTTGTCTTTAACTATTGAAGGTTCGACACCTACAACTATAGGGTCCATTTCCAGTTCATATGCCAGCTTCACCAGCGCAAGCATACGTTCTCCGGTCTGTGTCCAGATAATACACTTTCGTCCTTTTCCTATTTCATTTACTAATTTCCTACGCTGCTCTTCCAGCTGCTTAACTTCCTCTATTTCTTCAAGATTAACATCCAACTGAAGAATTCTTATAATCTCATTTAGCCACTTCTTTGTGGCAAATAACCCCATTGGATATGTGACCTTTGAATAAGGAATATTAAATTTGTTGTTCAGTTCCTCAAAAAGCCCCATGCCAAAGAATAAGCATAAAGCAACATTCAATTGTGCATTTTGCATTTCATAAAAATCTTCAATTGATATACCTTGATTAAATATTTTGTTTAATTTTACGCCAATCATTTCAAGCATTCTCTTTATTTCATTTATTTCTTCCTGCTTTGTCTGATCCCAAATCCAACGCCTTAAAAACAGATTTACACTTTTTTGTTCTCCATTTCTGTCAGATTTATCCGATGTATGCATGTCCATTGGCATATGCTTGGCTAAAAGTTTAAATGCCATCTCTGTGCCGCGTCTGTAGGATTTCCCGGAAAATCCGCCTGAATTTAGATAAATTGTTTTTCTTCTTATTTCTTCAGGCAACCCCTCTATACATCCTTCAACATCATCTCCGATTATATCCGCACAGCAATTGGTCAAAACAGCAATGATTTTGGGATTGTACTGATTGTTTACTTCATTTAGACTATCTATCAACTTCTTTTCCCCGCCGAAGATAACTTCTCTATTTGTAAATGAAGTTGATAAATGAGGTTTATTATCACACTCTCCTAAATGTCCCATTGCCGGAAGAAATCTTCTATTGCCCAGACAACCGGAAGGACCGTGCACAAGAATTACTACATCATTAAAATAATTTAAAATATCGAATGCACCCCAAAATGCACAAAATTGGTGCATGTCAATACAATCCCTGATATTTAAATTGTCAGCTTTTACTTCTTTAACCAATGTACTTAACATTGCTATCTTGCTTTCAACTTCTTTGCTCATTATCTACATCCTATCTTTTTATTAACGGTTCCTTAACTAATTTATCAAACTCCTCATCCGTTAAAGGAGTAGGAATTACAAAATTTTCGTTTTCAAGAATGCTCTTGGCCAACTCTCTGTAAACTTGAGCCTGATTGGAATCAGGACTGCCCTCCATTACAGTCTTTTCAGCCAACTCACATTCTTGAACAATGTTATCTCTTGGAATCCATCCAATAACCTGTGTGCTTAATTTATCCGAAAGCAAACTTACGATTTCTTTCTCTAAGTATGCATTACGCCGGTTGCATATAATTCCGCCCAATCGTACATCACTTCTTTGACCGAATCTATTGATGGCTTTTGCAATGTTGTTGGCAGCATATAATGCCATTACTTCCCCCGAGGTAACCAAATATACCTCTTTTGCAAATCCCATTCTCAGCGGAACTGCAAAACCGCCACAAACAACATCTCCTAAAACATCGTATACTACTACTTCAATGTCCAATTCCTTAAATAAGTTTAGCTGCTCAATAATTTCAATAGCCGATATAATCCCTCTGCCTGCACATCCTATTCCGGGCTCCGGTCCTCCGGCTTCTATACAGTATGTACCGGCAAATCCTTTAGTAACTATTTTATCAATTGAAATGTCCTTTGAATTTTCTTTGACATAATCCAAAATATTCGGCATTTTTCTTCCGCCAACCAAGTTCTTTGTAGAATCAGCTTTCGGATCGCATCCGATTTGCAATACCCTGTATCCCATTAAACCCAATGCAGCTGATATATTTGAACACGTAGTTGATTTTCCGATTCCACCCTTGCCGTAAATAGCAATTTGCTTTATACTTTTCAATTTTTTCACCTTTTTCGTTCATTTTACTATGTTAAAACTTCAATTCTGTGCTATTTGTCCATATTTGAAAAGTTTATGATAAAATCTTTTGCAAAACTTCGTCATTTAAAATTGAATAATCCAATGAAAGACTTTTCAAATCGGGAAATGCTTGTTGCAGAATTTTAGGCAAATTGGTTTTAAGCTCAATTGTTTTTTCATCAGCCGAAGTTTTAGTAAACCCAAACTTTTCAAATAATGCAATTGCCCTGTGATTGCCGTTCCAAGTCTCCAGCATTGCACAATCAATGCCCTTCTTCGCAGATAAAATCATAGAATAGCTTAATAATGAAAAGCCAACTCTCATTCTTCTATATTTAGGGCTGACATTTACCAAGCTAATATGTGCTGAGTTATCAGAATTAAATGTAATATACAGCATGCCGCAAATGCTTTCGGTTTTCTCATCAAAAGCAATTATAAACTCAGACGCATTTCCGTCAACTGCCTCAACTTTTTCCATTATCTCATTAATAGGCCGTTGAGGGCAGCAAATATTTTCTTGCGAAAAAGAGCTTTCCTGCTTCCAATTATTAAATAAATCTTCAATAAATTCTCTCAACTTAACTTCGCAACCGTAATCAGACAGTTGTTTAATAACCATAATCATCCCACTTTTCCTACAAAAATTATAATTACAAAAACTATAATAAATTAGTTTTCTATTCTGATTCAATCAGAATTATTTATCATCATACATATATAATATTAGATAATAGTTGCATATGTCAATAGTTTCGTATGTAAACCAAATTCCATATGATTTTAACAATGTCTCCATTGAATTGCCTTCTTTATAGCTATTTCCTCGTTATAAAATCAAGCATATCGTCAAATTCATTCAAATTAAGTTGTTGTTTACTGTCGGAAAGAGCCAGTTCGGGAATTGGATGAACCTCTACCATGATACCGTCAGCACCTGCTGAAAGAACAGCTTTTGCAATATTATTAACTATATCTTTTCTCCCAAGTGAATGGCTTAAATCGGCAATAATCGGTAATTGTGTTTCCTTTTTTATAATAGGGATTGAAGAAATATCAAGTGTATTTCTTGTTTTTGTTTCATAAGTTCTGATTCCGCGTTCACACAAAATTATCTTTTTATTTCCATTTAACGCAATATACTCTGCAGCAAAAATTAATTCCTGGATTGTTGCACTAATTCCTCTTTTCAATAATACCGGATGATTGGTTTTACCTACCTCTTTTAACAGTTCAAAGTTTTGCATATTTCTTGCACCAATTTGAAGTATATCTGCATATTGTGCTACCAAATCCACCTCTCTTGTGTCAACCACTTCAGTAACACTAAACAGCCCATAACGTTTAGAAACTTCACGTAATATTTCCAGGCCTTTTTTCTTCAGTCCCTGGAAGTCATATGGCGATGTCCTTGGCTTGTAGGCGCCTGCTCTTATAAATTTAATATTTTTCTCTCTTAAATGTCCGGCGATTATTTCAAGATATTCAGGCGTTTCAACTGCACACGGTCCTGCAATTATAAATAATTCATTGTCAGCTAATCCAAACATCTCATGAACACTCATAAAGCATTCCTTCGAGCTTGAACTTACCAACAGCTTTTTTTGATGACTAATACCCATAAATTTCAATGATGCAGAAAATATGGTACTAAAAATCTCTCTTACAAGTTCATTATATAAGGGACCGCTATTTTGTCCCAGGATTTTCTCCATCATTTCTGTTTCACGTTCAGCATCAAAATATTCAATCCCCTTTTGATCTTTTAAATCCACTATTTCCTTTATTAATTCTGTTCTTTTATTGAGCAATTCAAGAATAGAACTATTAACATCATCAATTTCCTGTCTTAAAGTTTTTAAACTCTTACTCATATTACCCTCGTAAAAATAATTCTTTTTATTTATAAATTTATTTATAAATTTTATAAATAAAAAAGCTATTATTTTTCTAATTCCATATTGTAAAACCTACATTTCTCTTTTTTACAATTTGGCTGAAATGTAGCCGCCCAACACTTTTTGTATTTAATTTGCTTTTCGGGAAACTCAAGTCCAAAGTATTTTTTTGATAGTTCTATTCCTTTTTCCAAAACTGCTCTTACTGATGAAACACAACAATATGGGCCTCCCAACTCAGCAACTTCGTGTAAACCTTCTGCAGTTACTCTATTTGCTATGCTACGCTCTTTATCTGAATTTGGAGTAGCATTCAGCAAAACACTAAAGCTTGTACCTAACGCTACAGCCGAACCACAAGCACCATAATATCCACACCATCCTCCGGGTATATCGTAAGCTCTTGAAACTCCTTCCAGTACATCATCATTTGTTATATGATTAGTAACATTTTTTACTGCTGTCAGAAAAGCTGCTGCCGTTATAGGGTGGGGTGTATGTCCGGAAATCCCGCATTTGCTCATAATTTTTTCTGCTATATCCAGAGGATTCTTTAAATCAACAGTAGGAATAAATTCATAAAGCTTGTCCATGACCTCTTTTGCTGCACACACCTTACAAAGATAGTGATTATTTGAGCAAATAATGTATGATTCTTCTTCTTTGCCGCAAAACTCACACTTTGCGTTGAAAAAATCCTCTTTGTACAGGATAATGGAATTACATATAGAACATTTTCCAAAACTCATAGTATCAACCTCACAAAAAATTACTAAATATATTTAACTCCTTTGCTTAAGGAGATTCAAATACATATTAAGTGCTAAACCGTCTTTAACATAAATACAGACCACAAAACTTCCGTAGATTTTGTTTTAGAAATAAAATACGCTTCGCTGTTTTTCAAGCTTGTATCATTTGTTAATGCCAAATCTACTTTTCCGTCTTCCAACAACATTAAAGATTCTGTTGTAGAATTTGCCTCAACAATTTCATAGTTTTTATATCTAAACTCAGTTGTATCCATCAATTCTTGCAGTAGATGTTCAACTGCTTTACAAGTCGAAATGGATAATGTGGGCTTATCATACAAATTCTTTTTATCGAGCATTGCAATTCCATATTCCGGTGTTTTATTTATAAAAGTAAATCCAAGTTCAATGGTAGTGTCCCAGTAAAAATAAGTCATTTTACCGTAAGCATTTGGTAAAAGAATAAAGTCTGCATTTCTTTTATGAATCTCATTTAATGCCAGCTCAAAAGAATTATATAAATCAATTTTCAAATTAGCCTGTTGGTTTCTAGTTTCTATATATTTTTTAAAAACTTTTGCCGCTTCGCTGCTTGTTGTGCCTTCGGGTCCAAGTGTAGCCATTGTTACAGAATTTTTCATGTCTATGTATTTAAACAATTTATCTCTTTGGCAGCGACATTTGCTGCACAACAAATCATTATTTTGCAAATTACACATTTCCATCTCCCCCCAACTACACGTTGAACTTTTTCTCTTTTATATAATTGATTAATCCATTATGCTTTACAATTTCATCAATTATACTCATGTTATTCATACTAAACTCAAATTTTTTATTATTGCTTTTGTTTATAATAAGTTTGTTTTCAAAATCAACTTCTATGTTGTCTCCGGTAGAAACATGGTCATAGATCTCGTGATTTATCACCAGCATTAAACCTATATTAATTGCATTACGGAAGAAAATCCTTGCAAATGATTTGGCTATAATGCATTTTATACCGCATGCTTGTATGGCAACGGGTGCAACTTCCCTTGAAGACCCACAACCAAAGTTTTCACCCGCAACAATGATATCACCATCCTTAACATTTTTATAAAATCCTTCTCTGATATCATTCATACAATGCCGTGCCAACTCTTTTTTATCCAAAGTTACACAATATCTGGCCGGTATAATTACATCGGTATCAATATTGTCTTCAAATTTATGGACATATCCGTTAATTTTCATATTGCACATCCTACCTGAATAATGAATTTATAAAAACTAACTGCTTTAATGGCATAAGCATTTTAGAAATCCGGTATTTGTATTCTACCTTTTATTGCCGAATAAGCAGCTATCGCAGGATTACATAAATAGACCTGCGCCGAAGGATCACCGTTTCTGCCGAAAAAGTTTCTGTTAGTTGTAAAAAGTCCTATCTCATTATTTGCAAGGACTCCCATATGCCCTCCCATACACGGTCCGCACGTGGGAGGTGATATTAAGGCCCCGCTCTTTATAAAATCAATCAGAATATTTTCTTCTTCCATCTGTTTCAACACTTCTTGTGAACCTGGTATGATAATTAATTTAACATCATGGTGAACCTCATTATTTTTCAAATACTTATGAGCTATTCTAAAATCTTCTATTCTTCCGTTTGTACAAGAACCGATTACAACCTGGTCAATCTTTAAATTCACCAACTCTTTTGCAGCTTTAATATTTCCGGGACTATAGGGGCATGCAATAACCGGTTCGATTTTGGATACATCAATCTCAATTATTTTTTTGTATCCGGCACCGTCATCAGATTTCATATGTACGTACTCTGTTTTTATATTTTTCTCTCTGAGATATTTTTCCGTGACATTATCTGCATTTACAATTCCAGCTTTGGCTCCCATTTCAACAACCATATTGCAAAGTGTCAGTCTGCTTGAAATATCAAGATTCTGTATTAATTCGCCGTCAAACTCAAGCATGTCATAGTTGGCTCCATTAATGCCCAATTGACCGATTAAATACAAAACCAAGTCCTTTGCGTAGACTCCCTCAGGCAGTTTACCGGATAATATGATTTTTGTAGTTTCAGGAACCTTAAACCATAATTTTCCTGTTGCCCATACACATGCCAAGTCCGTAGACCCAACTCCGGTTGAAAATGCACCCAGGCCGCCATATGTACATGTATGCGAATCTGCCCCGACAATGATATCATAAGGTTTAATAAAACCTTTTTCGGGCAATAGCACATGACAAATACCGCTTCTGCCGATTTCAAAAAAGTTCTTTATATTCTGCTTCCTGGCAAATTCTTTCATCTTAAGTGCAAATTTAGCAGTCGCAATATCTTTGGCCGGAGCAAAATGATCGTTTACCAAAACAATTTTTTCCGGATTGACAACATTATCAAGCCCAAATTCATTAAATTTCTCAATGGCAAGCGGTATGGTTGCATCAGTGCCCATAGCCAGGTCCACAGGGGAAAATATTATGTCATTGGCATAAACAGCTCTTCCCACTTTATTTGAAAATATCTTTTCCACCAATGTCTGCTTCATAAAAAACCTCAAAACATATTTTTATACTATTCATTATTAATTTTCCGTATAAAGTCTTCTCTAATTGGGTAAAAGATATCGTATGATTTAAACGGAACTTTTGAGATTTTAGCGGAATGAGGTACATTTGCAGGAATAATACATGCGTCACCCGCACTCATCTTTTTCTCTATTTCCCCGTATTTAATAGTCATTTCCCCTTCGACAACAACTGTAATTTGTTCACTGTCATGGCTATGAGTAGGAAGGTCAATCGTTTCTCTGAATTCAAATTTGCTGACGGTTATATTTTCAGAGGAAATTACATACATATCGGCATTTTCCCCAATTAGCTCATTTTTTACCTTTGTCCAATTATCAATACTCATTGTTGAATAATTATCCCCTTAATTTTTTATATTCGGCTATTATATCTTCCACAGTGTAATACACACCAACTTTTTCATTATTTTTCATATGTCTCCAGAAATCTGTCACTTCTTCTTCTGACAACTCAAATCCGTTAATTTTTAAAATGTATTGGATTGTATGTTTTCCCGCATGTTTCCCCAACTCGTATTTTCTAAAGCGCCCTACCAGTTGGGGGTCGAATAACTCATAGGTATTTACATCTTTTAACATTCCATGGATATGTATACCGGATTCATGGGAATATGCATTTTGACCGACAATAGGCTTGAAAATATCCATTGAAATACCCGAATACTTTTCAACGGTTTTTGATAATTCTCCCAAAATTTTTGTATCGTATTTTAAATCTTGTTTGTACAACACTTTTAAAATCATAATTATCTCTTCCAATGAGGCATTTCCTGCTCTTTCACCCATTCCGTTGACAGTAGGAGAACAATATCCTCCCCCTGCCAACAAGCCGGCAATTGTATTTGCTGTTGCAAGCCCCATATCATTATGACAATGTACACCTATCGGTGCTTTCAAATGATTAACCAATTTCTTAATAAAATTATAAGTTCTCTCCGGAGTCATACAGCCAATTGTGTCTGTAGTTCCAAGAATATCTGCCCCTTCTTGCTCTGCCATTGACAATATCTCAAGAAGTACATTAAAATCCGTTCTTGTTGAGTCTTCTACTCCGAACTCAACAAACAGACCTTTATCTTTAGCATACTTAATTGCATCCATTGCTTTTTGAACCAGCTTTTTTCTGACAGTAGGGACATCATCGCCAAATTTTGCTTTTATGTGGATGTCCGAACCCGGAATAAATAAAATAACTCCTCCAACACCACATGAATAAGCATGGTCAATATCTTCACGGACAACACGACACATACTCATTATTCGCATTTTCAAGCCTAAATCACATATTTTTCTTATTGAAAGCCTTTCTTCCTCTGAAGTCGCTGCAAAACCGGCATCAATTGATTCAACCCCAACCTTATCCAGTAATTTTGCAATTTCTACTTTCTGTTCAGGAGTATACCTTATTCCGGCTACCTGTTCGCCATCTCTTAACGTTGTATCACAAAAGAAAAAATTCAGTTTCTTTTTAGGTTCATTTTCATTAAGATCAAAATAGTCCATGTTTTACAGCCCCTTCAATTTATGCATTCTATAAAAATTTATAAAAATAAGTTTTTTAATTTTCTAAAAGATACTTTTTTATAAATTCAGCTTCTAACTTAGACTTAGGATTTCTGCTCCATCATCTGAAACATCATCATGATATTGTTACGCTGTATTTCATTTGCAGATTCACAAATTGATAATGCTTTCGAGTCCCTAAGCAGCTTTTCTACCGGGTATTCTCTTGAATAACCATAACATCCCAAAATTTGTATAGCCTCATTTGATGCCATAATAGCAGCCTCTGAACCTGTTACCTTGCTCATTGAACTTACGAGCATGCCCGGTATCATATTATCCAAATGCCACGCTGCTTTTTGATACAGCAGTCTTGATGACTCTATTGCAATAAGCATATTAGCCAGTTTATGGCTTATTGCCTGGTGATTGACAATGGGTGCTCCACCTTGAACTCTTTCTTTTGCATATTTGTAAGAAATATTAAATGCAGCCTGTGCAATACCGGTACCTATAGCTCCTACAGCAGCAAAACGATTTTCAATCATTGCCAAACAAATCGGCAAACCCATACCTTCTTTTCCAAGCAAATTGCTTGCAGGAACTGCACAGTTTTCAAAAATCAACTCTCCTTGCTGTGACAATCTATTTCCCATTTTGTCTTCGATTTTTCCGACTTTAAGGCCGGGTGTGTCTGCCGGTACCAAAAATACGCTAAGTCCGCCCTGAGGTGCTCCTTTTGTTTTGTCAGTTCTGGCCCAAACAAGATACAGTCCCGCAATTCCCGCATTAGTGATAAAGCTTTTGGTACCATTTATTATGTACTTATCGCCATTTAGCTCTGCTGTTGTTAACATACCTGCATTTGGATTAGGTGACATATTGTCGGATCCGGTTTGAGGCTCGGACAATGCAAATCCCATTAAAAATCTTTTTGTTTGGTCATTGGCAATCTTCGTCAACCACTGTTTTTTCTGTTCATCGGTACCGAATTTTGTTATTAACTGTGCTCCTGTTATATTTGACAATAATGTATAAGCAAATCCGGAATCTCCTTTGGCAAGTTCTTCTATCATAGTCAGTATTTCAAGGTTTGACAGTTCATTTCCCCCAAATTCTTTTGGAACAGCCGCACTACCAATACCAAGTGCCATTGCCTTTTCGATTATTTCCCACGGTATGCAATCCTTTGGATTTTCTTTTTTATCATACTCAGCCGCAAAAGGTGCAAGCTCCTTTTCAACAAATTTACTTACCATTCCTTTTAATTGTAATTCTTCTTGTGAAAAACCAAATTCCATTGTTTTATCCTCCCAATTTTGTATTTTTTATTACTGCAAATACATTTTTATTATAAATCACATATTAAACTAATACTTTATGTATCAAATCAGTTTACATCTAAATTGTTGTCAACTTTTCAAAATTCTCCTTAAAGAACTCAATAGCTCTCACTCGTGAAAACTTTCCATTTTCCGTATAGAAAAATTTTTTTTCCTCATTTTTTAAATTATATTTGTAAATATTAACAGCATTAGTATTCGCTTTGATTTCAGGAACACTATTTATATTCTGTTTTATAGCCTCGGCGTCTAAACTTGAAAAGCCATCTGTTAATAAAACTATATTTAAGGCAAAGTTATTATTTTCTTCTCTTGTTTTAAAAATTACCATGTCTGCTATTTGCAAACTTGACTTTATTTTGTTCTCAATCATAATAGGATTTATTTTGACTCCATTATTAAGTACAATTGTTTCATTTTTCCTCCCATTAATGGTTAAAAATCCGTCACTGTCTATACTTCCAACATCTCCTGTTGGCCTAACCTTGCCCAAGAAATCCTTTGTACCATCTTCCTTATAATAACAGCTGACGATTGGAAAATCACTTTCAGTAACAATTTCATTATCTTCTGACAAATAAAGCTTGATGATTGGCCTTCCTACAGTCCCAATTTTATTATGCTCTTTGTTGTTACAAGCTATCATTCCAATCTCAGTTTGCCCGTAAATCTGGTAGATTTCCAATTTAACATCTCTAAAATACTCTAAAACTTTAATATCAATTGGCGCCATACCGGTGAGCAAATAGTGCATCTTCTTTCCTAACGTTTCATATATTGGCCTGTGAGTTATGTATCTGGAAACAAACTTACTGTTAATATTCTTAAATATGTTTTTAAAGAAGCTTTTCTTATTGTCCAGACGGAACAAATTATAGTAAAAATTCGGAGGAGCTAATAAAATAGTCGGGTTAAACTGTTTTAAAGCGTGAAAAAGAGATTTATCATCGCCTAAAGCTATATTAACAGAAGTAATCAAGCATCCCCAAAAGAAAAATCGTTGTTGGTAATTAGCCAGCGGCAAATAAATCATAAACTTGTCTGATGAAGTAAAGCCCATATAGTTGAAGAAGTGTTTTGAACTTTCAATAGAGCCCTTTTCAGTTATACCTAATGCTTTCGGAAATCCTGAAGTTCCGGATGAAAAGACAATTGAAAAGTCTCTGGTATCATAAAAAGTTTGAACAACTGCAGAATTATTTACATTCTCAAACAAGGATCCAATATCAATGACTTTAACGCCAGTACCCAATTCCAAGTTCTCTCTTTTAGTGATTACATACTCTGTTTTATACTGTCTTGCTCTATTTTTTAGTGTTTCCAATGGTTCATTACTACTGGAAACTATAGACAATGCACCTGCCAGAATAAGAGCAAAATCACAAACAAGAAACTCATAAGAATTATCCATATCAATGCCGACAACTGAATTTTCCGTTATGCCAATTTGTTTCAGATTGTTATAACAAACATGTATATCTTTATGAATTTCAGCAAATGTTTTTCTAAAATATTCATATTTTTGTCCGCTCCAACTCAAATAATCAATGTAATTGGTATTATTGTCTTTTATATGATTGAATAATTGATAAAAATTCTTAATATCGTTTTTTTTCATAGATTTTCACCTTCTATGGCATTAATTATGGCATTAATAATGTAAACATTATATTTAAAATACATTATTTTGAGTCAATATAGCTTTTTATACCATTGACAAGGTCTTCTACTGTTTCATAATTGCCTTTAGCGAGGAAATTTGGCTCAATATTGCATTTAAGTTTTTTTTCAAGCTTTATGAGAAATTGAAGCCATCCCATTGAATCAATATATATATCTTTTTGAATATTAGTATCTTTATTTATGTTTTCATCTGATGCAATTTCTTTTAAAATACTAATAACCACTTTCTCATAATTGCTTTTAAATATCATAATAAAGTCCCCTCAAATAAAGTTTTTATTTTATGTAGCATTATTTAACAATACTAAATGATAATTTACATCAAAAGTTCTTTCTACATCCGGAGTATACAAAATAATACTATGCTTCTTGGTCTCTTTTCTGTTTTGCAAATAATCTTTTAGGTTTCTGACAATATCAATGTCACAAATGTGACCGCCGTTAGAAACATTATCCAAATAAAATAATTTTGGGTTCATTCTTAAATAATGACTATATACATCATAGTAGACATCATAGCGCACATTCGGAACAATCACTTTTTCAATCTCATCTTTTTCCAGGTTAAATTTTCTTAAAGTTTCTTCAATAAAAGAAACTCCCCGACTTATCATTCCGCCCCGGAAATCCTGACCTTGAGCTTTATTTTCTATTTTATTGTAACTTGAATCACCCAAATTACATGAATTCCAACCTGTAATTTTTAACAAGCCGGTATCACTGCCAACTAATAAAAGACCTATACCGTCACCTCGTATGGTAAAATCAATAAATCTTTCTTCGATCTGCTCCCATTTACAAGCAGTCAGAATAAGCATATTCTTTTTTTCCTCATCCAGCAGGCTTTTTGAGAGCCCCATGGCAAATAGTGATGCCGCACATGGTTGCAATAAAGGTATAATCGTAGATTTCTCAAAATCAAACGCTTTTTGGATATAGTGGACAATCGAAGCATTATTGTGCCTCAGCAAAACCTCGTTTCCGCAAACCAAATAATCTATTTCCTGCGGATTAATTCTTGTTTCCTTTAATAATTTATCCACCATGCCAAAAACTATTGAAGCCAAATCATCCTCTTTTTTTAATACGGAGATTTTGTCTAGTCTAGTTTCTTTTTTGAACTTTGAACAAAATATATCTCTATCTATATTTTTTTCTTCGAAAATTTTAGCATCCAGGCTTGAAAATACATCATCTACAGTTATATAGTTCTCCGGCAGATAATAATCAATATATTTTATATACGTTTCATTTTCCATTATCATATACACTCCATTTTCCCACTTCAAATGCAGGACACTCTGCATCCTCAATTCAGTTTTGTTTAAAACTAATGGCTTATATTATAGCGATGGAATATATAAAAATATAAAATACTTTACAGGTTATCCAGTATCAGACTAATAAGGTTATGCCTGCTTCATCAAATTGTCCTGCAATAACCTTAGAATCCTTAATCTTTAAAAACTGATGTTAATGATTCATTGTAAAGCCCTTCATATAAAATGTTGTCAATTTCTTCAACAGGCGGAAGAACACCTACTCTTGTGAAAGTATCCAGTAAGCTTTGATATTCGGAAAAGAACCCGCTATTTACATGGTCAATGTTTATATCCTCTGTGGTCGTACCGGCCAAATATCTGTCAAAATGTCTTTTATCAGATTCATATTTATCTCCAAAAAGCTTATGACAAGGATCGGGAATTCTTGGCAAACCCATTTTATTTGCCAGCTCCCTAGTCTCATTGTCAGTAAGGTTTATAATAGGAGTTATTTTATAAATATCTGTGTTTGGAATTCCAATTTTTATTTTAGGATAGGGACTAAACCAAGATAGTTGCATTCTATTAAAGTAATACCTTTTTGGGTTATACACTTTATCATACTCCCAAGTCTTTCCTCCCGACCTGATAATTAAAGACTCCAATACATAGAGCAAGTCAAACTTCGTTAATCCTGTAGCCAATGTAATTTTCTTTCCTTTTTTGTACTCATCCTCAAGATATTTGCACAAAGCTCTATATAGGCCAAAGAAACACCATACACATGGCTTTGATGCCTTCATAAGCATATCTTCAGTAATTCCAGGCACGGTATGCACATAAGTATACGGTACACCCTTCTTTTCCCAAAATTCTTTCGTCTCATTAATAGCTTTCATTTGCTCATTTATGTAATCCTTTTTGCTTTCATCAGATGCAAAAAATTCATCAGGCCTATATTTCCATCTGGGAGCAGCAACAGTCACTATCTCCAATTCAAGGTCAGGTCTTTCCCTTTTCTTATATTCAAGCAAAAAAGCTGCAAGTACTTGTGCATCCTTTCCACCCGACATTGCTATTGCAACTTTTTCAATTTCCTTTGGAATTAAGTCATAATCATTTACTGTTTTTAAGAATTTTTCATACTTTTGTTCAAACATGTTTGTTCCCCCTAATTCTTAATATAATAATAGTTTTACTCCACCACTTTATCGTAATAGCTTCCACTTATTACACCAATTTCTTTATCTTTCTTTTAGCTGTCCATTTCATATACTCTATTCTCTTCTACAACACCATTTGATAATCCACACAATTACTGTTATTGAGTAAACTCAGGAACATTGTTCTTTTAGATTATATGTTATCAGAAATTATTGTATATTGCAACAGTTTTATATATACTTTAATTTTTATAAAATATTTGTATGCATGCCCAGTTAAACCGTACTGCTTATACTACCGTTAGCCCATTTTAGCTGTTTTCTCTCCCACCTTTTAGAAGCTAATGAAAGTATAAAGCAGAAAATAAAATACAAAATTGCTACCATCACATATGAAAATATAATCTTATCCGGTTCCCGCTGACTAAGCATTTTTCCCATCTGAGTTAAATCTATAATACCAATAATATATATAACCGAAGTGTCTTTGAAGAGCGAAATAAAAAATCCGACAAAGGATGGCAGCATCATCCTCAGCACCTGAGGCAGGATAACGTATATAATGCATTGACAGCGTGATAAGCCTGTGGAAAAAGCAACTTCCCACTGTCCTTTGTTCATGTTCATAAGCCCGCCCCGGAAAATCTCAGCCTGATTTACAGCAGAATAAAAAGTAAGCGAAAAATAAGCGCTCAAAAGATTTGGTAACGGTCTGCCTGCAAAAAGAGGGATAACAAAATGGAACCAGAAAACTATCAGCAACAAAGGCAAGGCTCGGGTGTTTTCAATCAAACACATGACAATCCGTCTGATGACAGTATTTTGGGAAATTCGGCCTAAAGCTAAAAATAGACCTAAAATAAACCCTGAGACCATAGTAATAACAGCAAGGAAAATATTTATGGCAAGACCACCTAAAGGGCCATGCGGAAAAGGACCTACCAAAAACATTTTTATATGATTCAGGATATCAGCCAACACACTTCACCTTCTTTTCTTTATTTTTCATCGGATAAAAACTTTTTTCCGCTAACAAGGCCAAAAGGCTGGCGACATAATTAATAGTTAAGAAGAAAAGCGTTGCTATAATTGTCACCTCTATACCTCGGAATGTAATGGATTCAATCTGCTGGATAGCCCAGAGAATTTCGTGTACCGATAGTGCCAAAGCCAAGGAACTGTTTTTCATATTGTGGATAAGCCGGGAAACAAGAGGCGGAAAACTAATGCGTATAGCCTGCGGCCAAATAATATATTTCCAGACCTCCCAACGAGAGTGCCCCAGAGTATAAGCGGCAAAAATCTGTTCCTTGGAAACTCCCGATATTCCTCCTCGCAGAATTTCACTAATATAACCGCTGCTGCTGACAGATAAACCTGCGATTGCAGCCCAATAATTCAGAGCCGGATTGGTGTTGAGCATTGTTTTTACAGGTTCGGAAAAAAACTCCGGCAGCACATAGTAAAAAAACAGCATCCAGATAAGAGTCGGAATGTTTCGGCACAACTCTATATAAATAAAAGAAATAAAGCGGATCACACGATATCTCGATAACTGTCCGAAAGTAAGCAAAATCCCAAGCACAACAGCAATCAGCGAGGATAGAAGCATCAAACTTATTGAAATCTGAAATCCCTGCAATAACCATTGCAGATATTGTCCGCTTAAAATTTTTTGCCATTCAAATTCGTAATACATAACCCACTCCATAATTAATAAAATAATTAATTTGCCCATCTTTCGAACGGACGTAAAAATTTCTTACCATGTACCTTAAACCACTTGTAAAAAATCTTCTCATATTCGCCGGAATTGTAGATGTCAAGCAGGATATTGTTTATTTCATTTAACCACTCGGAATCATTTTCAGAAACACCAACGCAAAAGTACGAATAACAACATACTTGAGGATGATATTGAAATTTGGAACGCTCAGCTTCGTTGTTCAGAAAATGATTTATAATTATTTCATCACTTGCATATCCGATAACCTGCTTTTGCTTCATAGCATTATACGCCTGCTCTTCTGACGGATAAGCAATAAAGTTCGGTTTGGGCCAATTTAGTTTTGCAAAGCAGTTTTCTATTTCAATTGCCGTACTTGTGTCAATAGTGTAAGCAATATTTTTGCCTGCCAGTTCGCTTACTGGGCCTATATCCTCCTTATGCATGAGGATTTTTTTACAGTCCTGAAGATAAGAAACGCTAAAGTCAATCAAATTATCGCGAGATTTGGTATGATTCAATTTGGCGATACAAGCATCTATTTTATTGGTTAGGATGTACTCAATCCGTTGCTTGTTATTTATCAATTGAAGATTCAAGGAGACATTCAAGCGTTTTGCAATGCTATGTGCCAAATCCACATCAAAGCCGACCACTTCATTCGCATTTTTTCTAAAACACATAGGTGGAGCGTTATCCACTATACCTATATTGATGGTATTAGATTTTTTGATAAAGTACAATCTCGATTTTTCGTTATAAACTTTTTTCATAAACATTTTAGTGCGGTCCTTTTTGGGGCGGAATATAATATTATGCGGTTTATCGATTTCAATAATCTCGCCCTTGTCAAGGAAAGCTATGCGGTTGGCTACACGGCGTGCGAATCCCAATTCATGTGTAACTATAACCATGGTCATTCCATCTTTTGAGAGCTGGACAATAGTATCAAGTACTTCATTAATCAATTCCGGATCCAACGCAGATGTCGGTTCGTCAAACAACATTACTTTCGGCTGCATAGCCAGACTCCGTGCAATAGCTACACGCTGCTGTTCTCCTCCCGACAACTGAGCCGGATAAGAATGACTTTTATGTTCGAGGCCCACTTTGCGCAGCATTGGAATCGCAATCTCCAAAGCTTTCTCCTTAGTCATTTTTTTTACTTTTCTTAAAGCAAGCGTCACATTTTCAAGTACAGTCATATGCGGGTAAAGATTGAATTGCTGAAATACCATGCCGATATCTGTCCGTCTTTTTCTATTGTGTCCTTTACAATTTTTAGAATTGTAAAGCTCATTATTTATCAACACCTCACCGGCCTGGATGCTCTCCAGTCCGTTGATTATCTTTAGCAAAGTGCTTTTGCCGGACCCACTTGGGCCTATAATAGCCAACACTTCTCCGTTATATACTTCCAGATTGATATCTTTCAAAACCTGAACATCGCTATACCACTTGCTAACATTCTTAATTTCTATAATTGGATTATCTTTATCCATCACTCACTCTTCCTCTCTTCCGACTCTTTTACAATTTTAACCATTATATCTCCAAAGGCCGGCATGCCGGTAACCTGATTTATAGCACTCGAGTCATATAACGTATTAATATTCGGTGTAAATGAAGCCGCCTCTGAAAAAAGACCAATTCCCGTTGCTTTCCTTCCGCCCGAACCAAAAGTTGTTTTTATAACCCCAGATTTTATACCTGGAGAAAGAAATGCTTTTCCCCTAATGTATTTGCCGTTTGGATTTTCAAGCCGGATTATCTCACCTGTACGAATTCCCAGTTTTTCTCCGTCTTTTTCATTAATTAAAAAAACCGGGATGGCTATAGTAGCATCCTCTTCTAATTCGCCTTTATTTTTATTTTGTTTATGCAAAAGAATAGCGGATACATCATCCAGTTTTTTATTTGCTTCTGTTTCAAGATCGGATAGGGAAATGCAAATCTGTGACATAGTGCCGGTCTGGTGTGTTCTACCGGTGATAAGATGGAATGGATATTCTTGTTTCAGGGTCTCTACAAATTGACTGTTGTTTTCTTTCCATAAAAAGGTTGTTTGATAGCAGCAATCCATTTTTTTATTTAGTTCGGTAATATAATGAAAATTGAATTCAAATTTTCCTGAATCGGTCAAAGGTAAATATCCCGAGGGTTTTTCCTCTTTGTTGCAACGGTATCTGTAATAACTAGCAGGCCAAGCTGCCCGTCCACCGTTTTTCCTTAGCCACTCTACTGTTAGTGCTTCACCCTTCCGTATAAGCTCTCCGTTAAAATAAACATTCGGATTTTCTGGTACTCCTTCAATTAAGGCTCCTTCAGGATATTGTGGGTAAGGAAGCGGTCGTCCAATATTCCTTAACCCTGGGCATTTGCGAAGCTGTATATTTAGTAAATCTTCTTCCGTCTGGTAACAGGTAAACATGCTTTCATTAATATCTGTATCCCCGGCCACGACCAGCGCTTTGGCTAACTTCTGCATAATCCAAAACGGTGACTTGGATTCATGCTGCGGCGCAATAACACGCTCTCGCAATGCAATTTCGGGATTGATGGTGTATTGGTCACTCAATCCCATCTTTTCCAGATAACTGCACTCAGGCAAAATAAAGTCGGCATATTTACCTGTTTCGTTGATATGGGTGTCAATATGAACAATGATATCCACCAGGTACTCTCCATCTTGGACAGCCGTCAAAGCCTTTATCCACTCGTCGGTGTTTCCTCCAGTATACACAGGGTTGCCTGTCCGGTTGATAAATGCTTTAATGGGGTAAGAGTAACCATTGAAAGGCCCTCTTTTCAGGGTAACACCGTCAAGAATATTGCGAGGAATAGTACTTAATACGCCTTTCCAAGCAAGAGGATAATCACCATATATATCTTTATGCAACTGCTGATATGTGCCCTGTCGGATCTCGCCGGCTACAACCCGAGTTATCTTGCGATCACCATTTATTTTTCGGCTTATTAAGTCGAGTGCAGGCTTAACCGCTCCGGAAAAAACTAGCCCACCGGGTACATCTATGTTCCCGGTAATCGCACATAATACGTTCGCCAAGGTAGAAGTAAGGTCGCCTGCCAGATGATGAGCGCCCCCGTGCATACCTACTTCTATAGCTGCCGGTTTGGTAATTCCCATTAAATGCGCAAGGCGCTTGATTTCATCTGCTGCAATCCCTGTTTTATCCGCTCCCCACTCTGGCGAGAAATACAAGAGTCCGTTTGTTTCATCCCGCTGCTCTGCCTGAGCAAGAAAGTCCTGCTTAAAATTCTCCCAGCCGACTGTATAGTTTTCTATAAAATGATGATCTATATAAGATGCCTGTTTGTTCCCCGGCTCATCATGAGTGATGATGTACAAGAGCAGACAGGCTAATAATTCCGCATCTGTGCCCGGCACGATTGGTAGCCAAAGATTAGCTTTTGCTGCCGAATTGGTAAAGGCGGGATCGATGACCACATAATACATTTGATTGGCCAACTGTGCTTCCGGAATACCACGGGACATGTAATTGAAACGTGTAGCCACAAGTGGATTGGATCCTACATTAATCAGAAGCTTTATGTCATGCTCTGTTTTAAAATATAATGTATTATTGTGGTTATTGAGCAGAAGCGGGCGCTGAATGTCCGGTAAAGGTCTTTCATCTCCCATTAGTAACTTGGAGCCCCATCGGCGGTTCGTGTCGCAAATGGCACTATGAGTGTATGTATGAGGAGTACCGAAGGCATGGAACAACATCATATAAGGCTCAGCATCCGTCAGATCACCACAATCGAGGATGACAGATTCTGCACCGTATTTCTTTTTTATTGCAAGAAGTTTTGCAGCAATCTGCTTTAATGCCGATTCCCAGGAAACCTCCTGCCATTTTTCGTCTCCACGTTCACCTATTCTTACAAGTGGCGTTTTTATGCGTAACGGAGAATAAACAAGTTCGAGTCCGGCAGCTCCCTTTGCGCAGATTGTTCCCTGGTTATTGAGCGATTGCGGATTACCGTAAATTTTCCTGGCTACTCCCCCTTCAACAAATACGCTTATATTGCATTCCGCGGGACACATAAGATCGACTGTATTAATGCATTTCTGCGTGAAAGTCTGCTTGTCCTCATTTAAATGCAAGACGGTTGAATCAGTAAATTGAAAATTGTATAAAGAAATATCTGCCTTGGTTAACGATGCATATCGGTTCTTGCCTCTTTGCAGAAAAAACACTTTTGGTAAATTAGAAGCAAGCGCTTTCTGTACATACAAAAAACCTCGATTAGCTTGCAGAATCTGCATTATCCCGCTTTCTCTATGATTCAATTCCCCGAAGTGTAATGCTTTTGCCATACAGCCAAGGACACATGCGGGTTGTAACCCATGTTGCAATCTTTCGAAACAAAAATCACACTTACTTAATAAACCGGCTTTATTCTGATATATGATGGATCCGGGCACGCATACTTTCAGGCAGTGAAGGCAATGATTGCACGCTTCGGCATCATATCTGACAATCCCGTGCTCCGTGGAATAAAGTGCATTGTTGCCGCAATACTCCACACAGGTTGGTTTTTCGCAATGATTGCATAAAACTGGAAGGAAGAGTCGCGTTAAAGTCGGATAAGTACCGGTGTCCTGTATATGTACTTTCAGTCGGTCTGCCCCATGCGGAAAATTATGTTCCTTCCGGCAGATCACCTGACATGCATAACAGCCTATACATTTATCGAGGTCTATGATCATTCCGTATTTAGCGGCAGAATATTTCATCCCAATAATATCTCAAACCTTTCCATACTATTTATTTTGTTTTACTTATATAAAAAATGATTTTATCTAAAAAACAAATGGCACATTCACTTATGGCACATTCACTTAAAAACTTACATATGTGCCATTCATAAAGTATTTAATAGATATTTTAAATATGTCCCGGTTAATCAGGCCAAACATAGAGATTGTTTTCACCAAATGATTCTTTTGGTAAAACAGGTTTGGCAGAAGGTTGTAAAGGGAACTTACCATCCGGTCCGAACCATTTATCGTAAATCTTATCATAAGTACCGTCACGCATCAAATCCTGCAAGATAAAACTGATTTTGTCTCTCCATTTACTATCATTTGGAGGAACACCAATGCCGTACAATCCAGGACTGTAGATACCACCTATTGCTTCATATTCAACACCTTCTTTGCCAGCTACACCTGCAATAATAACACTGTCTTGGGTAAAAGCATCGACTTTATCCTGTTTGAGCGCAAGAAAGCATTCGGCACTAGACTGGAAGGTCTGAATTTCTGGCTTTGCACCATTCACCTTTTCGATTTCCTGCTGGATAGCGATATAGGCATTTGAACCTTGATCAACGGCAATCCTTTTACCAGCTAAATCAGTGAGATTTTTAAACTTTCCCTTTTTCGCGTAGGCGATCTTACCTGTCCATAAATAGGGTGGTTCGACATAATCAATCTGTTCATCACGACTTCTGGTATGACTCAGATTGGAAACAACCATATCAACAGTTCCGTTAGCCAAGTATGAAATCCTTGTCTTGTTGTCTACGACAACTCTTTCGAGTTTCACGCCTAGACGTTCGGCAATCGCAGCCGAAAGCTCTAGGTCAAACCCTGTCCAATTCCCATTCTCATCTATATAGTTCATAGGTGGGGTATTATTGCCGGAACCGATCTTAACAACCCCTTCTCTCATCACCTTGTCAAGAATACTTTCCTGTTTTACGGTTCCACAAGCAGTTAATAGAATGCTTGCGATAATCAGACAAAAAATAAAGACTATTCCTTTTCTCATTTTGATTCTAACTCTCCTTTTCAATTTTTTAGATTGGGTATTGTTACTCTAAATGTTTAAATTTAACATATCATATTTGCTTTTAACCAATGAATCATCCAAATTTACAACAGCTATTTTCATTACTAACTAATTCACTTTCTCCAAAACCTCCAACGCAACACTAACCATTCTCATGCTTCCCATAAATTCTAACTCAATCAATGCCTGTCTTTTGTGTCTGTTCACTTTTTTAATTGCACTTTCAAACCCTTTTAGAGGTCCATCTGTTATTATTATTTTACTACCTTCCTTAATACCACTTGATGATTCAATACAATGGTCGTCATTGCACAAGCCCAGCAACATTTGTCTTTCAGACTCCCTCATCGCAATCTCTGTGTCCGAGTATCTCAATAAACTAACTATGACATGTGAAGTATAAATTATAATACTTGTCCTTTTTATAAATTCTTGGCTGGTTAATTCGGATTCAACAAACACGTAACCCGGAAATAATGGCTGTAATTCCTTTTTTACTATTCCATCTTTCTTGAAAAGTTTCTCTTGTAATGGAACAAATGGCATAAAAACTTCTGAATCCAACTGCTCTTTTAAAAATTGCTCAACCTTGTATTCTCGACCTGTTTGTACAAAAAGTACATACCAATACATCAATATTACCCCTCATCTGCTGACTTTAGCTACATAGCTTCGCCCTTTCGCTTATCCTAATTGATAAGTTACAATGACTTTCACTGTATATTCCTCATCAGCGATTAACAACCAATAAGTGCTTATAATCTAAACAAAAACCGACATGTAATTTTCAAAGATTGCTATGTCGGCATTATTTGATTCAAATATTCCAACTCAAATCCCTGATAATTATTGCCTTTTTATATTAGCACAAAGTGCATCATATTACAACAATATTTTGGATATTTTTTCTTTATCCTTTTGCAGCTTGAAGCGCCTTTTCAAAATAAATCTGACCAACACGTAAATCAATCCTCTGACCTATCTGAGCACATTTGATATACACCTCCGATGCTTCTATAGCTGATGTGGGATGTTGAATAAGTTCATCAGATATAGCTTTAAGAGTTTCCAAAGTAAATTGATACGAACGACGATCAAATGAACATAAGTCCGCTAAGGCAAATTTTGTATCACGATATATTTTGGTGGCTTTCGCTATTTTTATAAGTTCCTGATATATTGCTTGATAATTCGTTATGTCCATATTCAAAACAGCATCAAATAAAGCTAATAAATAAAGGCGAATACTTCCCGATTTTTGACTATCAAGATCGCTCCAGTATAATCGATCTAATTTTTCCAAACAACTATTATATAGCTCCACTGTAGCTTCGTTTTTAATTCCCAATACCATTTGGATTCGATAAATATATGCAGGAAGCAAAAAATCGTAGACTTTTCTTATATTTTTTACTCGTTCATCAATTTCTTTTTGTTTAAACCGATTATCTCTCAAAAGACTGTCTTTATCACAAAAATCTTCAGAATTAGTTTTCTCATTTCTTAAAGTCTTTTCCAAAACATAGAATCTTAAATTGCAATCCAATTGTTGTTCATCATCGCCATGAATATAAGGTAAATATGAAACACGATAATTAACATGGTACTTTGATATTATGTTAAGAAGCAACTCTCTATCTTGATAATTTTTACAAAGATACTCAAGGAGCAGAATTAAATGGTTTTTATTAAACTTATCAAGATTTAACACTTGTATTTTATTGAGCACATTAATAAGATATTTGATCAAATTAGCCGGAGGCGTTCTTCTACATTTTAAATAAGCTGCTACTATCGCAAGCCTACAATGAAAAGACCAATGTAAAGTTAAAATTTGGTTTACTGTTTTCATGTCATTACGATTAAATAGACGAACAAAAATTTCAAATAATATGTTTGCCTGAAATTTTCTATTAATCCATAAGGTTATCCAACGTTTCAATGATGCCTCATCTTTGAGCCTGAGCAGTGCTTCTGCAATATTAACAATATCCTCAAATTTTGGTCTTTGTACTGGATTTTGTTTTTCTTCAGCTTTACTGTAATAATAATTAACAGCACCTTTATAGCTGTCTAAATATGAAAAGGCTTTTGTTTTTGTTTCAGACTTCATTGAGAAGATAAAAGCTGCTTTTCCTAAGCTGTCAAAATCATTTCTATCAGCGGTAAATACTTTTAATAGAGTATTATGATCACAGTATAAATAGGCCAGTTCTGGGTTGCTATGTATTAGTTTATTGATCGCTTCATCGCTTTTCAAAAAGTCAATAATTTTGTATATCAACTGAAAAGTTTCTTTCCAGTATTTTTCTGTTTTTATGTCCGGAATGCTTAAAGTAGCTTTAATTCGTGAAATCATAATCCTGCTAGCTTCTGTAATATCCACAAGCGATTCATCTACGGATTCCTCCAAGGAAATACTTAAAAGTTTGGAAATATCTTTTTGTTTGGCAAGGAAATTATGTAAATGTTTTGCGCAATACGAATCTTTATGCCGAAACTGGTACATATAATCTGTTATAATACTGACTGCTTTTAAATTATCACAATACTTATCCCGTAAAAATGTTTCAAAATCTTCATCACGAAAGTAAATATAGTCATTTTCAATATAAAGCCCGAAAGAGCAGTCTACGCTCAAACTCTCCAACATATCAGGTAAGCAGTCAAGTATTCTAGTAGCAATGACTATTGGTATCGGTCGCGGTAAATTAATAAGAACTCCAAAAATTAAAGAAATCTCTTCATTTCTTTCTCCATATCTCTTACAGATTTCGCCAAGTATATCGCTAAGTAAGTCTTCAGTAGTTTTACCATTTGGACGTAGCCTATCTATAACTTCAGAAAATAGTTCTTGTTTTGAATTTAGTATGTATGCCTGAACTCTCGGTATCCCTTTACTTAATTTATGAAATTCAAAACAAATTTCATCCTCTACTGCTGGATAGAAAGATCTAATATGTTTTGTACTTTCACACAAACTGAAAGCAGGAACTTTAAAAAATCTTGTTTTCTCTGGAAAAGTAAAATATTCTTTATGTTCTGATCGAAACGTTAAAAGTAATCGTACACCATTAGGTAAAGGTTGTTGCAGCAATTTATCAATAAAACAAGTCTTTCCGTTTTGTTTCGCTGCAAATACGCAATTATCTGCTGCATCAATAATTAACAATATAATTGCATTTTCTGATAATTTCTTTACATATTTAACTGCATGCTCCAGACGTATACATAACTCCTGGAAAAATTCAGATTCCTTTAATCTTCGTTCCAATAGAAATTCGGTTTTGCATTCAAGTGCCAGGCTATTACAAATCTGAGGTATAGCCGTATCACATTCATATCTTGAGTCAGAAGGTTGTAGGTATGTTCCTCCTCCATAGCAATCGTAAAATACCACCACAGAGCAATCGGGAAGATATTTTTCTATATTGTTAACAAGAGTGGTTTTTCCAATGCCCGCTGTTGCATGGACACATATGGGAACTCTTTCCTCCTCTAATATAATTTTTGCTAAATCATAAGCGCATTCTCTTTCAATATAACCAGTTTTCAAAAAGGGAATGTTTTTAGGAGCCGGGAAAAGCCGAGCATAATTGCTACCAAAGATGGAACATACAAAATCTTTAGTCATAGCTATATTTGCATTTCTTCCAGGCATCATTCTATCCCGTATTGTCATTATTAATTCATTGTATTTATTTTGTATGTTATCTATCCCCCAATTTCCTAGTTGCTGAATTATTTCAGCTTTTATAATGCTTCTTGTAGCTTTACCACAATCCTCAAAATCAAGTATTTTAATAAAACCTAAAAATGCTATTGAATTAAGGTCAGATTCTTTATATAGTCTTTCAATTTCTATTTTAAATTCTGGACTAAGATTTTTAATCAAGGTGCTTGTATGTTTATATTTTTTTTTCGCTAAAACTTCTTTTGATTTTGCGAGGCTTTTCTTTAAACTGTCAGAAATGGTACGATTGCTAACCAATTTTATAATAAGCTTATCTCCAGAATCTGAATTCTTTTCTGAATACTCTTTATATACATCAGCAAGTCTACGTATAATTGAATTATCTTTTTTCTTGTTATCAGAACGACATAAACTTGCAACAGTCCATGCCTTGTCGCCCATATATGTACTATATTTTAATTGTGAAAAAACTATTTTTGATGCACTTTGAAAATCAGTACCGCCATAATACTCAGCTAAGTCAATTGCATACAACTTACTATCATCTATATCAGCGACAATTGAATCTTGCCATGCAGGACCCTCTACGGTTACTGCTGTAAGTGTTGCATTTGGCTTAAGCATTTCCAATATTTTTTGAGCAGCCCATACAAGATGAAAATCATCCCCCGCATTAGAAGGCAAAGCCCCTGCATTGGTTTTTATACTTTCCATATTACCACCCCAAAATCAAACTTAAAAATCTATAAAAAATTTAACTTTGCTGTAACCTGATTACAAGTCAGAACAAATTATTTGACATTAATTTTATACTTCTGTTGCCTGATGAAGTTTTCTCAATTGCCTGTATAAAATCCTTCAATATAGTCACATAATTCAAAAATAATGTACCTAACATAAGACATTGACTCCGAGAAACCTTGTTCAACTCATAACCTTTTAATAAGTCTCTTACAAGGAAAACTTCCCTTTAATTCAGATTTTCTGTTTAATTAATCGCTATATCTAAAAGCTCATTCGTTTCTGACATCAAAAAACCTCCTAACAACATCAATGTAAACAACCTTATTAATATGATTTTACCATCTACATGAATATATTTCCAGAAATTCGACAAAAATCCTATATATAAAAAGAGAACGCCAGCTAAAAAGTCCGACATTCTCTCATCATTGCTCAGTCTTAAATTTGCTTCATACTGTGTAATATAGACATGTCCAAACACTCTACTCAAAACACTGCGTAAATATGTCTACACTCGAGGTCTAACACTACGGAAACTTCAATTTTATTTTTCAAAACCTTATTTCTAAAATCATCACCATCCGTTGTAAACGTAGTGAATTTGGCAAAGTGCTGAAAACTCAGGATTTCTAGGTATCTTTCCTTTGCATTCCTATTACGCACTCCACATGTGCAGTATGAGGGAACATATCCACCGGCTGCACCTCCTGCACACTAAACCCATTCTCCGACAAGTACTTCAAATCTCTTGCCAGCGTAGCCGGATTGCATGACACATAAACAATCCTTTTTGGCCCCATATCCACCAGAGTAGCCAGTAATCTCTCATCACAGCCCTTTCTCGGCGGATCCAAAACCACAACATCGGCTTTTTGCGTCAGCTCAACCTTCTCTGCCTCACCCACAATAAACTCGGCATTGTTTATTCCGTTTATTTCTGCATTTTTAACCGCATCCCTGATTGCATCTTCCACTACCTCAATTCCATATACTTTCTTTGCCTTTCTTGCCAAAAACAGTGATATGGTTCCTGTGCCGCAGTACAAATCATATACGACCTCATTCCCCGTCAAGTCTGCGTACTCAAGTGCCTTCCCATAAAGGACCTCAGTTTGCACGGGATTTACCTGAAAAAACGCCAGTGGGGATATTCTGAACTTTAGATCCTCTATATATTCGGTTATAAAGTCTTCTCCGTATATTTTAATATTCTCCTGCCCCATGATTATATTGGTGTTTTTCGTGTTGATATTTAAGTAAATACTCTTTACAGACGGTTCTTTTCGGATAAGCTCTTGAATTAGCTTGTCCTTATTGGGAAAATCATTACCGTTTATAACCAAAACAACCATTGTTTCACCGGTTTTAAATCCCTGCCTGGTCATAATATGCCTGACAAGCCCTGTTCCTTTGGTTTCATCATACGGTGCAATGTTATTCTTATATATAAATTCACTTATAATATCCTTGATCCTATCGCTTGTTTTATTCTGAATTCCACAGCCTTTACACTCTACTATCTCATGGGAACGGCGGGCATAAAAGCCTGCTATAGGCTTATCCGCACCAATTCCTACGGGATATTGTGCTTTGTTTCTATAATAAAAAGAATCCTTCATACCAATGGTATCATGGATTACTACATTTTCCAGCTTACCTATTCTTTTTATGCTTTCTTTTACAAGATTGGTTTTAAATCTAAGCTGTGCATCCATGCTCATGTGCTGCAGGCTGCAGCCGCCGCACTTCTCAAATGACGGACAGAATGGTTTAGTGCGGCTAGGAGACGGACTAATGATTTTTACCAATTGGCCAACGGAATAGGACTTGCTAACTTTAGTTATCCTTACAAGAACCTCTTCGCCTTCCAATGCATCATCAACAAATACAGTGAATCCGTCTACTCTGCCAACTCCCTGTCCATCGTGGTTCATTCCCGTTATTGTAATCCGGTAGTTCTTATCCTTTTCAACAATCGGCATCGATACCCTCCAAATCAAAACTACTTCATTATCAAAACTATTTCATTGCAATATAAACTGCAAAGTTATAGTATTTCCATACAATATCCATTGTATTAAATCCTGCTTCCTTAAGCAACTCAATATGCTTCATCATTGCCATGGGATTGTCTTCCCTATAATGAAGCGGTACCCACGTTTTTTCAATTTCATCCAATGGGATTGATTTTGCCATATATTCCTTCCATTTTTCCATATACATATCATACAGCCATTGGTGAGATGCCTGAACGACATCACCGTTTACAAATATTCCGCCGGGTTTAATACTGTCGGATATTTTCCTGTAAAATCCCAGCTTGTCATCATCCGTTATCAAGTGATGAAGTGCAAGTGAAGATACTACAGCATCATATTTTTTATCAAACTCAAATTTATAAAAATCACAATTGATGAATCGTACCTCCTTAGCATCCACCAGCTTTCTCTCAGCCATTTTCAGCATGTTCGGAGCCATATCCACACATGTGAATCTGGCATTAGGATATAAATCCAATATGGCTCTGGAAATTGTACCTGTCCCACAGCCCAAATCTATTACCTCTATTTCATCATCCCTTTTAAATGGTATGCTGTTTACAATCGCCTCAACTATTTGGGAGTAATAAGGTATGACATTTCTTATTATTCCGTCGTATTGCTCTGCTTCCTCATCAAAATGGGCTTTTATGCCCTCCATTTTATCCATGCTCTATATCCTCCAACACTTTGGTCAATTCACCTGTATAATATATATCCAGCTTATGAAGTGCTCTTGTCATAGCCACATACAAAAGCTTTATATCCAGCTCTTCATGGAAATATTCCTCTCCTCCTGCAATTAAAACTGCATCAAACTCTAGACCCTTTGAAAGATAAGAAGGCACAATAACCATGCCTCCCTGATACTTATCCTCTTTACCTGTTATGAGCTGTAACTGAGGAACATTCTTTTTGATAATCTTTTGAATTTCTTTACACCTATCCAATGTTTTGCATATAACTGCAATGGAATTTATTCCTTTATCTTTAAGCTCTTCTATTGAATCGGCAATTGCCCGTGCCATGTCCTTAAAGCTCTTGCTTCCTATGAGCCTTACCGGATCCCCATGTCTGAAAACAGGCTGTGCCAATATAATCTCATCATCATCCAAAAGGCTTATGACCTTATTGGCTGCATCCATTATCTCAATAGATGTACGATAACTCTGCTGCAAAGTCAAAAACTCAGGCTTTTTATCCTTATATACCTCCTCTTTTACTTCCTTCCAGCTTTTTATGCCCCTGTACGAATGTATTCCCTGACACAAATCGCCTAATAGTGTAAAAGAGCTGTCCTTTATAATCATCTTTAACGCATAAAGTTGAAATACGCTGAAATCCTGCACCTCATCAATTACAATCTGCCGAACAGGTATTTTTTCATCTATACCATGGATAAGAAATTTGAGATAAATCAAAGGAGCAAAGTCCTCAATCTCAATAAAACCTGAACGGAGGATTTCTGCAGTATATTTTCTCAGGTATGCTACAGTTTCCCTGTCTGCAAGGCCTTCAGAAAGCTTTTGAAGCAATTCTTCATTATCCATAAGCTCAGTATAGTATTCCCATGGGCTGAACTTAGAAATCCTTTTTACATATTCATCCACGGCCTTTTTAGAGCTGGTTTCAATTCTGTTTATCCTATCGTTTCTTTTGTCAATCGCCTCAATTATAAGTTTTTGGCGCTCCTCCCCAGGCTCCATGGTCAGCTTAAGCCGTTCTACCTCAATATCAGACTTAGCATGCAGTGCATTGATAATATTTTCCTTCATGGCCTTCAATCTGGTATTGAGATGTTTTTTAATTTCATTTATTCTTTTTACCAAAGGCCATCTTTTATAATCCTTTAAAAACAGCCTGTTTATTTCATCATAAGAATATACAACTATTCCTTCAATTTTAAAATCTTCCTTTGGCAGGAAGACAGCCTCAACATGCTCCACATACCTTTCCATTATTGTTTTAAATGCCATGGATGTTTTTAGAACCGTTGCACTGTAAAGGAGTCTTCTATTATCAGTGCCTTTGTTCTCTAAAAAATATATAAGCTTCTCATTGCTGTCCTTCACCTTGAATTTCTTACCCAAAAGGTTCATAGCAAAGCTCTCAAAGGTTGTTTGACTTACCCTTTCAACACCCAGCTCGGGTAAAACCTCAGATATATAGTTAAGAAAAAGCTTATTGGGTGCTATGATCATAAAGCTTTCCGGCTTTAATGTCTTCTCATGGGTATAAAGAAGATACGCTATCCTATGAAGTGCAATGGTGGTTTTGCCACTTCCTGCAGCTCCCTGAACAATCATTGGCCTCCATATGTCCGCTCTAATAATTCTGTTTTGTTCTACCTGAATAGTTGATACAATTTCCTTTAGCCTATTATCTGCACTTGCTCCTAAATACGACTGAAGAAAATCGTCATTTGTAGTTATATCTATGTCAAAGATCTCCCGAAGCTCACCTTCATCAATGGAAAACTGCCGTTTTAATGTCAATTTGCCTTTTATATTACCGTCCGGGCAAAAATAATGAGCATCTCCCAGCCTTTCTTCATAATAAAGGTTTGCAACAGGAGCTCTCCAATCAACTATTATGACCTCCTGGTCTTCATCTCTCATCAGAGACATCTTTCCGATATACAAGCTTTCTTTTTTACTCTTTCCCTCTTCCGTAAAATCAACCCTTGCAAAATAAGGCTTTCTCGTTGCAGTATACAGATTACGGAGCTTTAACTCCATGCTTCCCTGAAGCAGCGAATTAACCATCAACTCAACATAGCTCTGACTGCTATCGCCGCTCTGATGCCTCTTAAGCTGTTCCACATCGTTATCAAGCTTTTTCTTTCTATTCAATGTGACATCAAGGGTTTTTTTTACATAATCCAGTGTATACCTGCACCTTTCCAGCTCAGCTTCATAATCCGGATGGTTTGCAGCTGGCATGAATTTAAGCACCTCCCGATTTAATTTTTATATATTGTAAACTTTTAGTATGAAATATTTTTTCATATTATTCTATTAATGTCAAGCTCGTTAACCCAAGTCTATTTCAATGCATTCAACCCCGCTGAATTAAGGAAATTCCATGGCTTATTAAAATGGGGCTGGAAGAAAAAGTCCACAAACGCCAACTCGTCTATAGTCATTTTTTTCTGAATGCAAACCGACAAAGTATTTATTGACTGGGTAAGGTCATGCTTAGAGAGTATCTGTGCACCTAATATAACCCTGGAATTCTTATCGAAAACAACCTTAAGCTTTAAGGATTCATATTCAGGCATGAACTCAGGTCTGTAGTTATCAACAATTGTAGATGATTCAACTTCCAAACCGGCAGCTTTTGCAGATTCCTCCGTCAATCCCGTAGAAGCTATATTGTAATCAGTGATCTTTATGCCTGAAGTACCTTGAGTCCCCATATACTTCAGCACCGGGCCATTGATATTTTTTGCAATGAGAGTTCCCATTCGTACAGCATTAGTAGCCAACGGAATATATTCATGCTTGCCTGTAGGGTTGTAAATAATGGCACAACAGTCTCCTGCAGCAAACACGCCTTCTCTGCTTGTTCTCATATATTCATCTACAACAATAGCTCCATTTGGAAGCATTTCGAGCTTTCCTTTAAATAAAGCCGTATTCGGTCTAAATCCTATGGAAAGAATAACAAGATCCGCTTCATATGCTCCCTTATCCGTTAATACTTTTGAAACTTTTCCATCCTTACCTTCAAATCCGGTAATTTTTTCATTAAGTATAATATCGATACCGTAATCCCTTAGAGCCTTTTCTGCCACATCTGTAAATTCTTTGTCCAGGTATTTACTGAGTATCCTGTCCATTCCATCTATTATTGAAACGTTTTTCCCAAGTGATTTAAAAGCCTCTACAAGCTCTACTCCTATATATCCTGCACCTACTACCACAATATTTTTTGCTGTCTTAGCCTTTTCAATTATCATATTGGAGTGGTCATAATTCTTTGAAAGAAGTATGTTCTCAAGCTCAATTCCCTGTATGTCGGGTACAACCGGCCACGATCCGGTCGTTATAATCAGCTTGTCATAGGTATCCTCAAACTCTTCTCCAGTTTCCATATTGCGAACTGATACAGTCTTTTTGTCAAAATCTACATTTTTGACATCATGTCTCATTTTAGTTATCACACCCAATTCCTCAAGCTTTTCAGGAGAGCAATAAAATAAGCCTTTAGGATCATTTACTACACCTCCTACATAAAGGGCTATTCCGCAGGAAAGAAATGAGATGGTGCTGTTTCTTTCATAAACTGTAATTTCCGTGTTTGGATCGGCATTTTTTAGATTTAGAATTGAAGCGGTACCTGCATGGGTACATCCTATAACAATAACCTTCATAAACTCAATCTCCTTTGCTTGGTATATTATTACTTTAGACGTGCAATAGCAAGCACATAAAGCTATGCTTACTTTATAAATTCCCATAATTACTTAAACAAAACAACAAATTTATTGGAAACTGCCGATTATTATATTACTATAATATCATTATTTATATTGATGAAACAGACAACTTATTATTATAATTGTAATATACTTTGAAAATCTTATGCAAGAAATTCAAAACAATATTTCAAAGTAATAAAAAATCAGGGAGGTATAGAAAAAATGATAAGAAAGGATTTTGTAAAAGGACTTGTCAGCGGTATTCTTTTAACATGTGTGTTTTCAACAGCTGTTTTTGCAGCGGATATTCAGAAAAGCATTACTGCTGCATACAAAAATATCAAGATATTCATAAACGGTGCTGAAATAACTCCCGCCGATGCTAACGGAAAGCCTGTTGAGCCGTTTATAGTGGATGGAACCATTTACCTTCCACTTCGTGCAGTCGGAAATGCTTTTGAAAAAAGCGTAAAATGGGATGGCAGCACTTATACTGCTTATCTCGATGAAATACCTGAAAAGGTAAAAAAGGAGCCTGAACCGGGGGACATTATAGGAGATCCCAGAAGCCTGGCCGGCTACAATTATGAGCATTATGGAGTTTACATAGGCGATAATAAGGTAATTCATTACATGACACCTAATAACTCAGGCAAAGCAGAAGATGGTGAGGTTTGTGAAACTACACTTGACGGACACTTCGATAAGGATAAGATGTTTGTTCTCAAATTTGACAAAGAAAAGGTATTATCTCCTGAGGAGACCGTTAAACGTGCAAAATCACTCATAGGAGAAAAGAAATACGATCTTATTTCAAACAACTGCGAGCATTTTGCACTTTGGTGTAAAATAAATATACGTAAATCTTATCAAATAGACAGTCTGACACCCGATCAGTTAAAACAGCTTAAAAATATTTCTGAAGTAATGAATTTAGGTGTAGGCTTATAATTACAAATAAAATCTTGTAAGTTTCGACTTTAGTAAATAAAGAAAATGAACCATTTACATTATGGTTCATTTTCTTTATTTATATTATATTCATTACTTATATTTTATTTATTATATTCTAATGCATCATTGTATTTATCTATTCGGCATCCTTAATTACGAGAGTTTCACTGCTTAGAGCGTCGTTATTTCTTGTAAAGAAATGGTCTAAGCTGCACTCTGCTATATGTCCGTATGCCCAGTAGTCCTTTTTCACATCCGTGAAGCTTACAACAGCACCATTTAGAGGCCCCCTATAGAGCATTCTGTTTATTATGGTCACAGTCTCAACACGTTTTATTTTGGCATCCGGGAGGAATGTTCCGTCCTGATAACCTGCAATTAACTTAAGCCTGTATATCTCTTCAATATAATTTCTTGCCCAGTGCTTTGAAATATCTTTAAAGTGGAACTGTGTAGGTTCAACATTTTCCAGCTTCAGGTACCTTGCAAGTGCAGTACTTAATTCAGCTCTTGTAATATATGCATCGGGCTTAAATGTATTATCAACATAACCCTCAAAAAGTCCGTTCTTTGTTGCTGCATATATATATCCATATGCCCAGTGCTGTTGAGGCACGTCGGTATAAACCTTATTTCCGGGTGTATCTGAAGGTAAATCGAGAACCCTTGAAAGCATAGCAGCAACTTCAGCCCTTGTTATACTGTTTTCAGGTCTGAATGTATTGTCTTCATACCCTATAACATACTTTTTGTGCTGGTTGTCACCAAACCTGTTGGAATAAAGCAATACCGGATAAACGGATTTATCGTCAAGATCATATACATTTTTCCCGCTTGCAGTAATGTCGGCGATAATACTTGAGTAAACCTCAGCCTTATCCAATAATCCGACTTTTAATTTATATACAATCTTACCGTCTCCGTTACCTAATACGGTATTCAAATTCCATGTGATCCTATCGCCCGATACTACCCCGCCTCCTGCATCTTCAACAGTTGTGTACTGCGGAATCTGTGCATTTATAACTACATCAGAGGCATCACTGCTGAGCTTGTTCTTATAGCTTATTGTAAACGGTATTACTTCATTTTCACCATAAGCTCTTTTATCGGATGTGAGGAATACCGCCAAATCATAATCTAAAGCTATGGCTGGCACCTTGTTGGTAGGTGCAGTTACAATAGGTGTAACAGGTGCAGGTGTGCTTGTTGAGCCGCTTGATGAAGGTGTACTTGCAGGTGAGGTTGAAGGTGTGTTCGCCGGTGGGTTAACCGGTGAGTTAATCGGCACAACAGGGCTAGATGGCGATGCAACAGGTGTTGGCGTCGGTGTCGGTTTTATTATGCTAATAACTTTATGAGCTTCATCCGAAAGATTTCCGGCCTCATCAACAGTCTTAGCCCAAATTACATAATTTCCCTCATCTTTAATTTGAAATTCACCTTCATATAAAACATATTCACTATCATCAGGTATCCGATCATTATTGACAACTGCATACACCACTTCACATACCGATGTCCTGTTATCTTTCCCCGGTTGTATGCTGACAACAATAGGTTCGCCATTTGACTTTTCAGGGTTTGCATTTATTATAGGCTCTGAAGGCTTTTCCTTATCTATATTGTCAATAACAATTGAACTCTCGTTGCTGGTATTTCCTGCTTCATCGGTTCCTCTTGCGTATACTTCCGTATTAACCGATATCGGTATGGGACTTGTGTATATTTCCCATGGACCGTCCGGCCCAATTTTATACTCTTTCTTATCAACATCATCGGGATATGTAATTGTAACCGTTACATCATCCTTTGTGACATAATCGGGGTCCTTATCCAATATCGGTGCATCCGGAGCAATAGTATCGATATAAAACGGAATACTGTTTATACTTGTTGCCGGAGATTTTTTGTTCTTTGAATCCACTGCCCATATGTACAAAGTATGAGGGATGCTTTGATCCAATTCTTTATATCCGCTTATACTCTTTATATCAATGCTTCCTGAAAATTTTTGACCGCTCCCGTCAGAAGTTATAATGCCGCTTCCGATAGGATATCCATCTATACTGTCACTGTCGGCATCGTATTTATCAATAGAATACATTATTTCCAATTTGTCACCGACATTTTTATCCTCTACAGTTCCTTCAATATGGATTACACTGTTTTGGGTGTCATTAAACGACTTGTTTGCAGCAGGATGTATTATCTCTGTTATTTGAGGTGCCTCATTATATGTATATCCGATAGCCAGTTTATGACTGTATGTATAGGTTATTTTAACAATGTATTCGTATGTTTGGTATAAATTCTCCGGACTTCCTTTTTTCTCAAACCTTACAATTTTACCGTCAACTTCATCGTTTATATACGACGGATATACTCCTACCTCTGAAAGCTTTTTTGTTATGATAAATGTATTATATCCGTATTCCTGTACATCATTAACAGAATCTCCTAACTTTGCAAACTGAACCAACTTCCCATCATACATTTCATATATGGTATCGGGGAAAATCGCCCTTACCTTTTTAGTTATAGAATATACATGAGCTGTAGGCATTCCACCTTTAACAATGAATTCCACCAGGTTGCCATACACGTTATATGTAACACTTTCCTTGTATACTTCATCAACGACACTTTGCTCAATAACATTACAAGTAACATCAAATATATCCCTCGGTTTTACAGGATTACCATCTTGATCTACAATTTCAAATGTTCCTTCCCATAAATCATCATCAAGATCTCCAGACGAAATAACCCAGCTATACTGTCCCGTTCTTGTTTCACTATAGCCGTATACAGGTACAAAACTTTGAATGACACTAGTAATAACAACTGTTATGCAAAGCATAACCGATAATAACTTTCTACTTCCCCTACTCATTTAATTCCATCTCCCTTTTCTTAATCTATAGCTAACACCATATATACGTTAATATATCTGATGGTTAGGCCTGTGCTGCATACAATAACAACATGACTTAATTATTCCAAAGCCTTTGTGATAACTTTAGAAAGTTCGGTATAGATACTTGCATGATTTTCCAAGCTTAAAAACATATTCACTTATAACTATGAAATTCCTGAAATTTTGTGATTTAAGATCTTATATACGAAAATGTATATCCCCACTTAATATAAAATAAACTAATACAAAACAAATAAAATTAGTTAATAAAATAAAAAAATTATATGTAAATTTATCCAGTATTATATACTATAATCCATAATTTTTCAATATAACAAGTCAATTTTTTATGATATTTTTTTGTTTCCTTTGAAATATTTTAAGGGTCCTTAACATATTTTTAAATTTCATGATAATTATTTGTTTTTACTGTAATATTATTGAATACAAAATTATAAAACGTACATTGTTTTCTATATTTATAAATATGATTGTTTAACAATGAATTGTATGGGTAATAAATAATAAGACAAGGGGGTAATAGCAATGAAGTCAAATAATAAAGTTATGAAATTGTCGGAAAAAGACAAGAATATAATTGCAAGAAATGGAAACATTTGCACAGACTCACACGGAATTAACTGTACAATCGAGAAATCCCATGATACATCTAACGATTAACTGTCTTTGCAGGCGGATTTAACGTATGCTCTCTGAATACTTAATTATATTACTATTGAGTTTCAGCGAGCATACGATAAATATTAATATAAATTATGAAATATTAATATAAGTTATGTCCTATATTAAGCCTGATCCTTTGCGGGTACGTTTTCCCTGAAAAGCAAGCTAATGCAGTACAATCCTGCAAGACCTACTATCGCGTATACTACTCTGCTTGGTATAGTTGTTGGGCTTGTAAACATGGAAGCAACAAAGTCAATTTTAAACAACCCTATTGATAACCAGTTTAATGCTCCAATGATAACTATAATCAATGACAATCTGTCAAGTGGTGTCCTATTCATAATCACAGCTCCTTTTTATACTAACATTAATGCTTTAATTTTTAATATTATTATCTTCTTAAAACATAAAAAAATTCATACAGTTAAATTTAACTTAATATCCTTGTAAAAATTTGTATGATGCTGATCAAAATCATAATATTTCTGGACATAAAAAAGGAGATGCAGAACTAAATTAGTTTTACCATTACAACAATTTTCTTTACAGTCAACTTAATATTCTATGTACTAATCTTCTTCCCATTTAATAGAATCTGGAAGTATACCAGTTCTAAAAAATCTTTTTACTACAAGAAGCATTGTTCCAAAAATAATACAATTTCTCATTGAAACTTCAAATAAGTAGTCATTTAAATAATACTCTATCACTTCCTCACTATCCTCATATTCGCCTACAGATGAATAATATGGAGGTGTGTCATCGGCATTGTGATAATTTAAAAATGTATATTTGTTCGAAATACCAATATACATAAATTCTCCAGTTGGGCTAACTAATATTACTATTTTGTTTTGTTCCTTAAGATTTCTTTGAATATCTATCAAGCACTTTTCTAGTTCTTCTTCCGAGTTTATATCACAAATCTTTTTTTCTCCATCTTCAAGTTTCCATTTCATAAAATCACTCCTTAATCTGGCAATCCAACAAATGTTTGTTTATAACCATTTGGTCCAATAACCGTTAATTTTGCACCTTCTGGAAGCATATTGGGTAATACATTTTGACAACCTTTAGCTTTTCCATCAACGAGATAATTGCATGGTGGGTTATTGATATAAAGTGTAGCTTCGGTAATATTATTCATTCTCATAAGTGCCGCCGCATGTGCTTCAACATGAGTTTTTGTGATTAAATCCATACCAGGTGCTTTTACACCTTTAAAATGTTTTGATGGACCATTAACTCCACTTACTAAAAATACATCATCCATTCCTGCTACTTCAAGTATTCCAGAAGTTTTCTTACCATCAAAAGGTGGTAGCTGTGATAGCTTATTTGGCTTTTCAAACTTTTTTTCTTCTACAACTCTATCAATTCTTAATCTTTCTAAATCCATTACATTATTCCCTATTCTTACTAAATATAATCGCACTATTACAATAAAAATGAAATAAAGTATCGAATTTGTTATTATTAAAACATAAATAGGCTTTTTTATATTACTTTTGTTGCAACATCACCCATCGCTTGAAATATATACAATCAATCGCTCCCTTTTTAGAAAAAATTATATCATTTTCACAAACTTCGTTCAATTTAATTTGTTCTAAATCAAATTTAATTTGGAAACCTTGTATTTGATTATTTCGTGGCAATAATAAATTCTGTAATACAGGCCTTGATTAAAAGGACAGGCCTCCACCTTAATATACTTGATGCAGGTTGGCCGCCGCTAGCAGCAATAACCTGGTCCTTCGGGCTTGCACCTGTATTCATACTTCTTGTCATGGCAGTAAATATAATTTTACTGGTAACCAAGCTGACCAAGACAGTAAATATAGACATTTGGAATTACTGGCATTTTATATTTGCAGGTGCCTTGGTATATAACACAACACAAAACGTTTTTCTTTCTTTCATGACTACAATTCTAATTTCCGTTATAACCCTTAAAATAGCAGACTGGAGTGCACCGCTGGTCAATAAATTTTCGGGCATGGATGGCATCTCCATTCCCACATTCTCAGCTGCAACATATTTTCCTTTCGGTGTTTTAGGAAACAAGCTTATAGATAAAGTACCTTTTATTAATAAGATAGATGCAAACCCTGAAAAAATGAAAGAAAAGATTGGTTTTGCGGGAGAGCCTATGATCATCGGATTTGTAATAGGTGTTCTGCTTGGTTTGGGCGGGGGTTACGAATTCAGAATGATTGCTGAACTGGCTTTCGGTATTGCAGCTGCCATCTATATTCTACCCAAAATGGCTAATATTGTGGGTACTTCATTGATACCCATATCTGATGGCATGAAGGAATTTATAAAAAGACGGTTTCCAGGCATCGAAGGAACCTATATCGCCCTCGACGCTGCGGTTCTCGTAGGCTTCCCATCTGTTGTTGTGACTGCCATTCTATTGATGCCTGTTGCATTGATATTATCTTTCGTTCTGCCGGGTGTTAAATTTATTCCTCTTGGAGATTTGGTCAATATAATGGGGTCTGTCGCTCTTGTTTGTGTTGCAACAAAAGGAAACGTCATTCGTTCATTTTTAATTGGAATTCCAATCGTGGTAATACACCTGTACACAGCCTCCAATATGGCTTCCATGTATACCAAACTTGCAGGCAGTGTTAATTACAGTCTTGAAAATTATACAGGCACATTCACCAGTTTTCTTGACGGGGGAAATGTAATAAGGGTATGGTTAGTTAAGCTCTTTACGGGAAATTCTTATGCTATATTGCTAATTCCGGCATTTTTACTAATGTTTTACTTAACCAGGAAAATTGCATCGAAAGGGTAAAACAAAAGGGTAATGGGTACATTTATTAATATCAGTCGAAAAAAACTTTATCCAATCTCTCAAGCTCTTCCGCCCCCAGTAAATCATGAAAATAAGAATATATGTCGGTATCATCCTCTGCTAAAGCTTCCTTCTTATCAATAAGCTCTTTAAGTCTGTTTTTTGTTTCTTCTATAATAGCTTCAAGTTCTTTGATTCTCCTTTGATTATAGACTATTTTATAATACACAGCATTTACAGTAGCTTCCAAGAGCTCCAGATTAGCTTCTTTGATAAGATTTGGAATTTTCTCAAGCTCCTTCTCTATTTTAGGCAGTCTTTCATTTATCTTTATTATTTCCTTCTCGCATGAAACCATCTCTTTTTTTGCTTCTTCATTATTATTGTCAAAAACCTCAGTTGTCAACTTAATAATTTTGTCCATCCTATCTTTTTTACGGACAGATATTTCCTTTACCTCCTCCATGAGCCTTGACTGAAGTTTTAAAAGCTCCTTGAGTTTTTCCTCCTTTTCAGTTATTTCAGGAGTCTTTTCAGTGTTTTTAAAAAGGTTGTTCCATCTTTCATCCAATATCAATATAGAAATATCATTCTTTCTTAATACCTTTATATCTAATTTATTTTTAGTATTTTGTTTTTTAAATATGCCTTTAAAAAAATCGGCTTTTCCTTTTAAAAAATCAAACATTAAAAAGCCTCCTTATTTTTCCTCATATAATTTATCGGCATTTTTGCCCGTATTGATAAGAACTTATGATTTATCCACTTTGGATTTTCCAACAATTTAATTTAATTTAACAAAATTTTTATTAATCATTTGTAGAAATTTGTATTATTTTAGTTATAATTATAATTTATAAATGATTTTTTATCACAACTAAAAATTTTACTAAAGAAAGGAATAATTATTATGAAAAAAATCAAACTAGCAGTCTGTGCAGCATCAATATCAATAATCCTTGGCACAGGCTTTATTTCCTAAGCGACTTCCAATCTGCCGGATAGGGTAGATAACAGCACTCTTCCTTGCTTTCCTCCAATTATTGATCAAGGAAATGCAGAATCATGCCAAAGTGTATCCACTACATACTACCTTATGACTCATATGACAGGGTTAAAAAGAAATCTTGATGCAAAAAACAATCCATCAAACAGATTTTCTCCACTGTGGACATACAATTTCTTAAATAAAGGCCACTATGAATTTGGTTCATATAACCACCTTGCTTTACGTGTCTTATACCACCACGGTGCACCTTCATTGACTCAATTACCCTATAGCATTGACGTTAATTCCATAAGAGGATGGAACTATGGTGCAGATACATGGTTAAGTGCAATGAAAAACAGAATTGATGATTATGGAATAATTGATATAGGAAATGATGGAGATGAAACACCTGTAAAGGGTATTGATGATATTGAAGAGCTAAAAAGCTATCTCAGCAAAGGTTATATATTTTCCTTCGATACCAGTTCGTTGGGTTATTGGGAATTTAAAACCATAAAGGATGATCCTAATACTACTGCCGATAATAACGGTTCACCAATCGGCAAAAAAATTGCGTATGCAGTTACCGGCACAGGTAAAGGCGGGGGACATATCATGACTTTAGTCGGTTATGATGATAATGTATGGACCGACATCAACGGCAATGGGCGTGTTGACGCTGGAGAAAAAGGAGCCCTCAAAATTGCCAACTCCTGGGGAGAAGACCAGTCGGTACGCGGTCTAACAACCGGAGACGGTGGATACATTTGGCTGTCTTATGATGCACTAAACAGGATTTCGACAGTTCAAAATGCTCCAAGCTTTGATAACAGGCAATATGCTTTTAGCGGAAACGGTTTCCATGATAAAAATGTTCTCTATTGGCTTACTGCAAAAAAATATTATACACCCGAACTTATCGGCAAATTTACAATAAATGACAACAGAAGATGTGACCTAAATGTTTCTTTAGGATACTCGGATTTAAACTCAACTGTACCGACTGATACAATTCAATTTGCAATTTTCGATGATTGTGAAGATACATTATTTGATAAGTTATCTAATTTTGACAGATTAGGATTTTTTAACTTCGCCGGTACAAGGTTTGAATATGTTGATGGAACATTTTATTTTGACTTCAATGATTTAATAAAAAAACACAATCTTGCAGACGGAAAACAAAGAAGATGGTATCTGATAGTTAAAGATGAAGGAGATGAAAAAGGTTCTACAATAAAAAATTTTGAGCTGCTTGATCATTCTTTAAATGTTATAGCCAGTACAGGCTCAATACAAAAGCCCATTGGAGATACCGATAACAATCCTTTGTATCTTGATGCTGCCGTAAAGCTTATGGATGCACCTAAAAATCCCAAAGCATTATTTAAAGGACAGTACATTAACTTCACATGGGATAGGGTTGATTCTAACGCAGAATATGAAGTTAGCGTAAACGACGGGCCGTTTGTTGACACTGAGTTATATAATTCTTATACACAAAAAGCCAATGCTGAAAACAAAAACTATAAATTTAAAGTAAGAGCTGTTAGTCCTACAAGCGGCAGAACAAGTGCAGTATCTCAAACTCTTATTGTAAAATCCATATTAAGAGGAGATATCAACGGCAACGGTTCAATAAATAGTGATGATCTCAATCTACTAAATTCTTATTTAAATAATCAGAACACCGCATTGACCTTAATTCAAAAGTCCGCTGCCGACGTAAACGGTGACGGTGTATTAGATACAAAAGATGCCGTAATGTTAAATGCACTTTTATCGGGAACTATTACTGCATTACCGTCACCGATAAAATTAATCAATGTCGGTGATGTAAATCGGGATGGTGCTATAGATAACAATGACTTTGATTTATTGTATGCTCACTTGCTTAATAATACAGCTACTCCGCTTAACGTTGATCAACAAGTTGCTTCAGATGTAAATGGAGACGGAAATATTGACATAATTGATGCCTCCATAATAAAAAAGTATGCAAACGGATCAATAAACCAATTTCCAATTGAGTAATAATTTAACTTCTTCTAATACCGTTTCAAAAGGAAAACGCTCCTGATATAATGGTATAATGATAAAATGATACAAATCATATTAACGGAGGTTTTATAATGGCAGACTTTTGGGATAAGGAAGAATTGATTGGCAAGCTGAGCAAAAACAGCCGAGAGGAAATTCAAATAAAGGTTGTGGAAAAGAATGACAAGAAATACATTGACATTAGAACATTCTGGTTTGATAGCAATGCCGATGAATTCAAACCCAGTCAAAAAGGTGTTGCAATACCATATGACAGCCTTGATGAATTAAAAAACTTTATCAACTCAATAGGATAAAAATAATGATGGTGTAGCCAATATACACCATCATTTATTTGTCATTAAATAATCCACTGCAAACTGCGACATAAGCTCAACCCCTATTTTTATACAATTTTCATCAAGATTAAACTTACTGCTATGGAGGTTATACACCTGGCCATTCATTCGGTTTGCACAACCCAAGTGGAAATATGTTCCGGGTACCTGCCTGGAATAATAGGAAAAATCCTCCGCAAGCATAGAAGGTTCAGCATTTTTAATTATATTCTTTGAAGTAATGATTTTTTCAGCAGAACTAATAAACAAATCTACTAAAGCATCATCATTTATCACAGGAGGATACCCATCGTTTGCCTGGAATTTGTACGTAGCTCCGGCTTTTTGGGTTTCCTCCCTCAATATTTCTTCCATACTGTCCTTAATAAATTTACAAATACCTGTATCAAAAGTTCTAATGGTACCCTTTATAGTAACACTGTCCGGAATAATATTGAAGGCACTTCCGGCATTAATGCATGTAACTGTCAAAATTGCCTTTTTCAAGGAATCACTCTCCGGTTTTATAACCGATTTAAACCTTTCTATTACAGCCGCCCCAATGGTTATGGGGTTAACAGCATTCTCAGGCTGGGCCGCATGACCGCTCTTGCCTGTTATCACAATCTCAAATTCGGTTGGTGACGCCATTACCGGACCTTTTTTAACCGATATTAAACCTGTGTTGATCAAGGGACTTACATGTGCTCCAATTATAGCATCAACTTTAGGGTTATCCAAAACCCCTTCGTTTACCATGACTTGTGCTCCTCCAAGTCCTTCTTCCCCCGGTTGGAATATCAGCTTTACATTACCGCTTAGAAATTCTCTCAATCTTGTCAAAACATAGGCCGCTCCCAATACAATTGCAGTATGACCATCATGACCGCAGGCATGCATTTTGCCAACATTCTTTGAAACAAATTCAAATGTGTTTTCTTCCTTAATAGGAAGTGCATCTATGTCCGCTCTTATGGCAACCGTCTTCTTACTTTCTTTACCATAAATGGTGGCAGCAAGACCCGTTCCTGCAAAACCTGAAACATCGAGTCCCAATTCTTCAAGAAACTTTTTTATGATTTCGGATGTTTTATACTCACAAAACCCCAGCTCGGGATATTTATGGATTTCCCTTCTTATTAAGACCACCCTGTCGAAAATCTCTTCTGAATACCTTATAATTTGATCCGTCAGCAATTTCATCACCCAATTTATTATAGATAAGGAATTTATAAGATTCAGTATAACAAATGCTGTGAAAAAATCAAATATAATTCTCTGAAGATATATGGTGTCTACATTTCATAGCTAGGGATTCTGGTTTCTTTCTCCTGATAATATATACATTCGGGGTGTGTAGAAATTGACAACATAGTGGTGTTTTCAAGATTGCATATTCCATCTGCCTGATAAATACAATTTAATGAACAGTTGATAGTAGTCATAATAACACCTCCAAAAATATTGTTTCGGTTTTATCATGTTATTATGCATGCCCAGTAGTTTATGTACATAAAAAAAAACATGAAACATTTTGTTATTTTTACATAATATATATTAGAATTGACTATCGGCTGCATACCTCTTTGATAAATATCGGCCCTTCGTTATTGCAAAAGAATGGAAAACGTTTTCCGGTATTGCAGCTAGAAGTCGTTTATATAAACCGCATCCCCGTACAGGGGATGCGGCATTATACCCTTAAATGATGTCCTATCTATGACCAATTCCTATAAAGCGTATTCAATAGATTTATCAAAATAATATGTTTTAACAAACAGTTCATAATTATGTAAAAAATCAATTCTATAATTAAATTAAAGTTAATGACGATAATTAATATAGGTTTATAATAAGACTTTTTGAGAAAAATATATTAAAAGATTAATAACGTATTTAATGGATAGCAAGAAATTCTATAAATGTAGAGAGGAGAATGCATTATGATTTTCAATAATAATGACAATAACAATAATAAACTTTATAATGCTCCTACATATTACACCTCTGACAGTGTTTATTTAAATGAGAGCATCTCCAAACCCAAGCATAAAAAGCCCAGAATCTTGACGCAAATGATTATTGTGGCATTGGTTTCATCAATAATTAGCAGTGCCGTAGTAGCATCATATTTTCAACTGATATCTCCAGCTTTAAATCCGGCAAACAATCAGGAGCAAATCAGCATTCAAAGCTATGATTCTTCATCAAAAGGTAAACTGTTATTAGCTGCCGAGTCCTCCGACTCATCTATAACAGATATTGCTGAAGAAGTAAGCCCGTCTATTGTAGGCATTAGGGTAACAGTTCCTACAACCAGAAGGAACAGCATTTTCGGCAACTACTTTTACTACGGTCAGGATCAGTCTCAAACACCAAGATCCGGTGAAGGTTCCGGTATAATCATAAAGAGCGACGGATACATTATGACCAATGACCATGTTATTGCAGATGCAATCAACAGCAAGACAGGCAAGCTTATTGAAGGTGCAAAAATTGAAGTGTATCTGACAAGCAAAAACAATAAACCTTATACTGCAGAGGTTGTAGGACGTGATTCTTTGACAGATTTAGCAGTAATTAAAATAAACGGTACTAATTTCCCTGTGGCAAAACTGGGTAACTCCGACAAAATTAAAGTTGGAGACCTTGCAATAGCTATAGGTAACCCCGGTGGCCTTGAATATATGGGATCGGTTACCGTAGGTGTAATAAGCGGTTTAAACAGAAGAGTTGAAGGCACAGAAACAGCAGGATTCAAGCTTATTCAAACTGATGCAGCAATCAATCCGGGAAACAGCGGCGGTGCATTGGTCAACTCCAAGGGTGAAATAATCGGTATCAACAGTGTCAAGATTGTTGCACAGGGGTATGAAGGTCTGGGCTTTGCAATACCTGTAAATAATGCTATGGAAATAGTAAACAGCCTTATCCAATACAAGTATGTTAAAGGAAGAATTCAATTGGGAATTACGGCAGATCCCAACTATACCGAAGAAGTAGCCAAACAATACAATATGCCTGCAGGTGTATATGTTTCAAACGTTCAAATGCTTAGCAGTGCATATAAGGCCGGTATAAGAGCGGGAGACATAATTACCAAATTTGACGGTGTTGCGGTCAAATCGGTTAATGATATAAACGACATAAAGGCAAAGCACAAAGTAGGCGATGTTGTTTCCGTCGAAATCTATCGCGATGACCAAACCCAAACACTTAAAGTTACATTGGCTGAAATTAAAAATTAACAATTAAAATACACTCTTTTCTTAATCGCTCTCCCGGCAGCCTTGGCTTCCGGAGAGCTTACCATAAAATCAGCTGCCAAAACATAATGGCAGCTGTATTTTTGTACCTGATGAAAATTCTTGTGGCTATACCCCCAGCATATTTATTAATATAATTTACCACTTTGAAGAGGCCTTATATTTATATATAATATCTTTAGAACTCAACAAAAAGTATTCAAAAATATTCACTAGTATTATCAAAATCAGAGGGGTAACCGTATGAATTACATTAAGCTTCCAAACCTTCCGGAAGGAAAAGTGAAAAGTATCCTCATTGATGGAAGGATAAGCAAAAAAATTGCAGACAGCCTGATGAAAATGGAAATAACACCAATAATGACAGAAGGCCTTCCGGATATGTATGAGGCAGTATCGCATCACACTGATATAATGCTTCATCATGTAGGCGGTAACAGGATTGTACATGCACCGGGCATTAGCAGTAAGATTTTAGAGAAGCTCTCAAACCTCGGTTTTCAAATGATAGAGGGTCAAACTGTTCTATCCGCCAAATATCCCGGGAATATAGCATATAATGCTGCCAGAGTAGGCAATTTTATAATTCATAATTTAAAATATACCGATAAAATTTTGATAAAGGAACTTGAAAATGAAGGTGTTGAATTCATTGATGTTAAGCAAGGGTATTCCAAATGCTCCGTTTGTGTAGTGGATAAAGATGCAATAATAACTTCAGATAAGGGCATTGGAGAAGCTGCTTCCAAAAAGGGGATTGATGTTTTACTTATTGAGCCTGATGAAAATATTGTTCTGCCGGGCCTCAATATGGGCTTCATAGGAGGGTGTACCGGAAAAATAGCCAGGGATAAAATGGTTGTTACAGGAGATCTCACCAAACTGAAATCCTTTGTAGATATTGTAAGATTCGCTAATAGCCATGGAGTAAAGATTATAAGTCTTTCAGATGAAAAGCCTGTTGATGTTGGTTCAATAATTCCGGTGTTGGAGAGTTCCAAACAAGCTATATCAATATTTTAAATAAAAAATTCAGTGCTTTAAATATAAGATCAGGATTGGGAATTTCGAATCCTGATTTTTTTTAATTCAGTAAAAAATCACACCATTATTCTATTATTTTTTACTGATGACTTTTTATATTAGGAATTATATAATTATATTAACAATAATTAACATTGCAGGGAGGGGTTATTCTATGAAAGATAGGATTTTAATGTTTTTCCTGCTGTTTTCTTTATTGACAACATTTCTATTCCCTCTAAAGTCTTCCGCTTTTGACATTGCAAAATATACCTGGGTAAAAATCGATTCAAGCAACAATCACAGTTTGGCTGTCATGTCGGATGGAAGTCTTTGGGCTTGGGGCAGCAATGATTATGGACAACTTGGCGACGGTACAAAATCACTAAAAAGCAGTCCTGTAAAAATAATGGACAATGTCTTGTCAGTTTCTGCAGGCTATAACTACAGTTTGGCAATCAAAACGGACGGCAGCCTTTGGGCTTGGGGCAACAATATGTACGGACAGCTTGGGCTTAGTGATGGAACAACTTCGGATAAAATAACTCCTACCAAAATAATGGACAATGTTTCTTATGTTGCTGCAGGTTATGACCACAGTCTTGCCATAATGAAGGATGGCAGCCTTTGGGCCTGGGGCAACAATGCTTACGGACAGCTTGGCGACAAAACAACAGTACATAAAACCCGACCCGTCAAGATTATGGATGATGTATCTACAGTTGCCGCAGGCAATAGTTTCAGTTTAGCTGTAAAGAAGGACGGCAGTATGTGGGTTTGGGGCAATAATGATTATGGCCAACTTTGCGATGGCACAATAACAAATAAAAAAGCACCTGTAAAAATCACGAACAATGTCTCATCAGTAAGTGCCGGCTGCAATCACAGCTTATTTATTAAAACTGACGGCAGTCTCTGGGCATGCGGTTGGAATTACGAGGGACAGCTTGGTGACAGGACATCGGAAGACAGAACAACGCCCATAAAGATTATGGATGATGTAATATCTGCCACGGGAGGCTATTCACATACTCTGGCCATTAAGTCGGACGGCAGCCTCTGGGCTTGGGGTGATAATTCATGCGGACAACTTGGCGACGGTACAAAAGTGAAAAAGGTACGCCCAACTAAAATTGGGGATAATTTTTCTAAAGTTACTGCAGGTTATGCTCACAGTTTAGCCATTAAGTCGGATGGAAGTCTTTACTCCTGGGGTGACAATTCCGAAGGCCAGCTTGCCAATGGAACAGTATCATGCAAGTCCACCCCAACCATGATAATAAGTAAAATAAATTCCGCTGCTGCAGGCAGTACTCACAGCTTAGCCATAAAATCCGACAAAAGTCTCTGGGCCTGGGGTGCCAATGATGCAGGTCAGCTCGGTGACGGAACAAAATCCAGCAAAACAATTCCTGTCATGGTTATGGATAATGTATCTTTAGCAGCTGCAGGTGAAAGCTACAGTTTAGCCGTAAAGGCAGACCGCAGCCTCTGGGCTTGGGGGGATAATTACTATGGACAGCTTGGTGATGGAACATCAATAGATAAAGCAACTCCCACAAGGATTATGAGTAATGTTACTTTTGCAGCTGCCGGAGATAACCACAGTTTTGCCGTGAAAGAGGACGGAACGCTCTGGGCCTGGGGTTCCGGGTCTTATGGCAAGCTCGGAAACGGAACAACGACAAATGTAAAAACACCGACAAAAATTATGAGCAATGTCTCCTTCGTTGCCGCCGGCTATCTACATAGTTTGGCAATAAAAGAAGACGGAACACTCTGGGCCTGGGGAAACAATTCTTACGGGCAGCTCGGTGACGGCTCTAGGACAAATAAAACAACACCCGTCAAGATCATGAATAATGTCATTTCAGTATCCGCAGGGTATGACCACACTTTGGCCATAAAGTCGGATGGCAGCCTCTGGGCTTGGGGTGACAACTCCACCGGTCAGCTTTGCAATGGAACTACAATAAGCCAAACAACCCCCATTAAAATTATGGATAATGTATCTTCAGCCAGTGCCGGCTACGGTTACAGTTTAATCGTCAAAAAAGACGGAAGCCTCTTGGCATCCGGGTGTAACCTTGATGGACAGCTTGGTAACGGAACAAAAACGGATCTAATTACACCTGTAAAAATTATGGACAATGTATTATCTGCTGTAGCAAGCAGCAACCATAGCATGGCAATAAAAACAGACAACAGTCTCTGGATATGGGGCAGTAATGCAAACGGTCAGATCGGCGACGGAAGTGCCTGGAGAGATTCGCCCATGCCTATAAATCTTGAAGTAAATTATTCACCCACAACCACACCTTATAAGGCACCTCCTTCCTACTCAATAACAGGCTTTGTATCCCCTGAAGTTATTTCAGGCAAATCACCGTCAAAAGAAAACTTTAAGATAGAAATTGAAGGAATCGGTTTGAGTGCCGTTACCGGTATTGACGGTTCTTTCAAAATATCCAATGTTCCCGCCAACTCCAACGGTTATAAGCTCAGAATCAGCAAATCCGGATTCTTATGCAGAGATGTAAAAAATGTCAAAGTCGAAAATTCAGATATAAGTATATCATCAATAAATTCACCCATTACACTCTGGTGGGGAGATATTAACGGTGATAATTCAATCAACATGGCAGATATTATTAATTTAGTAAAGCATTTTAACTCAACTGTAAATGACATGACATTTAGGTATGACTTTGATTTTAATAACGACAACGTTATAAATACAATTGATATTATGGTTATAGCAAGACACTTCAATCGCACTATTGCAGATTATTAAGGATGATATATGGATAACGGACATATATTTAAGTCCGTTATCCATATAATTTATAAGCATTTACAGTCATAACTTGTAAGTATTATTGTTATCTTCAAGCGTTTTGATATAATATAATTGTAAAATATAATTATTGTTTGTAAGTTATTACAATATAAAGTTGGGGGATCCATTGCACCTTTAGTCAATATCCATATATGGAATAAGAACCGCTTCAACACAATACATGTAGCTCAAATACTGGGATACAAACGAATGCTGCTTTTAAAAAAGGATAATAAAGTTTATTTTCGGCCGGATATGGTACCTTCCAATGAAGAAAGAAAAACATTTGAGCTCAGAGATGGCATGATTAAGGAAGTTGAAGATTCCAAAGAATAAATTTACAAATTCGTTACATCGCATTTAATACTATGTTATACAAGAATATTATAATGTTGCTGTAAATCACAAAAAACTTATTACAAATTATTACAGAGGTAAGCTATGAGAACAGCAACATTATTCATATTGTGTATAATATCTTTTGCATTGTTGGAAGGGTGTAATGAATATAAGAGTCAGATAGTTTCAGAGCCGATGTATACACATAAACCGTCAATACAGAGCATAACCTCTTCCGCTCCTACTCCTACATCTACTCCTATACCGCTTAACATTCCAAAAGTGGAATGCCTTAGCGATAAAGACGGTGATGGCATAAACGATCTGGATGATATTGTGGAAGGTGCAAGGAAAGATGCCGAAAACAAACCTGTATATAAAAGCGAGTATTATAGCGGAGGCTATCCGCCGGACAATGAAGGTGTTTGTACCGATGTAATATGGCGTGCATTTAAAAATGCCGGTTATGATCTTAAAAGCATGATTGATAAAGACATTAAATCCAATATAAAGGATTATCCCGCTGTTGAAGGAAAGCCCGACCCTAATATTGACTTCAGAAGGGTGCGGAATCTGATAGTATTTTTTAATAAATATGCCAAGAAGCTTACTACAGAAATAAAGCCCAATGACATTAAAAACTTGCAGGAATGGCAGGGCGGAGACATAGTTACATTCTCTAATCCTGAGCATATTGCAATAGTTTCGGACAAGAGAAATTCCGACGGCATACCCTATATCATTCATAATGCAGGGCCTTATACCATGGAAGTAGACAATCTTATGAGATGGATACCGGGAATTACAGGACATTTCAGGTTTCCAATTTTAGATTCCCATGAATAAAGAACTGTTTTTATCTATTGATTTGCTCCTTTATCTTTAATTCTGTATCCGATTCCGCGTACAGTCTCAATAAAAACGGGATTGCTGTCATCGTCTTCGAGTTTTTGCCTTAAATATCTTATATGCACATCAACAGTTCTGGTTTCCCCATAGTAATCATATCCCCAGATCTTTTCAAGCAGCATGTCCCTAGAGAGCACCTTGCCCTTATTCATAACCAATAGCTTTAACAGTTCAAATTCTTTAAATGCCATATCTACAATCTTGTCATCTTTAACTACCTCTCTTCTAGAACAATCAATCTTTATATTTCCAAAGCTTAAAACATCCGTATTGCTCTGGTTTGCCAAGCTCATCCTTCTAAAAACGGCTTTTACACGTGCCACCAGTTCCCTTACGCTAAACGGCTTGGTAATGTAATCATCAGCTCCAAGTTCCAATCCCAAAACCTTGTCAAACTCATCGCTTTTTGCTGTAAGCATTATTACAGGAATTGTCTTGGTATTAGCATCCTGTTTCAACCACCTGCAGACCTCAAACCCATCAATCCCCGGCAGCATGACATCAAGCAAAAACAGATCGGGAACAGCTATTTTACATTGCTCAATTAATTTCTCTCCTGTATCAAAGTTTTTTACCTTGTATCCATGAGCTTCCAGATTGTATTTAATAAGTTGTTGAATGTTTTCCTCATCTTCAACTGCAAAAACCATCCCTTTAGACATTAATCCATCTACCTCCATCTTTATCTATCCATATGCCTTGAAAGATGCTCATGCTCTCCTGTTATTACAAAAGCAACCCATTCACCTATGTTAGTAGCATGGTCCGCCATTCTTTCAAGGTATTTTGCTATAAACATAAAGTCTATAGCCTGTTCAATTGACTTTGGATCATTCTTCATTAAATTAATCAACTCTAGAACAATCTTATAGAATAACTCATCAACAGCATCATCACTTCTACAAACAGACAGGGCTAGCTCAAGATCAAGCCTTACATAGGCATCTATGGCCTTGTTGACCATATCCTTTGCAAGCTTCGCCATTTTAGGAACATCTATCAGAGGCTTGATATATTTTTCTTTTGCCATTCTTATTGTTATTTCGGCAATATCGGATGAATGGTCTGCAATTCTTTCCATATCTGTTATTATTTTTAATGCTGTGCTTATAACCCGCAAATCTTTTGCTAAAGGCTGCTGTCTCGCAATAAGGTTCATGCATTTTCTTTCTATGGATCTCTCCATTTCATCAATGATGTCATCGTCTTTGAATATCTCCCGTGCCATTTCAACATCCTGCTTTTTAAGAGCAATAATTGTCCTTTCAATGGACTCTTCGACAAGACTGCCCATCTTAATTAGATTTTGGTGCAAATCTTCCAGTTCTTTATCAAAAAAATGTCTTGTAGTTACCATATTATTTACCTCACTAATACAATTTTAACCATAACACAAACACTACTTAACCGAAACATTATCCGAATCTCCCCGTTATATAATCTTCCGTCCTTTTATCCGAAGGCATACTGAAAATCTTTTCCGTTTGATCATATTCAACAATCTGTCCATGAAGAAAAAATGCCGTATTATCGGATATCCTTCCTGCCTGCTGCATATTATGTGTAACAATTACAATGGTGTAATTCTCCTTTAACTCATCAATCAAATCCTCTATCTTCAAAGTGGATAAGGGGTCAAGGGCTGATGTGGGTTCATCCATAAGCACAACTTCAGGCTCAACAGCGAGGACCCTTGCTATGCATAAACGCTGTTGCTGTCCGCCGGAAAGACCTAATGCATTTTGTTTGAGCCTATCCTTCACCTCATCCCAAAGGGCAGAAGCGATCAAGCTTTTTTCAACTATCTCATCAAGCCTGGATTTTGATTTTATTCCATGTATCTTAGGACCATAAGCAATATTCTCATAAATTGACATGGGAAATGGATTAGGCTTTTGGAAAACCATACCCACCTTTTTCCTTAAATCCACTACATCAAACTCTTCATAAACATTTGAGCCATCTAGGTAAACCTCTCCTGTGATTTTAACATTATGAACAAGATCATTCATTCTATTTAATGTTTTAAGAAAGGTTGACTTTCCACAGCCTGACGGCCCTATAAGAGCCGTTACCTTATTCTTCTCAATATCAACAGTAACATTTTTTAATGCCTGGGTACTACCATAAAAAAGATTCAGATCTTTTGTATAAAGCTTTAAATTCTTATCCATTAAAATCAATCCCTCATGCTAATTATTTGTTTTTCCGGCAAATCTTTTATTCAGTAATGTTCCAAAAACCCTTGATGCAATATTAAAAATAAATACACATATAATCAGAACCGCAGCAGCTCCATCGGCAACCGTTCTTGCATCCGGTGCAGTGCCTTCGGAGTTGACTTTCCATATGAAAACCGCTAATGTTTCAGCAGGTCTGAATGGATTTAGGGGTGAAGATGAATCAAAGGGGTTAAAGTTGGTAAAATCCAGAGGATAGCCGCTTACTCCCGATGTGAATATAAGTGCGGCCGCTTCGCCAAAAACTCTTCCCGATGTCAAAATCAATCCCGTTACAAGTCCCGGAATTGCACAGGGTATCATAACCTTTACAATTGTCTGCCAATGGGTGGCTCCTAATGCCAAACTGGCTTCCTTTACAGAAAGCGGAACATTTCTTACGGCATCTTCACTTATCCTTGTTATGACAGGAAGATTCAGCAGAGATACTGCCAGTGCACCGGATAATAGATTGAAGCTCCAACCTGTCATTTGAACAAAAACGAGAAATCCAAAAAGACCAATTACTATTGAAGGTAATGATGCCAATGCTTCAATACAAAATCTAATCATTTTTGTAACTTTTGAAGGCTTTGCGTACTCCGCCATATAAATTCCTGCTGCAAGTCCTATTGGAAGTGAAATTGCCATGGATAATACCACCATATAAATTGAATTGAACAATGGTGGACCTATGCCGCCTCCAGCCTCAATTGAATTGGGCTCGGAAGTAAGAAAGTCCAGGTTGAGCTTGCTTTTTCCTCTATAAATCAGGTAACCTGCAAAAAAAACAAGCAATAATACCAATATCCCCGCTACAATATTAAAAATTGTTGTTGCTATTTTATCAGCAATTTGAGGTTTGATTCTCATTTAATAAAACTCCCCTTTGCCCCTATTTTATGTATTATCACAATAAACAAAAATGATATTATAAGAAGAAGAAATGCCAAAGACCACAATGCATTGCTTTCAAGCGTTCCGGAAACTGCATTTCCCATTTCCATTGTAATTACACTTGTAATGGTATTGGCCCTATCAAAAATTGTTTTTGGGAAAAGCATATTGTTTCCAATTACCATCTGTACAGCCAGTGCTTCACCAAACGCCCTTGCAAGGCCTAATACAACTCCTGTAAGTATTCCCGGAAGAGCTGCAGGTACAAGAACATGCCTTATGGTTTGCCAGCGGGTAGCTCCTATGGCAAAGGATGCTTCCTTATAATCCCCAGGTAACGATTTAAGTGCATCAACAGCAACACTGGCAATAGTAGGAAAAATCATTATTGACAGAACCATCGCTCCGGTAATAAGGCTTTTACCAGTTGTGTTGATTGATTGATCTACAAACGGCAGCGTTGATGTAATCTTGCTTACAAAAGGCACCAATACAGTCAAACCTACCCAACCGTATGCAACCGACGGGATTCCTACAAATATCTCAATTACAGGCTGCAGAATCTTTTTTCCCAATCTGGGTGAGATTTCAGTAATAAAAATTGAAATTGCAATACTAAATGGAGTGCTTATCATTAGTGCAAGCATAGATATGGATATCGAACCGAAAATAAAAACAAGTGCACCCACTGTGGGCTCCCCTTTATCTCCTATGGGGTCCCATTTATCTGAAAACAGGAACTCAATGGGTGATTGCTTGTCTTGAATAAATGTTGCCAACCCCTTTGATGCTATGAAGAAGACCAGACTTATAGTCAATATTATCAAAAACATCCCAAAAAATGTAACCGAGGTTCTCCCCAATAATTCTGTTTTTAAATAATGAATACTCTTTTTTGCTTTACTATTAACCGACCTATTAACCGACATTTGCCGCTCCCCATTTCCAAAGAATCTAACGTTTAACCTTCATATCTTTAATAGGTATAAACTTAAGTTTTGTGACAAGGTTATCCTGAACTTCTTCACTTAGTATGTAATCTATAAAAGATTTTGTAAGGCCTGTTGCTTCGCCTTTGGTGTACATATGCTCATATGCCCAAACAGGGTAGGTACCGTTAGAAACATTTTCAGAAGTAGGTTCAATCCCGTCAATCTTAAGAGGCTTGGTTTTTTCATCCAGATAAGAAAATGCAAGATATGAAATTGCTCCTTCGGTTTGGGATACTGTCTGCTTCACTGTGCCGGATTGGTCTTCTTTTAATGCCATTCCCTCTGCTTCGTCAGCTCCCTTTAATGCATATTTCTTAAAGGTAGCCCTTGTTCCTGAGTTACTCGGTCTGTTGATTAAAGTGATTTTCATATCATCCCCGCCAACATCCTTCCAGTTGGTTATCTTGCCTGTAAATATGTCTATCAATTGCTGAGAAGTGAGATTATCAACTTTTACATTAGGGTTCACAACCACCGCAATACCTACGACACAAACCACATGATCCTTCAATTCTTTAGCCTCTTCAGGCTTCAACTTTTCTTCCGCATACACGTCTGAATTTCCTATGTTTACAGCACCCTGATAAACCTGTGTGAGTCCCTGACCGCTTCCTCCTGCCTGTACCGATATCTTTGAACCCGGGTTCTTTGCCATATAGTCCTTAGCAGCATTATCTGCAAGGGGCAGTAGTGCCGATGAACCGGAGATCGATATGGAGTCTTCCTTTGAAGACGGTCCGCATGCTGTCATTGTAAGAAACAAAACTATTGATAAAATTGCAAAATATATGGACTTTTTAACCTCTAATTTCTTTTTAATCATTAATTTCTTTTTCATTATTAACACCCCCATATTTACAGTAAAAAGTTTTGATTATGACTAAATATTATAAGTCTTTATTTAAGAGGAGATTAAGTGATTGTTAATTGGATGTTAATATTTAAAGACCCTTATCAAATTTTGATTGTATGTTTTTTACTATGTTAATTCTCTGTTAATAATGTTAATTCCATGTTAATTGGATTGTAGTAAATCCTGCGGGGCTATTATAATGACATTATATTTAATATAAGAGGATATACTATAAAAAACTATTAATTAAATTTTACAGGGGGATACTTTATGTTTAAATCATCGAAAAGTGAAGACATTTTCTTTGATATGTTTATTAGAAACAGCCGAAACTACTTTGAAAGCTGCACAGGCTTTGGATGAATTGGTGAAAAATTATGTAAATATTGATAAAAAAATTAGTATTATTGAGGAAATTGAGCATGAATGTGATAATCATATACATAAAATTATGCAAGAGATTAACAAATCCTTCATCACACCTATTGACAGGGAAGATATTTGTGCAATAGCAAAGGAGATGGATAATATAACTGACTCTATAGAATCCACTGCTCATCGTTTTAAAATGTTCAACATTAAGAGCATCAAAGAAGACGCCATAAAACTGGTAAAACTCATTGTTGATTGTACTTTGGATCTTAAAAGTGTTATGGTTGAGTTTAAAAATGACTCCTGACCAAATAATTGTATCTGTACTTGATGCGAAAGCGATTGTTGCTCCAATCAGCCCACCTATCAAAGCGTGGGACGAACTGCTGGGAATTCCAAAATACCATGTAATGAGATTCCAAATAATTGCTGCCGATAGAGCTGAAATTATTACATATTGCGGCAGGGATATGTTTACCAAACCGCTTGATATGGTATGAGCTACTTTACTGCTTACAATAGCACCTAAGAAATTTAGTACTGCAGCCATTGTAATTGCTTGCCTTGGTGAGAGAACTCTGGTAGATACTGATGTTGCGATTGAATTTGCAGTATCATGAAAACCGTTTATAAAGTCAAAACCCAGTGCCAGAATTATAACTGTTACCAAACTGACGCTAAACATGTTTCATCACAACTCCCTCCACTATGTTAGCCACATCTTCGCAGGCATCGAGAGTGTTTTCCAGATATTCATAAATTTCCTTCCATTTAGTAATTTCAATTGGATCGGTTCCAACCACAAACAGCTTTGTTATTGCATTTCTAAATATTGTATCGCCTTCATCTTCAATCCTGTTTACTTCTATTATTTTGTTTTGAAGTGTCTTGCTGGACTTCATATGCAAAAGGTTGTAATTCCGCTGTTTACTTCACCGATTCTCGGTTTTGTACTTGGTTTAATTTTTATGAAGTTTTTGTTTAAAATTTTAAGACCATTCTCCAACAGTTTTGTCAACAAGTGGTTTTCAAAATTTCAGATACTTTCAGCAGCCTGGATGGCTTTCTCACATGGAAAAAATGATGCTCAGAAATCAATGGGTATAATAACGTTAGCATTAATCAGCGAAGGCTTACTTAACAAAGGTGCAGACGTTCCATATGTGGTAATGCTTGCATGTGCATTTGCAATGGCTATAGGAACATCCTTTGGCGGATGGAAAATCATCAAAACAATGGGGGTTAATATGATACGCCTTCAACCTATAGGCGGATTTGCAGCAGAAACTTCAGCTGCCCTGGTTATTGAAACCGCTTCTTTTATAGGTGCTCCTGTCAGTACAACACATGTTATTTCATCTTCCATCATGGGTGTAGGCTCTGCAAAACGTTTATCGGCGGTGAGATGGACGCTTGCACGCAACATTGTCGGAGCGTGGGTGCTGACCATACCCGTTACTGCTACAATCGGTGCAGTTATTACATTAATTATAAAACTATTTTAATTCCTCATCTTTGTGTTTGTTAATCCATGCCCCTGTATGGTAAAATTGTTATATATTTAAATGCGATTATGTTAAACCTAAAAAAACTAAAAAGAAGGTAATTGATATGGAACCAAAGCAAACATATGAAACAGGATTATTATACCATCATTATGCAAATACGGCATATCCTCTCACACCAAAATCATTTATGCAATACCGTATCAACGATCAGTCACAGATAGAGGATTTTTTGTCGTCGGAATGGGCAAAAGCAGACGAATTAAGCCTTTATGTTCACATACCCTTTTGCAAGGTACGCTGCAAATTTTGCGAATATGTTGTATTGGAGGATGTAGACACATGTACTGAAGATCTATATGTTTCACTTCTGCTAAAAGAAATCCAAATGTACAAAGCCATATTAAAGGATAAAAAAATTGTGGGATACGACATTGGGGGCGGAACTCCCACAAGATTATCATTGGAAAATTTAAAAAAGATTACGGACACAATTACCGACTCTTTCAACATACAGGATGATGTTGTTTTCAGCATCGAAACAACCCCGGTAATAGCAGCAAAAGAGCCTGAGAAAATAATAGCTGCTTATAATATGGGGTACAAAAGGATAAGCATGGGCATACAAACCGTTTCCGAAAAGCTTTTAAACGAGCTGGGTAGAGAAGGAACGGTGCATATATACGAGGAAGCCACTCGGAATATCAGAAAAGCGGGCTTCAAGCAGTTCAACATAGATCTTATGTACGGCTTTTTACATCAGAGCAATGAGGAATTTGAGACCACCATTCGCTACGCCATATCATTGAATCCTGAGTACATCACACTTTATCGAAATCGTTACAAAGGTACCAAGCTGGAAAAAGAGGCCGAAGGCGTTTCTCTGTATAAGATAATATGCCAATATCGCCTGGCATACAAATTGCTTTTGGAAAATGGCTATATGGCAAATGTCGGTAAGAACACATTCAGCAAAGTGCCGAATGATTATGGAACAAGCGATTACCTTACAAAACGTGTGATTTACGGAACACCATATGTAGGATTAGGACTCGGTGCACAATCTTTCGGAATGGATTATCTGGCATATAATGAAGGTGCTGCCAATAAGCAGCTTCATAGATACCGCCAAAAAATAGAGAACAATCAATTCCCCATACAGGACATTTATAAATTACCTTTGGAAGAATCCATAGCAAAAATGGTATCGGTAGCTTTCTATTTCGGATTTATCGATTCTGAAGCTTTTAGCAAAAGGTTTGGCATATCGTTTTGGGAGCATTTCAAGAATGAAGTTGAATTCGTTACCCAAAAAGGATTAATGGAGATTAAGGGAAACAGGCTTTACCTGACAGATCGGGGTGCAGATTATATCAATGGTGTAATCCCGCTTTTCTATTCAAACAGATCCAAAACAGAGCTTTCTGAGCTTTTCAACAAATCCTCCAAACGCTCAGACGGTGAAGAGGAGTTTTTAAAAGCATATAAGATAGAAAATTATGAAAGGCCTTCACTTGCTGTGGATATGGTTGTATTTTCATTAAATGGTGAGGAAAAAGAATCAGGCAAGTCTTCTCTCAAGCAGCTCTCCATCCTTATGATAAGACGCGGTGAACATCCATATATGAGCCAATGGGCTTTACCCGGTGGGTTTGTAAAACCTGGCGAATCGGCAGAACAGGCTGCATATCGTGAGCTTACGGAAGAAACAGGACTATCCGAAATATCCCTGTCGCAGCTCCATCTATTCAGCGATCCCAAACGCGACCCGAGAGGATGGATTGTATCCTGCTCTTTCATTGCGTTAGCGGATAAGGAAAACTCTTCATTGAAATTCGGAGAGGATGCAATAGATGCACAGTGGTTTGACATTCAGTATAATAAGCTGGATTCCATCACAGAAAATAGTAAACTTAAGGATATATACGACCTGGTGTTGTCAAATGAAGCCATAACACTTACTGCAAAGATAGAAACGGTGACTTGTGTCTCACTGCTTGGCAAAAATGTGGAATGCAATATTATTGAGTCAAACGGTATCTCCTTTGACCATGCAAAGATACTTGCATATGCTATAGATAAAATACGGGAGAAAAACTAATGAATTTTTGCAACAGCAAATCAAAATAAGCGGATTTCAAAATAGAGGAACAATCAATGAAAAAGTTATTTGCCTTTCTATTAACTGCTTGCATTTTATTAACAGTAACAATAATTCCCCAGAGCGAAGTAGGGACAGATACCGGCCTTACTTCTCTCTTTAACGAGTTATATTCCATAAACGGTTCAAGTCAGATAATATTAGTAACCAATGAAAAAGAGAGCCAATTTAAAGCTACTGTCGAGGCTTATGAAAAGACAAATGCTGGGTGGATAAAAAGTTTGCCTTCAATGAATGCTGTAATTGGTAAAAACGGCTTTTCCATGGCTAAGAAGGAAGGAGACCTTAAGGCACCTGCCGGAATATTCCGTATCGGAACAGCATTTGGAATGCCCGACACACCTTCCATTACAAAGCTTCCATATATAAGTACAACCACAAGCGATTATTGGATAGATGATGTCACATCTGCCGATTACAACAAGTGGGTAAAATATAGCGGCGACCCGTACACCAGATGGAAATCCTTTGAAAAGCTTAGGATAACACGGTATAAATATGCATTTGTAATTGAATACAATATGGACCCGATAATAAAAGGCAATGGCAGTGCCATTTTCTTTCATATATGGAAAGGCTCAGATATCAGCACAAGCGGGTGCACAGCAGTATCCGAGTCCAATATATTAAAGCTCCTGGGCTGGTTAAACCCTGACAAAAATCCTTTAATTATACAGGGAACCAAAGCAATGCTTTCAAATATGATGAAGGATGCAGGAAATAAAGCTTTATATCCCATAAAAATAAAAGTCAATAATAATGAAGTACCTTTGAATGTTCCTCCAAGGATTATTAACGGAAGGGTTCTTATACCGGTAAGGTCTGTTTTTGAAAAATTAGGTGCTAAAGTATCCTGGGAACAATCCACAGGCAAAATCACTATCTCAAAAAATTCCACCACAATAGAATTAACTGTCGGAAGTAGCGTTGCATATATCGGTATGAACCGGTTACCCCTTGACGTTCCCGCAACAATAATATTAGGCCGGACCGTTGTTCCTTTAAGGTTCATTGCCGAAAACATTGGCTTAGACGTGTCCTGGGACCAAACTAAAAGGCTTGTGTCCATTGACGGTACAATATAGGCTTCATTCTATCCTGTCGTATACCTGTCTACACGCCAAGTTCCATTATTATCTTTAACAAGTATGACATAAAAGAATGTACTGGTAGATGGATACTGTGACGAAGTTTTTACTGTCTCCATATCAACCGATACCCCATATACCAATGTTGGTTCAGCGTTTTCAATTCTAAGGTACTCAGTGTTTTCAACAAGTTTTATTTCTTTTGCCTTTGCCCATTTCATTCCCCACACATCATTATCATGAACCAGATTTTTATTATGGTATTCTGTTGAAAGGGCCATCATCGTCTCATAATCGGATTTCTCAAAAGATATAAAATACTTCTCAATAACACTTAATGCCGTACGCTTCTCATCAGGCAACCTTAAAATATATGGCTTGCTGTTCTCATCATAAAAAACATTGTAGTCATTATCAGAAGTTTTCTCAATAGAAACTATTTTCTTTCCTAAAGCTGCTTTATCCCAAATTTCAGGTTTTGAAACCCAATCAAGCTTCAATCGATAAATGCTGCCGTTAAGATAATATGCATAACCGTCATAAACAGTAATAAACGAGCCGTCTATATCAGCCATTTTTATGTTTTTCGTAAGTTCGGTATCCAGTCTGCATACAGGGCGTGGGAATGCTCCGTCATTTGTCCATCCCTCAAAATACAGATATCCATTATCATAGCATAAATGCCTTCCACCGCTATACTGTGTATTAAAGGTCCTCCTATCACTTCCATCCTCCCTGATGCTGACAATAACATTTCTCTTAAAGTCCATTACATCTGTTCCTGCATATCCCATAAAAACTATTCTATCACCAGCCGGGAAAATTACTGCACTATTATTGCGATAAGCCACCAGTTCATCGAGTATTTCCGTACTCCCTTGACCATTCTTACGACAAAGCCTTCCGACATAATTATCCAGTGGAATTACACCTCCACGTGGAATTTGTTCAATATAATAGGTCCATCCATCCTTTTCCCATAACCTGTTATCTATTGAAGAAGGAGAACCATCATTTTGTGTATCTGTCTCGGTTTCATATGATTTAAGTGATTTGTCAGTTTCCTCAAGCACTTTATATATTCTTTCTTTCTCTGTACCGTCATTACTCTCAGATTTTATATTTTCACCTATACTGCCGTCAGCATTGTTTTGACCGTTAGTCAACAGAATTGCACCAATAACAATGAGAATTATAATGCTTGCAATACCGATAAGAACTCCGGTTTTTTTAAACCGCATAATTCCTTTGATCCTGCTCCTTATGTTGCTTTCTCCAAAAGCCAGTAATCCTCCGTTTAAAATTATATTTTTCTTAGCTGCAAGTTTGATTAATGACGATGCATATTCACTCCTTATATCAGTATCGAATAATGAAAGAACCTTCTCATCACATGCCATTTCCAAATCCTTTTGAAACAATATAAAACTAAGCCACATAACGGGATTAAACCAGTGCAGGCATAAAGCCAAAACAAACAACGGTTTGAAAATATAATCAAATCTTTTAATATGAACAAGCTCATGAGTAATAATATACGCCAGCTCAGACTCAGTACAGCCCTCTGCAATTTCCAGCGGCAAAATAATGCGTGGTTTTATGAGGCCAAACACAACAGGGGTATGTATTCTGTCCGATGTAAAGGTTCGTATCTTTCGAGTTAATTTTAACTTCTTGCTGCATTGTAAAACCATATCGTCATTATTATAAAGAACTGCCTCATTAAGCCTATGTGATGTACGCAAATATGCATATATACTAAATATGAATAAACCCGCTGCTCCTATAAGCCATATCCATGAAAAAACAAATGTAAGCACCTGTATCGGATCAGCCGATGCTTGAGGATTTGGCAAAAGTACAGAGCTATTTATGCCATTCATTAAAGAATTACCGGACATGTCCCATGACACATTGTCTTGTTGGGCCATATTTGATGAATTGCTATGGTATTCATTATATATATAACTTTGAGAATCTATTTCCGTATGTAACGGTATTACGTTGAATATGCTGAACATGGATGGAAGTGAAAAAGGAACAAGTAGTCTTATAAGCACTATTGCCCACAAGGCATAGAAAAATGTTTTATTGAAATATCTGCCGAGCACCCATCTCAACAATACTATCAATAAAGCTACGATTGAAGCTGTAATACTCATATTAATCAACGAATTAAAAATATATTCAAGCATGCTTATTTCTCCTTCTTGCCATATTCTTCAATTATCTTCTTCAATTCATCAACCTCATCCTTGCTCAATTTTTCCTTCTGAAGGAATGCTGTAAAGAAAAGCTTTAAGGATCCGTTATAAACCTTATCCAAATGCTCTTCTGTCTCCGACCGCATAACCTGTTCCCTGCTTATCAATGAATAGACTATGGAATCTACATTCTTTATAGCACCGCGTTCACACAACCTGCGAATAACAGTATATGTCGTAGACTTTTTCCAACCAAGCTCCTGGTTTGCCAGTTTAACCAACTCTGTACTCGGTATTGGTGAATGTTCCCATATAATATTCATAAACTTGTATTCTGCATCAAATATTTTGATTCTCTCCATATGCAACACTCCTGTAGTCTAATGCGTTAAACCTAGTTATAGTTTAACGCATTAAACCATTAATGTCAACAGAAAAAAAATGTTGATTATGCACCAAAATTGTTTTCATTTCTATATAATTATAGGACTCAAAAATAGATTTGATTTCGAATAAATCTAATAGATAGATATATATAAGTCCTAAGTCATCAGGTTAACACTGTAAATTTATTACTATTATCCAAACATTTACAATAGGAGGGTAAAAAATGTTTAAAAAATTTCTCTTAGGATTAGTCTTGATTATTGTTGTTATGTCCCTTAGTTTCACGTTGTGCTTTGGGGACAATCCAATCGTGCAAACCATTTATACAGCAGATCCTGCTCCCATGATTTTTGACGATACTTGCTACCTGTATACAACCCATGATGAAGATGTAACAGTAAACAACTTTTATACCATGAATGATTGGAGATGCTATTCGTCAAAAGATATGGTGAATTGGACGGATCACGGATCACCATTGTCTTACAAAACATTCAGTTGGGCACAAGGCGATGCCTGGGCTCCTCAGACTATCTACGCCAACGGCAAGTTTTATATGTATGTTCCTATGACCAGAGCAAATGCCGGGGGAGCAAGGGTTATCGGTGTAGCGGTATCCGACAGTCCTACTGGACCGTTTAAGGATGCTCTCGGTAAGCCTTTAATAACAAACAACGGTGCTTCGGATATAGATCCTTCCGTATTTATTGATGATGATGGACAAGCATATTTATATTGGGGAAACGGAACTCTTTACGGTGTTAAATTGAACAAGGATATGATATCCTACTCAGGAAGCATTTTCCAGTCAAAGCCAAATGGTTTTATAGAAGGACCTTGGTTTTACAAACGTAATAATTTGTACTACATGGTATACGCAGGAATGGGTAACGGAAATGAAAATATACAATATGCAACAAGCAACAGTCCTACCGGACCATGGACACACAGGGGCACTATTATGGGTAGTCAAAACAGCTTTACAAACCATCCCGGAGTAATTGATTTTAAAGGAAACTCATATTTCTTTTATCATACAGGCAATCTGCCCGGAGGAGGCAGTTATAAACGTTCCGTATGTGTGGAACAATTCAGCTACAAATCTGATGGATCGATCCCAAGCATTTCTATGACAAAGGATGGTCCTGAACAGATAGGAAGTCTTAATCCATATATTCAAACCGAAGCAGAAACAATTTGTTGGAGTTCAGGTGTTAAAACCGAAGTGTGCAGCGAGGGCGGAATGAATGTTTGCTTTATTGAAAATGGTGATTACATAAAAGTAAAGGGTGTTGATTTCGGTTCCGGAGCAGAATCCTTTGAAGCAAGAGTAGCTTCAGCAACCAGCGGCGGAAGCATTGAGATCCGTCTTGACAGCCCAACCGGAAAATTGGTTGGAACCTGTGTCATATCGGGTACAGGCGGCTGGCAGACCTGGGTCACCAAATCCTGTACTATAAGCGGTGCAACAGGGAAGCATGATCTATACTTTAAATTTACAGGTGGAAGTGGAAACTTGTTCAATTTTAACTGGTGGAAATTCACCGGTATAGATCCTGATGCTACACCAACTCCTACGCCCCTTCCTACACCGACTCCAGAACCAAATTCAGCTTTTAATCAGACTGAAGCCGAAGATTTCAGCGAAATGTCAGGTATTGAGGTTGAAGAATGCAGCGAGGGCGGACAAGATGTAGGATATATCGAAAATGGAGATTATGTTGTATATAAAAATATTAATTTTAAAAACGGTGCAGAAAGTTTTGAGGCTAGAGTAGCCAGTGCCACCAGTGGAGGTACTATTGAGATAAGGCTTGATGGCACAACAGGTCCTTTGGTAGGAACCTGTAAAGTTGAAGGAACCGGAGGTTGGCAGACCTGGGCTACAGTGACATGTGATATCAGCGGAGCAAGCGGAGTTCATGATCTTTATTTAGTATTCAAAGGAGGAGAAAGTTACCTGTTTAATATAAACTGGTGGAAGTTCAAAGCCTCTGAGACTGCACCTACACCAACATCTTCACCGGTAAAAAGTATTGATATTAATAAAGACGGCATTATAAATATGGCTGATGTAATAATTATTGCTGGTAAATTCAATACTGTTGTTGGAGACCCAAAATATGATGAGGCATGTGACTTGAACAGTGACGGTGCAATCAATATGTCCGATGTAATAATTATTGCAGGTAAATTCAATACTGTTGTTAAAGATACAAATGTTCCAATTGCAAAAGCATCTACTGCGACACTAATGATCATGTTTATTGGTGCAGGTACAGTTATTAAATACTTGAAACCGAAAAAGTAAATATAAATGATTCGCATTGAGTCAATCCGATTTATAACAGAAAAGGAATACACCATTGCTATTATTGTATTCCTTTTCTTGTTTTCTACACTCAGATATTACTAACACTTTGTCCTCTTGATATATAAGGCGGGTATGTATTTATATCTTCTTTTTGAATTTTTCTATTATCAAACAATTCATAATTCGGTGTTTGATTTACCGAGCTATTTCCGGAGTTCCCGCACAGTGCTATTTTCTCTCCGCGATTTACTCGCTGACCGACAGAAACATTAATACTGTTGGGTTTCAAGTGTGCCAAAAGAGAGTACTCATCTTTGGCATGGTGAATAAGTATATAGTTTCCACGGATATCACGAGCAGCACAAGCAGCTCTTCTATCCACAGTAATCTTGCTGTCCGGGTTCCAATCGCTAACTTCTATTACAACTCCATCTGCAGGTGCAAATATTTCTTTGCCATAACAGTAAAAAGATTCAGGTTTCGTTTCATCACCGTTAAAACTTTTTCCATTTTTATCTAAAATAATAAAGTCATATGCATATCTCTGTGTTGGAATATCCCAAGAATGTGAATCAATCTGCGTCACTCCACCATTAACAACTGTCCATATTCCCTGAAAAGGTAAAGAGTATTTAATCGAACACGAATAGCTGTCTTTATCGGGCAGTTTTCCTTTATATTTTTGCTCTAACTTTATAATTCCCCACATCTGTTTAAACGACTGAATTAGAATACTAGGTTTCATCGGTATCACTCCTTTCTTGATTCCACCTAACATTACTGGTTGGAGTAGGTGTATTTGAAGGCACAGTGTTCGGTTAGTATAAGTTGGGGAAATTGCCTGACATATACAACAATGTAATCATTCTCAAAGTGTTTCCATAGTAATCGTATGGGTCATTCTTAAGCTTTACAGCCTCATTAAACATAATCCTTCCGAAATCCAAATCCGAACCGGTTAAGTATCCTGTTGCCGCTGTAGCTACAAAAGTAGTATTATGGTATAATCCGGTTTTTTCTCCTGTCAATGAATAACCGTCTACAATATTTTCGGCACCAACTGTTTTGAAAAATGCATTTGTCTTTTCGCAGTATTCCTTAGCCTCTTCAGTACCGTACCATGAATAATCCAATGCAATTCTCCAAGGTGTTCTTGCTGCATCATAGCTATATTCATACTTTGCATTGCCATTCCAAACATTAAGTTTTTGAGCCGTTCCGTCATACTTACACCAGTCCGGAACCAATCCTGTTCCATTGTTGTATTTTTCAATTTGGTTAAGTATTATATCATAACACTTGTCCAAAACTTTTAGCCAATCTTGATTACCTGTAAAATCTGCATAAATTCTATACCAGGCAGGAACAAAATAGCATGGATTCAAAGCCTCAGAACCTCCCCACTCTCCGGGCTTCAAAACATAAGTTCCTGGTTCTACACAGTATTTATATAGATTGTTTATATATGTTTTTGCTTCCTGTTCGTAGTTAATTACACCGTTTGATCCCCATCTTTTATGGGCAAATACGAGAGCTGTTGCCATATCTTCATCGCCATCTGTTGCAGCCCCACTTCCTGCAACATCTCCATCTTTATCAATTGACCAATGCATAAGACCATGTTCATTAAAATATTTCTTGGCATATCGATAAAGGTCATCAAACAAATCTCTCTCATTAAAATATACAGAAAGAAGCATACCATAGCCCATACCTTCAGAGCATGTTGTGAACTCCTGACTTTCAGAGGTCTGTACTCTTTTGTAACCGCCTGCTCCACTTGAGGTTATACATTTGCTTTTCCATTCTTCCCAATCCCTTAATAGCATGGCATTGGTACTTGCCTGATCAGACGCCAAAGAACTAATGCCATAAGGATATGGATTGGCAGAAGGTAAAGACGCTGCTTCAGCTGAATTTTTATTGTATTTTTTCATATATGTTAATCCCCCTAAACAATGATTTAATTGGACTCTATTATTCAGAATTCATCGTATCCTACATTTACTTCTCATCTAAAACTTAAATTTGAAATAACTGTATTTTATTTCTTCGCCTATTTTCATTCAGACTTTCTCAATATAATTATACTTTTTCTCAAATATTCAAAACAATTGCATATATTAATTTTTATTGTATTTTATTATTTTCGCTTGTTATATTTTATAATAAAATAAAGTCACTTCAACATGACCCCAAAATCATATCGTGAAAATTTACAGCTTTTTAATAATGTCAACAAAAATAGCCGTTACACCAATTTCTTAGTGCAACAGCCTTTTTCAGTAAGTAACAAGCTAACTTTTTGAGCTTGTTAGTATGTATAGTTAAACTTTGTAGCAATCATAACAATATCAAGCATATTAATAACACCATCATTATTTAAGTCACAGTCCTTGTTATAATTACTATCTGAAGCAGTAGCATTGAAACGGAAAGCTATTAATACAACATCAGCCATATTTACAGCTCTGTCTCCATTAATATCTTCAGGTACCTGGTTAACATTATTTGTTGGAGTAGGTGTATTTGAAGGTGCCGTGTTCGGTGAGTACAAGTTGGGGAAATTACCTGACATATACAACAATGTAAGCATTCTCAAAGTGTTTCCATAGTAATCGTATGGCTCTTCATCCTTAAGTTTTACAGCCTCATTAAACATAATCCTCCCGAAATCCGGATCAGAGCCGGTTAAGTATCCTGTTGCCGCTGTAGCTACAAAAGTAGTATTATGGTATAATCCAATTTTTTCTCCTGTCAATGAATAACCGTCTACAATATTTTCGGCACCAACTGTTTTAAAAAATGCATTTGTCATTTCGCAGTATTCCTTAGCCTTTTCAGTACCGTACCATGAATAATCCAATGCAATTCTCCAAGGCATTCTTGCTGCATCATAGCTATATTCATACTTCGCACTGCCATTCCAAACATTAAGTTTTTGAGCAGTTCCGTCAGCCTTACACCAGTCCGGAACCAATCCTGTCCCATTGTTGTATTTTCCAATTTGGTTAAGTATTATATCATAACACTTGTCCACTACTTTTAGCCAATCTTGATTACCTGTAAAATCCGCATAAATTCTATACCAGGCGGGAACAAAATAGCACGGATTCAAAGCGTCAGAGCCTCCCCACTCCCCGGGCTTCAAGACATAAGTTCCTGGCTCTACACAGTATTTATATAGATTATTTATATATGTTTTTGCTTCCTGTTCGTAGTTAATTGCACCGTTTGATCCCCATCTTTTATGGGCAAATACGAGAGCTGTTGCCATATCTTCATCGCCATCTGTTGCGGGCCCACTTCCTGCAACAACCCCGTCTTTATCTATTGACCAATGCATAAGACCATGTCCATTAAAATATTTCTTGGCATATCGATAAAGGTCATCAAACAAATCCCTCTCATTAAAATATACGGCAAGAAGCATACCATAGCCCATACCTTCAGAGCATGTTGTAAACTCCTGATTTCCGGAGGTCTGTACTCTTTTGTAACCGCCCGCTCCACTTGATGTTATACGTTTGCTTTTCCATTCTTCCCAATCCCTTAATAGCATGGCATTGGTACTTGCCTGATCAGACGCCAAAGAACTAATGCCATAAGGATATGGATTGGCAGAAGGTAAAGACGCTGCCTCAGCTGAATATATATTGGCTTGTATCAGACATACAATTAAAATGCCTGTAATTATGTATTTCAAATATCTTTTCATGTATGTTAATCCTCCTTTTAACTTTGATTTATTGGACTCTATTATTCAGAATTTATCGTATCCTACATTACCTCCCATCTAAAACTTAAATTTGCAATAACTGTATTTTATTTCTTCACCTCCTGTACAAACCTTATTAATCCTAATTTCATTCAGACTTTCTCAATATAATTATACTTTTTCTCAAATATTCAAAACAATTGCATATATTATTTTTTATTGCACTATATTATTTTCGATTGTTATATTTTATAATAAATTATAAGAAGAATATTGAGAGAGGGTATATGATGAAAGAAGAAAGTCAAAACCTCATAAATCCATATATTATTAACTGCAATAACATTAATGAGGAAACCCATTCGTGGCCTGTAGGGATACTTTATAACCGAAGGATAGTAATGCTTTATGAACTTGAACTGATCACAGGAGGATCCGGCAAAATATTTACCGATGGAAAATGGCTTGAAGCTTCTAAAGGAGACATTTTCTTCAGAAAGCCGGGTATGGACGTTCAGGGAATCTCAGGTTACTATTTTTGTACTATTATATTTGATCCTGTCTATAGTAAATCCCGTAAAGATATTTACAATTCCAAAGTGCCGTATTGGCTGACAGGCGAAAAAGAAAGGCTTCCTGATGTGGATTTTTTCGATAACATTCCCCCTAAATTCAGTACCCCAAACTTCAATGAATATCTACAGCTTTTTTTAAACATATTCAATATCTGGTCCCAAAAAAATATTAAAAATCAGTTATCTATGAAGATTGATTTATTAAAAATATTTGCTATGCTAAACAAAGAGTTGAATACTCAATCAATTGCTTTTAAAAACCAATCGGTAAAGAACAATTATAAAAAAATAATGCTCTGCAAAAACTATATTGACAATAATTTATATAGTTCTTTTTCACTTGACAGCCTTGCCGATATGTGCGGACTAAGCCGAACATTTTTTTGCAGGATATTTGGAGAAATCATCGGTCAGCCGCCTTTTGAATATATTATTAATCAAAAGTTGAGCATAGCAAAAATGCTCCTATCTACAACCAATATGAGCATAAAGGAAATATCGTCTTCCTGTGGATTTAGTGATGTTACATATTTTTACAGATTATTTAGGAAACACTTCAAAATGACCCCCAAATCATACCGCGAAAATTTACAGCTTTTTGATAATGTCAATTAAATCATCCCGGGTTTACGATTCATTGGGGTCTTAAAAAGATCTATATTGAGTTTGCCTGTGGAATCAAGCTCGGCTAAAAAAACATCTTCTGCTCTTGAAGCACCTAATTTTTTAATCTCCTTGTCCAGCCATGCGTTATCAAGCTTGGCAAATTTTAGATTGTTGTGTTGTATTTCACCATCAATGATAAGGGGTAAGGTTATTCCTTCGTACTGTGTATCGAGCTTCAAGTCGTTAGGTGTAACAGGACGGCTCTGGGATGTAGGGATTACCGAAAGATTGCCATCAGGCTCTAGTATTGCAAATTCCACATCTGAGACCTTTGTATATCCCTGTAATCTTAATAAGGATAGCAAAAAAGGCAGGTTCATCCTGTTTCTTTTCAAAGCTTCCTTATCAACTTTGCCATTCACAATAATAATGTCCGGTTTTGTATCAATGTTATAGAATTTTTTCCGTAATGATAAGTAGCCAATAATAATAGTAACAAGTGCTATTGTTAATGAGCCCAAGAATGCTTTTGAGCTGATTTTATATACCAGTGGCTCTGCCGCCACATTTGCCAATATCATTAATGCAGTAAAATCATAAGAGGTCAATTGGGATATGGATTTCTTACCGATAAGCCTTATGCAAAACCACGAAAAAAGCAATACGATAACACAACGAGCTATATAAACAAGAGCTTCCATTTTAACCTCCTTATGGTTGGGGCACAACCTTGGTAAAGTTATTCCAAAGTTCTAATGTTGATAAAGATAGACTCACTGTTTCTGTAGTATCTTTTGTCTTTATAGCACCTTTGATTCTCGAGAGATTATCTAAAAAGATGGAATAATCAGCTTCAGCATAGTTAATTGCAAGCAGATGCTTTACCATGTCCCAGGCCTTAAAAAGTTTATTTACTGAGTCTTCAGCATCTTCCCATTTATCCTGTTGAGCATACTGAATTAGGTTGTTTAACTCATTTACTATAGACTTTCCTGAAGGTAAAATGGCATTTTGAACAGTAAAATATGCTATAAACAATAAAAGAATTAGTCCAAAAAGTGAATATGTAATGGTCTTGTTTCGCAATTTGTTTCCTCCCATATAAAAAACTACATATATAAATATTGACTTAATATAGTGTAATTAAACATTTCATAAAGGCAAATATTGCTGTTATAGCCATCATTTTTTTGTAACTCAATCAATCATATTTCATATAATAATGTGAGAATGATTATTTAACAGGTATAATATGGTAGTTATTGCATGTACCTAGTGCTGCATACAACATATTTCTTAGACATATACTACACATGAAGGGATGTGAAGTTGATGCAGTTTCTCAGTATTGGAGTTAACAAAGATACAGATGATGTAATTGAAGGAATAAAAAACGAGTTGAAAAAAAATAAAACAAACCATTTTCAGTACTCTATTCAAAATGAAGTTAATTCCAATGGCTCAAATTATATAGTTTGTAGTTATAAAAGCGATAGAAATGAAGATAATGAGGATGCTGATGACCCCGATTCCATTAAGAAAACTCTTATTTTATATATTTCAAACGCTCTGGCAGATTATATAATAAAAAAATATGAAGAGAAATTAATAATTAGAACCATCAGCAGCAATTATTGTTATTTTAATTCTGTTGAAAAGAAAGAAATATTAGCCTTAGCAAAAAAAATCATAAAATCTGATGATAAAAATTTATTAAGCAGCTTGTTTCACATAAGAAGGCATAACTTAATAGTTAAAAAGCTTTTAGACTACTTTGACAACTCCAACAGTATTATACTTGACGGTTTTGTTAATTTTAGGCTTAAAGATTATGTAAAAGATTTGGAAGAAGTTGTTGATAAGGCTGTAGATGACTATCTTATGGTTCGTGAATACAACGAATTTATAAGGCTTTTAAGATATTTCGTTGATAATCAGAATCCAAAGTTTAATTTGATTCATGTAGTTACAAGCTTTGATAACAAATATATCCTGCTTGATGAGACCAAAAGGGAAATAACTAATGAATGCATACGTGAGTTTGTAAATGAGATATCTATGGGCGAAATAAACTATGATGATCTGCTTGTAAGCTCACTAATAACGTTAGCACCAAGGAAAATAGTACTTCATGGCACAAGGTATTTTAAAAACAAAGAACTTTTAGAAACAATAAAAAATGTTTTTTATGGAAAAGTTTCAATATGTAGTGATTGCGATATTTGCCATCTAAAAATGGCAAAATCCAACAACAAAAGCTCACGTATAAACATGGAAAATAAATAAAAGACAAAAAACCAAAAATTTCATCATTTATTTTTCATATATATATTGACAAGTTAAAATCTAATGATACAATATATTGTGTAATGTTTATTTTTTTCAAAACATTACCCATTATTCCAGGTTTATATTTAATTTTATAAATTTAGCACAAAAGATAATATTTTGGAACTACAAATGAAAAAGTTGTTAAAAATAACAAATGAAGAATTATCCGGGGGAAGAAAAGAGAGTTGGTACTCTCTTTTTCCCATTTATAAAGAAATATTTTTTCTGATTTTGATCATTATTCTGATGCATTAAGGACACTTCGTAGTGAAAAAGGCATTTTAGGGAATATTTTTGCTCAGTCAATGCCAAGATTCAACAACCCTGTAAACCTTAGAAAGGTTATCAATATGATTGATGAAGAAGAATGGACCGCATTAGATGTGGATGTTAAAGGCGAAGCCTTTGAAGGACTCCTTGAAAAGGCTGCCAGTGAGGGCAAAAAAGGTGCCGGACAGTACTTTACACTCAGAGTGCTCATTCAGTCTATAGTAAGATTAATGAAGCCCGACCCAAGACAAATTAACGATTTTACCATTTGTGACCCAGCATGTGGCTCAGGGGGCTTTTTAGTTTGTGCCTATGAATGGTTAATGAAGGAAACAAAAGGTGTTCTGGATAGAAAAGATATAAAGAGAATTAAGACTGCAACATATTATGGACAGGATTTAGTTCCAAGACCAAGAAGGCTTGCATTGATGAATTTATATTTACATGGGCTTGAACCCAAAATATATTTGGGGGATTCGATTTACGAAGCAGACAGAGGCGAAAGGTATAACTGTATATTGACCAATCCCCCATTTGGAACAAAAGGTGCAAACCAGGTTCCTGACAGGGAGGATTTCACTATAGAAACAAGCAGTAAACAGCTAAATTTCGTACAGCATATTTTAACTATATTAAAGCCGGGTGGAAGAGCAACGGTTGTATTACCTGATAATTGCTTGTTTGAAGATAAGGCTGGAGAAGTTTTTGAAATACTTATGCATGATTGTAATTTGCATACTATTCTGAGGCTTCCTAGAGGAACTTTTACTCCATACAGTCAAGGAGTAAAAGCTAATGTTGTATTTTTCCAAAAAGGATTGCCTACTGAAAATGTATGGATTTATGATACCCGCTCAAATGTTCCGGGAATAACTAAGAAAGACAGACCATTGACGGCTCAACATTTTGAAGAGTTTGAGAAGTGTTATAGAAATGATCCTAATGGCAGAAGTGAAAGAAAAGATTTAGGACTGGAAGGGAGATTTAGGAAATTTCATATCAGTGAAATTAAAGAGAGAAATTATAAGCTTGATATAACCTGGCTGAAGGACGAGAGTCTGGAAGATGCAGATGAAATGCCTGAACCTCAGGATTTGGTGAGCGAAGCAGTGGCAGAATTGGAAGCTGCGGTTGATGATTTGAAAGAAATCCTCAGATTGATTGAATCAGGCGAGGAGGGTATGGAATGAAAAGTACAGGTGACTTGCGAGTTGACCAAATAATGCCACCTTTGTCAAAAAAATGGTTGGTCTTACCATTTGAAGATAGCATTGAGAAAGACAATCTTTCAATAAAAAAATTAAAAATTACTGAAATAAATAAAGAAGGAAAGCTACCAGCAAGCAGGAACACTTTATCTGTATTTCATTAAATGGTGCAAATGAAGTTATTGCTACTCGCGTTGTTTCAGTTGGACTGGTGGATAAAACCCATGTTCACCCACGTGAAGTTTTTGCAGAACCTATTGTAGACAGGGCATCGGCGATAATTGTAGCTCATAATCACACAGTTGAAAGTTTATACCCAAGCAAGGAAGATTATGCAGTTACAAAACGTTTGAAGGATGCCGGAGAAATACTTGGAATACGTTTAGCTGATCATATTATATTTAATCAGAAGGGATATTATAGTTTTTTGGAACATAATGAACTGTAAATTAAATTAACATTAATATTTGGGAGTGTAAATAATTTTGTGTATTGGGATTTTATGTAAATCCTTCTTTAGCAAGAAATTTTAAGTTGCCGTAGTTTACAAAAAGTATTGTAATTATGCTCCTGTATTAAATATTATTTCCAATAATTTTATAGATTATACATAAAACTAAAT